>ENA-OSJC01003162-OSJC01003162.1-marine-metagenome-genome-assembly--contig:-NODE-3162-length-11921-cov-7.415738_pt1 | contig 11921 bp, 11 predicted proteins | sample MGYA00237885_ERZ534234 | MGnify/ENA primary metagenome ERZ534234 (study PRJEB26413, sample SAMN06343907) | marine metagenome | isolation source: coastal waters | place: Atlantic Ocean: West Antarctic... | reverse complement strand
ATCTACTAACACTGGTATTCTTAGTCAGTAGAGACCGCATATGATACCGATTTTCGCAGGGAAATAAAGAGACTTTGTTCTTTCTGCTCCCTTGTTGTTGCAGGGGTAGGCAGGACCTACCACCCCACCCCCACTGGTATATATCTAGATGCTTTTCTTTAGGGGAAGGCGGGAGTGGTTAGTTACCCAGATTGATTGCTGGGGTATATAGTTTACTAATGAAGATTTTCATCTCTCTCCTCCTTGTAATTATTGTATCTTTTGGCACTTACTATTTTTATTTTAAATTTTCTTTTCTCAACAACCTACAAGCTAATTCTGAGATAGTGGCAACGAGTTTGGGTGCTGTTGAATACACTCTAAAGGGCGATGATGGTCCGGTATTACTCTTTATTCATGGAACGCCTGGCGGATACGATCAAACAACTGAGGCAACTGATAAATTTAGAGTATTGACTCCATCGAGACCTGGATATCTGCGAACATCTATTAGCCTTGGAAGGACCCCTCTTGAGCAAGCCAAAGTCTTTAATGCGCTCATTGATGCATTGGGCATCGATAAAGTAATTGTCATAGGCGTTTCTGGTGGCGGCCCTTCATCTCTAGAATTTGCTGCGAAATTTCCAGAAAAGACACATGGGTTGATTGCTTTTGAAGCGTTAAGCTACGCCGAAGACTTTACAGAAACTGACGCAGAAATTATTAACGCTTCTGATTTTAGTTTGTGGGTTCAACTTACCACTGTATTTTTGCTTGGCGATAAAAAGCTTGCCTCTGCGTTTCTTCCCAATCCACAAAACAGGGAAAAACTTCTTAATGATCCAAAGAACATAAAGGAACTAAAAAAATTGGCATGGTCAATTTGGCCCTTAAGCGCAAGGAAAGAAGGCATTAAAAATGACTATGAGCAATTTTCAAATTTTTCCGCACCGCTAGATAAAATTATAGTTCCGACATTGGTCATTCATGGCAATGAAGATATTAGTGTGGACATAAGTCATGCAACAAAACTAATTGAAAACGTTGCAGGGGCCGAGCTTTACACAGTAAAAGGAGGAGATCATTATATGAGCACAACTCATGCCAAAGAAATAAACCCTTTAATTGAAAGTTTTATTCTTAGATATAGTCTCCAAGAGTAGTTCATTTCAGCTTCAGTTTCTAATTTTGATCCGCTTGAATTGATGGGGGTAAAAAAGAATATAAGAATCTATTTTAATGACTGTCTATATTTTTCTGCATCCCAGTTTAGTAACTCAGATACTTGCTCGGGTGATAGAGAGGATAATTTTTGAAGAGCGCCCTGCCTTCTCAAGATCTGAAAGTAACATTCCAGCTGAGCTTTTTGCCCTATGCTTATATCAAAAGATTCATATACCCCTTGGTTCATAGAAAATATAAATGGGGGGCTATTTTCTGGAGAATCTCCGATTTCATTAAAAAAAATATTTTTATTTAGTATTTTTGCCTCATGCCCCAAAAATACCACATGATCTGGGCATAAAGCCCAGTCACTAGCAAGATGATTAAATAGAACAGGATTTAATGCTAATGCATTGTATTCATTGTCTTCTGCGATCCTATATTTTTTTGAATTCATTAAAGAATCATCATCTTTTTTATTTTTTAATTTTGTAGTAAGGAGATCATTTTTTGGATAAGTCATCTGCTCAGATACTTCATGAATCAATTCGTCTATTTCTTGGATGCTATCTGCTCCAATAACTACTCCATGATTTGCCAGAAATACTATTTGGGCATTAGGATTTTGAAGAAGCTCGCTATGCATGGCTTGAGCTAAGTCAGGACCAGGTTTGACATATTCTAAAAATATATAATTAAAATTATCGCCTAATATGGACCTAATTTCCTCTTTGGAGTTATCTCTAATTAAGACTGATAAGATCTCAACCGCATGAACATGGACAATAAATTTTTGAGGCATCAATGCATGAAGAATTGTCTCTATGGAGGGCTTTAGGGAATTGAGATTACTTGATTCAGGGGAAAATAGAAAATTATTTTTTTTAACTTCTGACAAAATCTCATTCATTGAGACTGGTACAAATATATCCTGACTCATTGCATTTGCTAGCCATGTTCCCGAGGCCTTGACCCAGAGTAACTCTCCTTCTTTCCATGAAACATTTCCACCTGCTCCCTGAACCAAAAGAGGGTCTTGTCCAATTTTTTTACAAAAATGCTCAACTTGATTTCGCATGGAATCTTTTTATGGATTGGTAAGTTTTTTTAATAAATTTCTAAGCTCTGCAAAATCTTTAAAAGATGCATCCGGAGTATTTTCGGAGCTACCAAGGGAAACGCTAGGATGAATTTTTTGTATAGTAACCGCATTTAATGCGTTTTTTGCACCACTTATATCCTTTTTTGCATCATCTCCAATCATCCATATATTTTTACCTTTTGGGTTGATCTTAGTTACTGCTAATTCAAAAATTTTAGAATTTGGTTTATCAAAACCAGCCTCCTCACTAGAGACGATATAATCAAAATAATGATCTAATTCAAGGTAGATTAGTTTTCTAAACTGAATCTGAGCAGTGAGATCTGTAATAACAGCCGAAGGTATTCCTAATAGCCTAATATCCTCCAGTAACTCCTTTGCATCAGGAAATAATTTAATATTAGTGAGGAAAGTTCTCCAGTAAGTTTGCTCTAAATCGAGAGCCGAAAGAGGTTGGGATCCTAGGCCTAAAACTTCAAACATTCTTTGAAAATACAACAATCTGCTGTGAGAGGATGCTGTATTTTTTAGAGACTCTTTAATCTGGTCGCGACCCTCTTTAAATGCATTATGAAAATCTTGATCTGAAATAGAAAAATTGAGAAAGACCTTTTTAGCAACTGCTTGCAAAGAAGTTTCATGAGGTAAATCGTAGGAATAAAAAGTATTGTCAAGATCAAATAAAATACAATCAGGTATGGTTTTAAAATAATCTCCCTGGTGTATCTTCATTTTATAAATTTCCTATTTAAAGCTTGATCAATATGACATAAGGTAATCAATTGCATTAAACCAAGAGTATTGTAACTCCAGCTAGGTGAAATATCCAAAAATTCAATAGTATTTGGGCACAGTAAATCTGCTGCTAGACTAATATCTGCTGCTGAAATTTCACCATCTATAATTAAGGTCGTTTCAGAGGTATCTGATTGCACTTGTAGGTCAACATGAAGACCACATATGCCTACCAAAACCCTATACAAAGATAATTCATTAAATCCTGCGCGAGACCTGATCTCTAATTGCAGGTTCAAGTTTTGTTTAAACATATCATCAAAAGATAGGTTTGAGCTATTTTTTAAAGAAAATACTAGGTCAGCAAAGCTAGATTGTCCTTTAATAAATTTTTGTGAGTCTTGCTGTCTTTTTTGCATTGACTCAATTACAGCTTCTTTGGTGTGTCCGCGATGCACAACATCCCTTTCTAACTTAAATTCTCTTCTTAAACCTTCATCCATATCAAGAAAAATTTTTAGATTATATGCATCTCTAATTGTTTTTAAATAAAGGGCATGTAATCCACTCGCTATTATAAAATCATTACTTTTAATTGGAATTAACCTACTCAGCCTTCCAGATTGATGATCATAATGCCTTGCTTGTATAGCCCTGCCATCAATTAAGGAAATTAAATCATCGCCAAATCTTTCTAGGTCATTGGCCTTGGGGTTTAAGTGAGTTGTAAACTGCCAAATTGGTTTTTGTCTATCCCAAAGATGATAGTCATCTCCAGAATGATGAGCAACAGAGTGAGTGCCAAATAGAGTGGAAATAGCATCAGCAAGAGTATCCTTTCCAGAACCTGAGTCTCCAGCAATGCCAATCACAAATGGCTTTCTACTTTGTCGAAAAAAATCATCCCCGCTAATTGATTCTCTGAAGATTCTTATAAAAATTAAAAATCCCAAAGCTATTACCAGTGTTTGCAGCAGAGATAGGAAATTTGGAACCAACTTATCTGGGGAAAAGGAGATAAGTGGGTCTCCAGAATAAAGAGAGAGAGGATTTAAAAATAAAATACTTAGGCCATAAAATATTGAAAATAGAGTCACCAGAAAAATAGAAGCCTTATCACTTTGAGATTGATAAAAAACTAAAAAAGGAACAATCCAAATAAACCAGCCTGGCGAGGCAGGAGTCATCAAGACAATCAAAAGAAAACATAAGCCAGTTGTTGAGACAAACAGATTGAAGTTAAGTCGCTTAATTCTCCAGATTGAATAAAGCAATAGGGAATAAGTAAGAGGGATAAGAAATACAGAGCTGTTACCTCCGAGATCAATGGATAATAAATATATTTTTTCAAGCTCTGAATTGCTTGATAGCATCTGAAAAGCACCATCTGAGAGAAAAAATGGGATCCCAAGAGTGAGCAGGATAATGAGAATAGCCTTAAGGAATTCAGGAATATATTTACGAAAAGCTTTTTTATTAAATAGGTAAATTAAGAAAAATGGTAAAGTCATTACCATGCTAAATTTTGCTGAAATAGCCAAAGATAAGAATAGCCCTGCTTGAAAGATCTTAATTTGTTGGATCTTTAATATGGCAGCCATCAGTAAAAGAGTGGGTATTAGATCATTCAGTCCCAGCCCATAACTAGCAATTATAACAACCGGAGAAAGCCAATAACTTATAATCAAAAAAAGCTTTCTTTTTTCAATCAGCTCATTTAACAGCAATAGAAGTATCGTATCTACAAGTAACAATGTAAAAAAGTAACTATATATCAGGGGAATATTTGTTAAGCCAAGTACTATATTGAGAGGAAGAAGAATTAGCCACATTGCATAGCCGTAAGGAAATGCTGCAGGATCACCGCCCTGGCTAAGCCAAGTAGCCCATGGGTCAAAAGTAAATTCTGAAATGCTTAAATTCATGAATGGTAAATACCATTCGGTCACGGCTTCTGATGCAATAAAAAAGATCAAAGTTAATCTTAATAAAAGCCCAAGCAAGAAAAGTGGATGTTTAAAAAAATCAATCATAAGGCTAAGCAAGACTCCCATATCTCCATTTTCTTGGTACAGACTGCATCAACTATCATATTATTCTTTTTAATCAATTCAGCAAATAAGGGTATTTCTAACTCAGGATTTCTACCCTGCAGTTCGGGAGAAACTAAACACAACTTAAAACCACTATTTTTTAGTTGCTCATATTCTGTTAAAGAAATAGGAAACTGGGTAAAACAATCCAACCAGACCCAGGAAATTTTTTTGGCTAGAGATAAAGCTGTTTGAATAGATTCAAATTCTGAGACTCTAACAGCACACCTAGTCTCGCCGAAATTAGATAAATTAACTAAAAAAGGAAAACTTTGATCTAAAAAAAAGAAATCTTTTAAACTTCTTGCATTTAATAGCTCTAGAATGCTTTTTTCAAGACCCTCTTCTTTAACGTTTAGGATCAAAGTACCGTGCTCATAATGATCCAGCCAACGCTCAAGGTTTTCTCCAGAAGCAAAAGGATCGTGATGAATTATTAGATCCCCTTTGTAGGTTCTAATATCTACTTCTACTCCATACTTGGTATCAGTTGCCTCTAATTGCTCTATAGAGTTCCGTCTGTGAGAAATGAGCTGCATGTTAATTAAGTCCTCATTTTAAAAACATAGAACTTCATGCCAATAAAGTTGCTGGCCGCACTAAGACCAGTGGCAATAATGTAAGCGAAATATATAGAGCTGAACATTTCATAAAATAATGCATTTGAAAAAACATTTAGTACAAAAGAAAAACTATAGACAGCTACAAATCTATAAGCACTTCCTTGCTTATAAATATTTTCACTAAAAGTAAATGATCTATTCATAAAGTAACTAAAGATGGTTCCCATCAAGAAACTTATAGACTTGGCAGAATTAATAGAGAGGATTGCGGCAGAAATAAAGAAATTATAGAAAAAAAAGTCAATGAAGACTGTGCTAAGGCCAATAAATATAAAAAATTTTAGTTCTTTTTGCAAAATAATATTACTCTCATTCCATTTAGCTCTTTTCTTTTAAGTCAATTATATATCTAAATGTTCTTTTGATTAGATGTATTCTATTTTTAAGGCTACCTCCCCCTCCCTTGGCCTCGCCAAACTTTCTTTTTTGAAACTCAACGTCGAAACTTTGAATGCTAATACTATTTTTTTTAGCCTGTAGTAATAGAAATAAGTCTAAAGAGAAATCATGGGGATAATCTATTAATATATATTTTGTAAAAAAATGTTTATCAAAAATTTTAGGCTGTGCGTTAATATCTGAAAGATATATTCTTAACTGCAAAAAAGCGAAAAGCTGCATCCCAAAAGTTAAGAATTGATCGAGCAAGGGCCTATTTTTTCTATTGCCTTTTACAAGGCTTTGAGTGGTTGAACTTTGAAGCAATTTATAGCCTATGACAAGGTCTTTCAAGTCCGTTTGTAAATCTGCATGCGTCCAAGCAAGATTGTGAAAGGCTGCAGTTTTAAGACCCGCTACGATATCATAACCATATCCCTCTCTAGTATTCATTTTTAAAATTTTTAGCTGAGGTATATCGAACTTTTTATTTTGATAAAAAATTTTTTCAAGAGTCAGATCAGTAGAGCAACCGTCAACAAGAATAATCTCAAAGTCAAAATTAACTGATTGAGAAAATTCATGGATTTGCAAAAATAATTCTTCAATATTGTCTGCTTCATTAAATAATGGAATAACAATTGATAGGCCATCGCTTGAACCATTCTTCAAAATTGACATAATGCTTATTCTAAGAGAATTTTTGTTCTTTTGAAAAATTCATCCAGTAATTAATAGAATTTTCATAGATTTCATAATCTACCGGAGTGCCCCAACAGAAATACCTTACATCGAGAATAGAAACTTTTAAGTTTTCTTTGAGGTAATGATTAACAATCTTATCTATGTAATATTTACCATTATCTGAATCTTGTGACCAGATCATACTCTCTAGAAATTGTAAAAAAGTATTTGAGTTCTTGAACCAAAACATTCCAGTTGTTGCATGATCATTCTGTGAGTTTTTACTAATTGGTTTTTTGAAAGAAAGACTTTTAACTGATCTTGTTTGACCTTGTAATGACAACCAGCTGTGAGCGAGAGGATTTCTTTTAATATTCTCATTATTTGTATGCGTAAATACAATCAGATCATTCTTTTTTTTAAGATTATTGAAATCTTTGAGATCAATCTCAAATCCATTATCGCAAGCTCCTATAAATAAATCCTCATCTGTGTCTAAGTGGCTTCGTGCTAGGAAACAACCAAAGGCTTGATCGAGCTTAACGTGATCATGAATAAAAATTGCACGAGGAAACTCTTTTAGAATTTTTTTTTCTAACCCATTTTCTGAATGCTCATGGCTATTAACACAAATTAACTGGTTCAATTTAGATTTGATCCAAGGTATATCTTTTAAAGCACTTAATGCCATAGGATACTTTTGACCATCATGCCTACTGGTTACACCGAGCAATGCTTTATTAAGCTTGTAGCCTTTATCAAAAAAACGGCTACTTTTACCACCCATAGGTATCAAAATTTTCATCTCAGCTTTATTTTTTTAACATATTCCATCCAATCATTGTATTCTTCTAGATCTTGAGGGGTACCCCATTGGCAAAAATACCTAATAATTGGCGGGCAAAGTACCGATAAGTTATCTCGTACCAGATAATTAAAAGGCAAGCTCATATAAAACTCATTATTAATGGCTAAATTACTTTTTATTAGCTCCATACAATATTTTTTTAACATTTTTCCAGATTTAAAATAATATAAGCCAGGTGATTGAAAATCTCTTGTTTTATCTTCATGAATTTGATGTTTTTCTCTAATCATCTCAAGAAAATTATGTTCATCAGTTTCGCAAGTGGCATAAAGATTTTCTGGATGAACTAAATGCGGATGAAATCCTGTATAGCAAGGAACCATTCCATCTGGATCAATGGTAGAAATTAATTTTTTAAAAGCAAGATAATCCCATGAAGCAAAAAAATCACAATAACTTACAAGCACTGGCTTATCATCATCAATGCTCTCGGAAGCTAGAATGATGTCATGGGCTGGTCCTCTTTTCTGCCAGTTTTTGATTCGGTAAATATTTGGTATCTTTGTAATTTTCTTGAGTGCTGGAAGAATATAGCTATGTTTGCGAATATGCTCGTCTCTGCAAATAAATAATATTTTATTTTCGTCACCAGGAAACATCTTTGTGACCCAGTGAATCATTGGCTTGCCATGAATATTTATAAATGGTTTTAGGCGCTGATATCCCTTAGCTTTAAACCTTGAGCCATTACCTGTCATAGGGATAATAATTTGAATATTATTCATCCTATAAGATTTTTATTGCATGGCAGAAAGTTTTCATATGACTATTCTTTAGAGGCTATTTTTTTATCTTTTTTATAATAACTCAAAATACTTCAAATAATTACTTTAAATATTCTGAGCTGAGCATTTTTCTACTCTTTACATTCAAGCGTTTCCATCGCGTTCTAATTGAAGGCTTTCTTTTATTCCCAAGGGTAATACTGGAGTATCTTTCCAAGGAGACTAAAATTCCCTGTTTCCCTCCACAAGAATTTCTGAAGGCACTGAGAGTTAATCTGAAAGTATATAAATGTAATATTTCCTGAGTATTTATTTAGTTTAGCTAAGATTACTTCTTGATAACTTTTACCTGATAACTAAGAATGCTTCACCCAAAAGAGTCTTAAAAATGTTGCCCAGAGGTGATATGGAACTACCGATACAAGGAGTTTCAGTCCTTTATAATTAAGTAGTCTTTAACAAATAAAAATATTTCACCCACACAAACATCTGATTTGAGGCAATCAGTAGCCTGCATAGGGCTTTTCATCGGGGTCAACTCTTTATATTGCGAGCTATTTCTTAATATCTTTATTAAGTTATTATCAAACTCAGTTGGTTCGGTGAGATAATGCTGCACAGCAACTAGATCATAGAGACCCTTGTTAACTTCAAACAAGATGCGTTTAATTTCTCTTTCATGCAGTGTAATCCCAAGGTGATACCACAGAGGGTGATCTGACGGATAGATACCAGAAACTAATTCAGTCAATGGCGTGAATTCGGTAATATTTAACACAGAAGGGTTTGGAATGGTGCTCAATAACCCCTGAATCTCCATGATTGAATTGCAAGCTTCCTTCGGAGCATAGATATTTTTAAGAATTGGTATGCAAGCACCCAAATCAATTACTGGAAGCACCACTTTTGATGCATCTAGATAATAGTGCTCTGCTTTATTTGTTAATGTAGATGTCCAAAAATTATATGCTGTAACAAGAGGCGTTTTTACAGCAAGGATTACAGATATAGTAATTATTGGAACAAGCAATATTTTCAAGGCCAGTTTAGAGTTCTCAAGTACGGAATAACGAAGTTCATATAAAAATGGTGGCAGAAATAACCAAAAAAAGAATGATGTGAAATACATTCCACTTGAGTACCTTGTCACTGCTGAAACTAGCAGCATTGATGCGCAGATCAAGAGCGTAAATGATCGAAATTTTAGAGCTAGCATTAACCCCAAGATAGCAAGAAACATCAATCCATTGGTTTTTGCAGCAAACAAAGCAGATAGTTTATTAGCAGCAGCCTCAGAGCCGATGCTGCTGCCAAACCAATAAGCAATATAATTATCCTCGTAGAGAAATAAAAACAAAGCAGAGACGAGGATGATGCCTAAAAAATACAATAATAGCTTTTTTAAAGCTGCCAACAGGATCTTGGATTGAAAAGAGTCACGATAGTCTGAAATCCCTATTAAATCTCGACCAACTATTGCAGTAAAACATGTTATCACTGCCATAAAACCATAATCTTGTTTACAGAAAATACATAGGCCTGTAAAAACTCCAGCAATGACCAGCCAACCTATATTTTTAAGCAAAGACAGATAAATTGAAACAAGCAATAACAGCAAAGCAGTCGTGTTGTACCATGGGTGCATTAAAAAGGAGACGAAGAAAAGAGAAAATAAGGCAACTGCCCAAAAATATACTTTGCGAGAAACAACTAATTGATCAAGTATGGCGCTCCCTATTATTATAAGTAGCAAGCTTTGAAATAATTGAGCAAGCTGAAGGGTAAGCCATGTAAATCCAAAGAACTTGCAAAATATATATGGTAAAAATAAAACTACTGGACCTACTGGCATTCCTATATCTGATAGCGGAGAATGGCCTGATAGCATTCTGCCAACACCTTCCCAAATAATTGCATAGTCTCGAAAGAATACTGGCTCTCTGTAAGCCCAAGTAATAATAAGCACCAAGCACATCATCAAACTAAATAAGATTTTTGAAGCTTGCCCCTGATTACCTAGAGATGTCTTTAAAAAATACTGACTCATTACTTTAGTTATCATTGTTCTTTAGGTGCAGGCAGGAATGGTTTATGCCTTAGCCTGGGTTGTGGGTAAAAGTTTGGATCTCGTCATCAGTGGGAGACCAGGTATTTGCTGTGGAGCCCCAAAAATTAGAGGCGATCGTTAGCCAGGATGAATCATCCAGGGTTCCTGCCTTTATAAACTTCATGCCTGCGTTTTCTTCTATAAAACTCATCACAGGTGAGCCGCAGTTTTCACAAAAACCTCGATTGATGTGCGAGCCCTGTGAGCCTGTAACAGAATAAAATTTTAGATTGCCGGTAATGGTTAGATCATCCTCAGGAACAATGAGGATTGTGGCCTTGCCACTCCCCGTGGATTTTTGGCAGTCTGTGCAATGACAATGATGAGCAGAGAGAGCTTTGGATTGATCAAAGTTGTATTTAATATTGCCGCATAAGCAACTGCCTGTTTGTTTCACGTCTGACATTTTTTGCTCCTTATTTTAAATTTTCCAATCGAGCTAATAAATTTTTAGCGGCGATTGCAATAATGATTGCAAAGGGAGCTCCGGTTACAAGCACAGAAGTTTGAAGGGCTGACAAACCTCCTCCAGCCAAAAGTGCGACAGCCAAGATGCCCAGGGAAATAGCCCAGACTATTCTGGCTAACATGGGGGGGTCTTCATCAAAGTCAGTGTCGCTGGAAGAAGATAGCATTGCAGAGACCAACGCTCCTGAATCTGAAGAGGTAACAAAAAACGTTAGGATAATGATAATTGAGAGGCACATCAGAATCTTTGAAAATGGGAACTGCTCTAAGAAGGAGAAAAGTGCAATTGAGATGTCTTGATTGATTGCCTCGGAAAGATTGATGTCAGTAAAAAGCTCTTGATAAATTGCCGCATTGCCAAATGTCCCCATCCAGATAAATACCATTAATGAGGGAACCAACACCACTCCAAGAATAAATTCTTTTATACTCCGACCATAGGAGACTCTTGCAATAAACAAACCCACAAACGGAGACCAAGCAAACCACCAAGTGTAATAAAAAAGGGTCCAGTCATTCTGCCAAGATGTCGATGAATATGCTTCTGTCCATGTTGCTAAACTTATAAAATTCTGTAAGTAAGAACCTATGTTTTGAATAATGCCATTTAAAATAAAGCTTGAGGGCCCAAAAATAAACACTGCCATGATCAATATTATGCAAAGTATGATGTTTATTTCTGAGAGCCTTTTAATGCCACTGTTTAAACCTAGCATCACACTAATAAGGCCTAAAATAGTAATCACAATGATAATTAGTATTTTGCTGGTAAAGGTCTGATCTATAATATTTAAATAATCTAAACCGGAGCTAATTTGTGTTGCGCCAAGACCTAAAGATGTTGCAATACCAAAAATCGTTGCAAGGATAGCAAGAACGTCGATGCTAATTCTTCCAAAAGAGTGGCTTGTAAACCTACTATCAATCATGGCGCTAACCCTGAAAGGCTTTTTAAGATTGTAAGAGCTGATACCAAAGCATAAACCTACAACAGC
>ENA-OSJC01003161-OSJC01003161.1-marine-metagenome-genome-assembly--contig:-NODE-3161-length-11923-cov-4.289549_pt1 | contig 11923 bp, 12 predicted proteins | sample MGYA00237885_ERZ534234 | MGnify/ENA primary metagenome ERZ534234 (study PRJEB26413, sample SAMN06343907) | marine metagenome | isolation source: coastal waters | place: Atlantic Ocean: West Antarctic... | reverse complement strand
TATCTAGACCTCCACCACCATACTCAGTTGGAATATTGGGCGCTGTCCATCCTTTCTCGCCCATCCTTTCTAGCCACAACTTAGATTCTGGATTGACATATTCTGCATTTCTTCCCCCCCAAACTTCTTCTGTCGGAACAAGTGGTGTTCTCATGCTAGGAGGGCAGTTTTCTTCAAGCCAATCTTTAACTTCCTGTCTAAATGATTCTAAATTTTCCATAATATTTTGTTAGTTGCGGTAATTTAAAGAACAGATATTATAATCAGATAATTAATTTTTTGGTAACTTAAGCATGAAATCCTATCAAGCTCCTGCACCCGGTCATCCCCTTGAGTTAGGAGAGAAAGACCTACCCACTATTTCAGGAAAAGAGATATTGATTAAAACTATTGCATGTGGAGTTTGTCATACTGATTTGCATCTTCACTCTGGCGCATTTGATCTTGGTGGCGGCAATCAACTTCCAATTCCACTTCCAACTCCCTTTGTCTTGGGCCATGAGATTTTTGGTGAAGTGGTTGAGATGGGTCCTGATGTAAACAATGTTCAGCTAGGAGATCGAAGAATTGTTTACCCTTGGATTGGCTGCAGTGTCTGTGCAGTATGTATTAAAGGGGATGAGCACCTGTGTAGTGCAGGCCCTGTGATTGGTGTTGGCCAATCAGGTGGTTTTGGTGATCACGTGGTAGTGCCTGATGCAAAGTATTTACATGATGCAGGAGATACTCCAGAGCATTTAGCTGGAAGTTATGCTTGCTCCGGGCTCACTGCTTACAGTGCACTAAAAAAAGGTGCCCCATACAATGAAGAGAATGGTTTGATTATTATCGGAGTTGGTGGGGTTGGCATGATGGGCCTTCAAATTGCCAAAGCAGCATTTAACTGCAATCCCATTGTTGTTGATGTTGATGAAGACAAGCTTAAGTTAGCATTAAATAATGGAGCGAAGGCTGCCATTAATCCATTAGATGAAGATGCTTTTACAAGGGTTCATGAATTGACAGGGGGCAATGCATCTGTAGCCATTGATTTTGTTGGCTCAGAGCAATCAACCACTTTTGGCATCAATCTTTTGAGAAAAGGTGGTAAGTATATTATTGTTGGATTGTATGGTGGCGAGCTCAAGCTTCCACTTCCATTGATTCCAATTATGGAAAGACATATTCAAGGCTCTTATACAGGTAGCCCTGCCGATATGAAGGATCTAATGGAGCTTGTCCGAGCTGGTAAAGTTGATCCTATTCCAGTGGAGCAAAGACCTGCATCAGAAGCCAATCAGACTCTGGAAGATCTCAAAAATGGAAAGATTCTAGGGCGCGCAGCATTGATGCATGATTAATCCTTGTATTGCATTTCAGAGTCTGAATACTCAACAGCAACTTCCTCAGATCTAAAGAGTATAATTCCTGACATGTTTAAAAATATTGGTATTATACTTAAGGAAAGCCCTTCAGCGATAGATGTCTCTGCTATGGATACGCTGCTTGGTGTGCTATCAAAATACGTAGAAAACATTTTTGCTGAATCTGATAGCTCAATTCAATCACCAATCTTGCAGCATCTGCCAGAAGAGCAATTTAGAAATATGGTAGACCTTTTAATAGTTTGTGGTGGCGATGGTACTTTGTTGGGTGCGGCCCGAAAGTTTGTTGAGCAGGACATTCCCTTGCTTGGAATTAATTTAGGCACTTTGGGTTTTTTAACGGATGTTAATGCGGATGACTTTGAGTCTGTTGTACAGGATATCTTAAAAGGTCAATTCTCAACAGAAGAAAGAAGCTTGGTTCAAGCAGATTTTGGTGGTCATCAGATATTTGGGTTAAATGAAGTTCTCATCCACTCTGGCTCTTATGCTCAGTTAATGAGATACAGGCTGCTAATAGATAATAAGACTGTTTACGAGCAACGTTCCGATGGATTGATAGTCGCCACACCAACTGGATCAACCGCCTATGCACTTTCAGCCGGAGGATCTATCATTCATCCAGAGCTAGATTTATGGAATATTATTCCTATGATGTCTCAAAGCCTTTCCTCTCGACCATTAATAGTTTCAAGTCAAAAATCTCTTGAAATTCAATTGATCGAAGGCCCCTTAGACCACGCCATGGTTTGCGTGGACGGCCAACAAGACATGCCTATTCAATTTAATGACTCCCTCGTTATCAAGAAAAAAAGTGCAACCTTAAAAATTATTCATCCAATCGGCAATGATTTCTATGAAGCTTGCAGAGAAAAACTAGGCTGGAGTTTAAATATTACTAATAAAAAGGACTAGACTCTTGCAACTCAAGCAAGTCAATATCCTGATTATCGCTCTTGCAGTTCTCATAACTCTAGCCACAAACTTCGGCTCTAATTTCAGCTATTTAACTTACTTTTTATTTTTAGAAACTCAGCCATCCCTAGATTCATTTTTTTCATTATCTTTAGAACATACATATTTAGTTATGAATCAATGGTGGCGGCTCATCACCCCAATATTCCTTCACTTCTCAGTCACGCATCTTATTTTTAATTGCCTGTGGATATATGTTTTAGGCTCAAGGGTTGAAGCTTTAGATGGAAAAGTAATATTTTTCTTGGTGTTATGTACTTCAGGAATCATGGGTAATCTCAGTCAATATCTATGGTCCTCATCATACTTATTTGGGGGGTTGTCTGGTGCTGTGTATGGGTTACTAGGATATTGTTTTATTATTGAGCTGGATAATAAAAAAGCTAAGTATGGTTTGCCTGAGGCATTGTATTTATTTATGTTTATATGGCTGTTAATTGGGTTTACAGGAATATTGAAATTTTTTGGCTTTGGAAATGTTGCAAATCTAGCTCATTTAGTTGGTATGATAACTGGATTTATAGCTGGAACGGTTGCCAAGTCATTTCCTAACTTTAATTAACCGATCGATGAAAAAAATTACAAAAGCAGTATTTCCGGTAGCAGGTTTAGGGACACGGTTCTTGCCCGCAACAAAGGCTATCCCAAAGGAAATGCTTCCCATTATTGATAAGCCACTAGTTGAATATGCAGTAGAAGAGGCGGTGCTAGCTGGCATTGAAGAGATTATTTTTATTACTAGCCATACCAAAAGAGCTATCGAAGATCACTTTGATCAGAATTTTGAATTAGAGGAAAAATTAATAAGAGCTGGAAAAGCAGACGAAATAAAAAAAATTAATCGTGACATTTTTCAAAATATTACTTTTACCTATGTCAGGCAAAAGACTCAAAAAGGATTGGGCGATGCAATTCTTCATGCAAAACACTTAATTCAAGATGAGCATTTTGCAGTCTTACTCGCAGATGACTTAGTTGTAAATTCACCATCTGTTACTCAACAACTTATAACCGCAGCAAGCGAAAAAGAAAGCTCTGTTATTGCTTTAAATAGGGTGCCTGATGCTCAGATTCATAAGTATGGGGTGGTATCCTCCCCTGACATCAATTCAGGTAAAAAAATTTTCTTATTAGATGGCATTGTTGAAAAACCTCAACTTAATCCACCATCAAATTTAGCTGTGTTTGGTAGGTATGTTCTGTCCAGCGAAATTTTTAAGTATTTAGAAAATTTAGATCCCGGCGTTGGAGGGGAAATCCAGCTAACTGACGCTATTCAGTTGATGCTTCAAGAAGTTGATGTTTCTGGTTACATATATGATGGCAGAAAGTTTGATTGTGGATCAAAAGAAGGCTACATCAGTGCTATTGCGCACTTTGCCAAAGAGCTTTCAAATTAGTTAGTGAGCATTCTTCTTAGCTTTCTAAAAATTCTTCCGCCTGAAACAGCACATAAGATCTCGTTACTTGGGTTAAATATGCTTTACAAGCTAAACCTGCTTAAATTTCTTACTCCTCAAATAGATGCAACAGAGCCAATAAATTTTAAGGGGTTAACCTTTACTAATAAATTAGGCATTGCTGCTGGCCTTGATAAAAATGGTGATTATATTGATGCCCTTGGTTCTATTGGCTTTGGCTTTATCGAAGTGGGTACAGTCACCCCTTTGCCTCAAGCGGGTAATTCAAAGCCAAGGATATTCAGGCTTCAGAGTCAGCAGGGTATCATTAATAGGCTAGGCTTTAATAACAAAGGTGTTGACTATTTAGTAAGAAATCTCAAAAAAAGATCTTTCCCTGGAGTGCTTGGAGTAAATATAGGAGCTAATAAGAACTCCAAATCAGCGCAAAGGGTTGATGATTATGTGCACTGTTTTACAAGAGTGGCTCCTTATGCTGATTATATTACTGTAAATATCTCATCCCCAAACACACCAAATCTTAGAGACCTCCATACTAAAGATCATCTTGAAGCCCTATTTACCTCCATAGCAAATGCAAGAGAAGCATTAAATTTTCAGGGACCTATTTTTATAAAACTTTCACCTGATGAGACTAATGCAGTAATTCAGGAAGTAGTATTTTCAATTAATAGATTTAAATTTGATGGAGTTATTGCAAGCAACACCACTCTTGATCGAGGTGAAATAAGTGATATTAAGATATCTCAACAAAGCGGAGGACTCTCTGGCAGACCTCTTTTTAACAAATCAAATGATCTGATATCACAAGTAAGAACAGTGGATTCAAATTTATTTCAGATTGGGGTTGGTGGGGTGTTCAATAATGAAGATTTTAATAAAAAAATAGATTTAGGTGCCTCATTGGTCCAAATTTATACTAGTTTTGTTTATGAAGGACCCTCCGTTCTTAAAACAATTTTAAATACACCATGACATCCACTGAGCTATTGATAGTATTGTCAGTCATGTTTTTTTTTGCTGGCTCAGTGAGCTTTTTAATCCCCAGCAAGCGTATGCGAAAGATTGGTGAGCTAAGATTACTTGCAAGCAGAGAAGGTTTTAAGATCGGTTCAACTGCAGAGCTTCGAAAGAGATTGAAGCTTTGGACATTTCAAGATGCTATTTATCAACTTAAGAATACCTCCCAAATTCATGATCTGCACTACATAAGAAAGGGCGAACAATTGACTCTTTATAGCCCTATGGCATTAAAATATGATGATTCTTTTGAGGTGATTCACCAGAAGATTTCTACATTACCATGCTCAATACTTGAAATTATTTTTTATCAGTCCAATATAGCATTCGTTTGGAATGAATCTCTTGGGGTGGATGAGCTCAAAAAAATTAAAACGGCAATTTATAAAATTTAAACTATAGTTAACGAAAATACTTAACAAAACATGTCTAAAACATTAGTAATCGTAGAGTCTCCAGCAAAAGCAAAGACTATCTCTAAATACCTCGGTACTGACTATATCGTGAAATCTAGTGTTGGCCACATCCGAGATCTACCAAAAGGAAAATCTAAAAATCCAACGGTACGTAATACCATCCCCAAGGATTTACCTGAAGATGAAAAAAGGCTTCTAAAAAAGATCAATGAAAGAAAAAGGTTAGTTCGTAGAATGGGCATAGATCCTGATAATGACTGGGCGGCTCAATACGAAATTTTGCCAGATAAGGAAAAAGTTATTAAAGAATTAAGGCAAGCGGCCAAATCTGTTGATACTATATTTCTTGCAACTGACCTTGATAGAGAGGGCGAGGCTATAGCCTGGCATCTTAAAGAGGCTTTAGGACCGGATAAGTTTAACTACGCAAGAATTAGATTCAACCAAATAACTAAAGTTGCAATTTTAGAAGCCTGTGCAGATCCGAAGGAAATTGATCTCAACTTAGTTGAGGCGCAACAGGCTCGAAGATTTTTAGACAGAGTGGTTGGGTTTGAGTTATCACCACTCCTTTGGGCGAAAGTAGCCAGGAATCTCTCAGCAGGAAGGGTGCAATCTGTTGCTTTACGGCTTTTGGTTGAAAGAGAGCATAGCATTCAGAAATTTAAACCAGATGAGTTTTGGGAGATTTCATTTCAAGCTGATAACGTTGATAACGTTGGCATAAATTTCTCTCTTAATCGAGGTAAAAATGATCCCCTGCTTCAATCGGAGGAAGCTTATAAAATCGAATCACTTATTAACAGCTCTGAGCTGATTATTGCTGACGTCACTCAAAAGCCAGTTAAATCTAAGCCAAAACCCCCATTCATCACCTCAACACTTCAGCAGGCTGCAAGTACCAAGCTTGGGTTTACTGTCTCTCGGACGATGAGAACAGCTCAAAAGCTTTATGAAAATGGCTTAATTACTTATATGAGAACAGATGCTCCAGCCTTGTCAGCTGAGTCCATTGCTGATGCCAGAATGTACATTGAGACAAACCTAGGCAACGCATACCTCACTAATGCTCCTAGAATATATTCCAGCAATGAAAATGCACAGGAGGCCCATGAGGCTATTAGGCCTACTAATGCATCTACAAAATCAGAAGGCTTAATTTCTGTATCAGAGGAAGAGAAGAAGCTATATGAACTAATATGGCAGCAATTCATTGGCTGTCAGCTTCCAGATGCCGAGTATCTCTCTACAAATGCAAAAATTAAACTAGAGGGTTATGTCTTCTCAACCACCGGCAGAGAAGTTGTGTTTGATGGTTTTACAAGAGTCGTAAAATCTAAATCTGACAGTCCAGAAGATAATGTTCTACCAGGTCTTGAGCAAGGTCAGACTCTCAAATTAAATGAAATTGACAATAAGAAAAAGTATACAAAACCACCTGCAAGATTTTCTGAAGCAGCTTTAGTTAAAGAGCTAGAAAAACGAGGTATTGGAAGACCCTCCACCTACGCAAATATTATTTCTACTATCCAAGATAGGGGATATGTGGAAGTTGAAAACAGGCGTTTTTTTGTTAAAAAAATTGGCATGATCGTTTCTGACCGACTAGTCAGCAGCTTTGATGACATTATGGATTACAGTTTTACTGCTAATTTTGAAAACGAGCTAGATCGGGTTGCAAGCGGAGAAAGAAACTGGAAAGAGGTATTAAATTCTTATTATAAAGCCTTCCAAGAAGATCTTTTCAATGCAATGGATGAGGAGAATGGAATGGTCCCCAATCTTCCAACATTAACTAACATCAATTGCCCTGAGTGCAAAAAAAATAAGCTGACCATTCGCAATGCTAGCAACGGTGTTTTTCTAGGTTGTGCGGGTTATAGCTTGCCTGATGATGAGCAGTGTAAGAAAACTTTAAATCTTATTGCTGGTGATGAAGCTGTGAGCATTGATGATCAGGAGGAAGCAGAAAATCTTATAACAAAAAGGCAATGCCCCACATGCGATCTCAGCATGGACAACTACCTCTTGGATGAGAATCATAAATTGCATGTATGTTCCAATAATCCTGATTGCGCTGGCTTTGAAGTTGAAGAAGGTGCCTTTAAGATCAAAGGCTATGAAGGACCGACGCTTTCGTGTCATAAATGCGGGTCTGAAATGCAACTGAAGACTGGTCGCTTTGGTAAGTATTTTGGTTGTATGAATGATAATTGTGGAACCACTCGAGCACTTCAAAGAAACGGAGAGCCCAAGCCCATTGTCATGGAACCAATTACCACTGATATTTCATGCACAAAATTTGAAGATTTCTATCTTTTGCGAGACAGCATGAAAGGCCTGTTTTTAGCTGCAAGCAAGTATCCTAAAAATAGAGAGACCAGAGCCCCATCAGTGAAAGAATTTGTTAAATCAGTCTCTCAAGATTCCTTAACTGACGCATGTAAATATTTAGATGATCCCATGAAGCATGATCATTTGTTAAGCGCACCAAAAAAAGATATTGATGGTAATCCATACATTATTAGGTACAACAAGCTTGAAGATACCCATTACCTTGCATCAGAAAAAGAAGGGAAAAAGACTGGCAACACGGCCACTCATTCTGGCAGCAAGTGGGTTGAAGTAACTAAATAGCCCTTCTTGAATAATTTAATTCTATCCCTATATAGGATATAGATAGCAACATTTCAAAACTAATTTTGAAGGTGTTACAGTTAATTTAAAAACTATATGTCAAATTATTTAGAGCTTACACAACTACCTGACGGAACCATTGTTCTTAGGCGAGCCGATGACCATGAAAACCCCATTGTAAAAATTCAATTCTCTGGCGAGTCTAAAGAGTTTCTGAATGGACAAGAGCTTTCAGTTGCGAAAGAGATGATCCGAGCAGGCATAGAAAGTGTGAGTGGTAATGTCACAGACTTCGATGACTTTTTTGACAGTGACAAAAAAACCCTAAGAAAAAAACCAGTTACTTTGCACTAATTTAGTGAGCTCGAATTAACCCCACACTTTTTCCTTCAATCACTACATCTTGCTCTCTCAAGTCGACAACTATGGTGGAGAAGTCTTTATTAGCAGGAATAAGTTCAAGCATATGATCGGTTTGATTAACGTATTTTAGCGTAACATCATCTTCAATCCTCACAACAGCCAGCTCACCATTTTTGACTTCCGTAGTTTTCTTGATAGCGACTAAATCATCTTCATGTATCCCAGCATCTATCATGCTCAGCCCTTTCACTTTTAAGAAATAATCAAACCTATCTCCAAACATACCCTGATCACAGGCAATGCTTCTCTCGATATTCTCGGATGCAAGAGTAGGAGATCCAGCAGCCACCAGACCTATTACTGGGACGTGATCACTAACTTCCTCAAAGGTTTGCTGACTTTTTACTATTGATATTCCCCTAGATGAACCACTCTGAATCGCAATGTGTCCTTTTTTCTCCAAAGCTCTGAGATGCATTTCTGCAGCATTTGGAGATTTAAATCCAAGTTCTTTACATATTTCTGCTCGAGTTGGCGGAAAACCTGTTTTATTAAGATAAACTTCAACACAAGATAAAACTTTGGATTGCTGCTTGGTTATTTCTTTCATATTATTGATAAAGTACTGTATATTTTTACAGTATATAAACATATTTAACTTACCGCAACTCCACTTAAGTCTATGAAATCAAAATTAGTCGTAGGAATATCATCAAGGGCACTCTTCGATCTCAGCGAAAGTCATAAAATCTTTCAAAAAGATGGTATTGATGCTTACAGAGAATATCAAATTCATAACGAAGATAAAATCTTGGATCCTGGCGAGGCCTTTAATCTAGTTACTAAAATCTTAAAAATTAATGATCTGTATGAAGAAAAAGATAGAGTAGAGGTCATACTGCTCTCAAGAAATACTGCTGATACTGGACTCAGAGTCTTTAATTCGATTGAGGCTCATAAGCTTGCCATTAGCCGTGCAGTTTTTTGTGGCGGAGAAAGCCCTTATAAGTACGTTAAGGCATTTGGAGTGGATCTATTTCTTTCAAGCAGCAAAGATGACGTTAAAATGGCCATTGAGAATGGCGTAGCTTCTGCCAGCATTATTCCATCTAAATCTAAAAAATATTCAAAACAGGATTCCCACCTTCGAATTGCGTTTGATGGAGATTCTGTAATTTTTTCTGATGAATCTGAGAGAGTTTTTGCAGAGGAGGGCCTGAAAGCTTTTTTGGACAACGAGAGAAAAAAGAAATCTATCTTAAAGGCAGGCCCTTTCAAATCCTTTTTAGTAGAGCTTAACAAGCTTCAATCAGAGCTTGATGTGGAAGATTGCCCAATCAGAACTGCTTTGGTTACAGCAAGATCAGCTCCATCTCATAAACGAGTTATTAAGACACTCCGTAAATGGGGCGTAAGGATTGACGAATCTCTATTTTTGGGTGGCATGAAAAAATCAGAATTTCTTAAGTCATTCAAAGCAGACATCTTTTTTGATGATCAGCAACAAAATATAACGGATGCATCCGCAAAAGTTACTGCAGCTCATGTACCATTCGGAATTAAAAATAGTAAGTAAAATGAAAATAGCTTGTTTTGACATGGAGGGCACACTGACCCCAGAGATTTGGGAACAAGTGGCCTTAGATTCAGGGATTGAGGATCTCACTAAAACGACAAGAGAGATACCTGTTTACTCTGAGCTCATGGATTATAGGCTAGAGATCATGAAAAATAATAGCCTCTCCTTGTCTGATGTTGTTGCGGCGACTAAGAAACTTGATTTACTTGATGGGGCGTTAGATTTTCTTAATAAGGTGAGAGAAGACTTTCAAGTTGTTATTTTATCAGACACCTTTCATGAAATTGCATTTCCATTAATTGAAAAACTAGGCCATCCCCTTCTTCTATGCCACACGCTACAAGTAGATCCCCAGGGAATTATTACCGACTATACCCTGCGTGATCAAAAAGCTAAAAAACAAGCTATTTTGGGTTTTCAAGCAATGGGGTATGAGTGCCTAGCAGCAGGAGACTCTTTTAATGACTTGCAGATGTTCGAGGTTGCCGATCATGGATTTTTTATTAATGCTCCCGAGCATATAACTTCCTCAATGCCAGCCATCCCAAGTTTCAGCAACTACTCAGATCTTTTGCATGCAATGCAGAAAGCGAATTAAAATATAGCCATGAGCAATCCTTTTTCAGTTGATAATTATGAACGTCCCAAGCTTAAAATGCCTGGAGGAGAGACTGATCTGCTTCTACATAGTTGCTGCGCTCCTTGCGCTGGTGAAATCATGGAAGCGGTTGCTGAGTCGGGCATCAAGACCACAGTTTTTTTTTACAATCCCAATATTCATCCAGAAGAAGAGTATGTAATTCGTAAAGATGAAAATAAAAGATTCTGTGACAAGTTGGGTTTTGATTTTATAGATGCAGATTACGATAAGGATAATTGGTTTGAGAGAATTAAGGGGCTGGAAGACGAGCCAGAGAGAGGCGCAAGATGCACTCAATGTTTTGACATGAGATTTGAGCGATCTGCATTATATGCTCATGAGAAAGGCTTTAAGGTCTATGCCACAACTTTAGGAATTTCTAGATGGAAAGATCTCAATCAAATAGATACTTCGGGAGTTAAGGCAGCTGAAAGATATGAAGAGGTTACATACTGGGATTTTAACTGGCGAAAGCAGGGGGGATCTTCTCGTATGATTGAAATATCCAAAAGAGAGGAGTTCTATCAGCAGGAATATTGTGGCTGCGTTTATAGTCTCAGAGATACCAATCGCTGGAGGCAAGCCAAGGATAAAGATAGGATTATCAGAGGCATTAAATTCTATAATTAATTTAGGAAACCTCGGTCCCTACAAGTACAATAATACTCAATGAGCACTCCAGGCAAAAAATTCAGACAAGCAATCACAGCACAACAACCATTAATGGTTGTTGGAGCAGTCAATGCATATTGTGCAAAAATGGCAGAAGCTGCTGGACATCATGCCTTATATCTATCAGGAGCCGGTGTTGCTAATGCATCGTTTGGATTACCTGATCTTGGTATTACCACGCTGAATGATGTGGTTGAGGATGCGCGTCGCATTACAAATGCATCAGAACTGCCTTTGCTTGTGGATATTGATACTGGTTTTGGTGGTGCGTTTAGCATTGGCCGTACCATCAAGGAAATGATATCTGCGAATGTTGCAGCTGTTCACTTGGAAGATCAGGTGGCACAAAAAAGATGTGGACATAGACCTAATAAAAATCTAGTTGATAAGGTAGAGATGAGTGATCGCATCAAGGCTGCAGTTGATGGCAGGACTGACGAGAGTTTTTTTATCATGGCAAGAACAGATGCATATGCTGATGAGGGCATGGATGGAGCAATCGAGAGGTGTGAAGAGTATATTGCCGCTGGTGCTGATGGTTTATTTCTAGAAGCTGTTGCTTCATTAGAAGATTACAAGTTACTTAAAGAAAAATTACAGGTACCTGTTCTTGCGAACATTACTGAGTTTGGAAAAACACCTTTGTTTACTGCAGAAGAGCTTGCTGGTGTAGGTGTCGATATCATGCTTTTTCCACTCTCTGCTTTTAGAGCGATGAATAAAGCAGCAGAGTCAGTTTATAGAGATATTGCTTCAAGCGGTACGCAGCAAAAATCTATTGATATAATGCAGACCCGAGACGAACTATACGAGTATTTAAACTATCACTCATTTGA
>ENA-OSJC01003160-OSJC01003160.1-marine-metagenome-genome-assembly--contig:-NODE-3160-length-11924-cov-5.574745_pt1 | contig 11924 bp, 11 predicted proteins | sample MGYA00237885_ERZ534234 | MGnify/ENA primary metagenome ERZ534234 (study PRJEB26413, sample SAMN06343907) | marine metagenome | isolation source: coastal waters | place: Atlantic Ocean: West Antarctic... | reverse complement strand
GTTTTTTGGTCAGCTACTTATTGAGCCATCCAAGCTGCATAACGATCATTTACCGCTTGACCATTATCTGCCCACCAATCAGGATTCGCAAGAATACCACCTTTCATATGCTCATCTGTAGTAGGCATATGCTCCATGATAGTCGCACCTGTATTGAACCACGGCTCACCTGCTTCCATAATTGGAAGAGCAGATGGACGCATAGGAGCATAGTTGATCCAATGAGCTTGTCCTGCTTGTGACGCAGTGGAAGAAGCATGGATTAAGAAGTGAATTGCTGCAGCTCTGTTTGGAGCTCCATTCATAAGAACTAACCATTCCTCTTCAAGAACTTGTCCATCCCAGACAGTAACATAGTCAGCGCCGTCAGCTAGAACAGCACCACCGATACGGCCGTTATATGCAAGTGACATAGAAACCTCACCTGAATTGATTAGATCTAGTGGTTTTGCACCTGAAGACCAAAATACTACAGAATCTTTAATAGTATCTAGTTTAGCAAAGACCATATCTTGTCCTTCTTGAGTATCTAGAACATCATAAATATCAGCAATAGCTACGCCAGATGCATATAATGCCATCTCAACTATACCGTTTCCCCAAGTATGAACACCACGCTTTCCTGGGAACTTTTCTAAGTCAAAGAAGTCATTAATAGTAGAAGGTTGCTCACCTTCGAAGGTAGAACCTAGATGGAATGGAACGTATGACCACCAAATTTGCGGAACTACACAATCATTTGGTACATCAACCAAGAGGTCGTCATCCATCGCTACGCCATCAGGCGAAGGTAGGAATAAACTACGATCTAGTTCTTCAAATAAACCTTCATCACAACCCGTACGAGCTTGCGATGGAAGTACGTCAACGATATCCCATTGAACGTTACCTGATTCAACTTGAGCACGAACCTCACCTAAGCCACCATTATAACTAATCATATTTACTTCACCAGAGCCATAGGTATCAATGTAGGCTTTTTGTTGTGAAGCTGAATAGCCACCACCCCAAGAAACCAAAGTTACAGCTGCTTGCGCTGCGCCAGCCAACATCGCTGTTGAAATAGCACCTGCTACCAGAGTTTTTGTTATTACATTTTTCATTTATATTTCTCCTTAAGTTAAATCTAGACTCTATCCATCTAGAGCTAGACAATCCTCCGACATCCAACCGATATCAACTTGTTTGCCTTCTTGAAGGCTAGTATTATCAACTGAATTTGGAATTTTGACGATAAAATCGTCGTGTCCACACACACTAAAGCGTGTGCGAATATGGTCGCCATGGTAGATTAACTCTTCTACCTTGGCTGAATATGTGTTCGGTGTTTTTCCTTTTGATGGTGAAACCATAATTCTTTCTGGTCGTAACGATAAGGTAGCTCGCTCGCCAACCTTATTAACGTTAACTTTGGTTGCGACAACGATATCACCAGAATCTGTTTTTACCGTTGCTTGGTCACCATTAATAGCTTCAACAGTGCCCATTAAGCGATTATTTTCACCAATAAAATTTGCTACAAAAGCATTTTCAGGTTTTTCATATAGGTCTTCTGGAGAAGAACACTGCAGGACTACACCATCATCAAATACAGCAATACGGTTAGACATCGTTAATGCCTCAGTTTGGTCATGTGTTACATAGACGACTGTTAATCCGAGACTTTCATGAAGGTGCTTAATTTCATATTGCATTTGCTCTCTTAGGTTTTTATCAAGTGCACCTAACGGTTCATCCATCAAAACTAAATCGGGATCAAACACAAGTGATCTCGCTACTGCAACTCGTTGTTGCTGTCCTCCTGATAACTGCATTGGACGTCTTTTTCCAAAGTCACCTAGTTGAACCATATCAAGAGCGCGATTTACTTTTGCCTCTCTTTCGGTTTTACCCATTTTACGAACTTCTAAAGGGAACGATAAATTCTCTGCTACCGTCATGTGAGGGAAGAGGGCGTAATTTTGAAATACCATCCCAATTCCTCTTTTGTGAGGTGGTACATTATTAATCGGGCTACCCTTAAGATAGATCATGCCATTTGTAGTCGGTTCAAAACCTGCAAGCATCATAAGGCATGTCGTTTTTCCAGAGCCCGATGGGCCTAGCATGGTGACAAATTCACCTTTTGCAACATCCAGGTTGAAGTCTTTAACTACAATTATTTCACCATCATAACTTTTCTGAACATTTTCAAACTTTACTAACGGTTCTTCTGTACTCATAAATAAACATTTTTTTTAAACAAAAAATAAACCGCATAAGGCGGCATTAACCATCCATTTTAGTTTCTATAGATTAATAACTTTTGAATTTAAACTTTGATTTATCCCGTTTAAAAAGGGTTTAAAACAAGGATTAAATTGAACTCAATTCAACTATAGTACATATAACTTAAATGAAATATACCATATAGATACTCTGAGTGTTTCTTATATTGATACAAACTAAACAAAGTTCATAAGATGATTTAGCCAAAAAAAGGGTAGCTTTGAGCTACCCTTTTAATAAAAAGCTTTATCAGCCTTATTCTTTTTCACCCATAATGGCACTCAAAATCAGTACCGTTAGACCGCCAGTTGTAATAGCAGAACTAAAGATACTACCCATAAGTTTACCAAATGTACCACCAATGTTAGTGGCTAAGGCACCTGCAAATTGTGGAACCAACAATACACCTATACCCATACCAAAAGATACAGCTAATATAAGCATATTACGACGATTCATATTAACAGTAGACAGAATCTTTATTCCTGCAATAGCAACTGTACCAAACATAACAATAGTAGCCCCACCTAGTACAGGGTTTGGCAATGCTCTAAGTATTGAACCTATATGTGGAAATAGGCCCATTAAGATAAGAATAGCACCAATCCAAACACCTACATGGCGACTTGCAATACCAGTTAGCTGAATGACTCCATTGTTTTGACTAAAAGTCGTGTTAGGGAAAGTATTAAATACAGCAGCTATTGCTGAGTTTACACCATCACCAAGAACACCATTTTTAATCCGTTCAATATAGCCTTCACCTTTTACATCTTGTTTTGATATCATGCAATTTGCTGTAATATCGCCAGATGATTCAATAGCTGTAATAACATAGATTAATGCTATTGGAATAAAGGCAATAATATCAAAGTCAAAGCCATATTTAAAAGGTATAGGAATACTAATCACTTCTTGTACTACAAATAACTGACTTGTATTGACTTTGCCCATCATTAATGCAACAACAAAGCCAATTGCTAATCCAATGACAATTGAAGACAAGCGTAACCATTGATTACTTGAACGATTCAAAACAATAATAGAAATCAGCACCAAGAAACCAAGGAACAGATTAGATAAAGAGCCCCAAAATTCAGGCTTGTTATCTAGCAACCACTGTCCGCCAGCTAAATCAGTCATTCCAACTTTAATTAAACTTACACCGATAATAGTAATCACTGTGCCAGTTACTAAAGGCGTAATGAGTTTTCTGAGTTGAGGTAGAACTTGACTCAGACCAATCTCTATAAACGCGCCTAAGAAACAAACTCCCATAATCATGGCGAGTATTTCTTCAGGACCACCCCCTTGCGATTTAGCTATAAAACCAGCAGCTAAAACAGAGCTAAGGAAAGCAAAGCTTGTTCCCTGAACGCAGATCATTCCCGCACCAACATTCATTGGTTTTTTAGCTTGGATGATTGTACCAACTCCTGAAACCATAAGTGCCATACTTATAAGATAAGGTATATGCTCACCTAGTCCAAGTACACCACCAATAATTAATGTTGGTGTAATAACGCCAACAAAACTTGCCAGCACATGCTGTAGTGCGGCAAAGAACTTTTCAGCAGGTGGTGGATCTGCCTCGAGTTCGTAAATTAACTCTGAATCACTCATATTAACTCCCCTTATTAGTTAAAAATGTTAACAATAATTGCCAACGATTGAAATATTACCACAGTTAAAGAAAATAAAAAATTTCTCTACCAACTTTTTAAAATCGTTACATAATGTAACGAAATTTATTATAACTTATATGTTTTGGGCTGATGTCATTTAGTTTCAATTATTTCAAATATTCAGAATGAAAACTTATATGTTCCCCGATAAATGTAGATATAAAGTGATAGCTATGGTCATATCCTTTATGCACTCTTAAATTTAAATCCATTCCGATTTCTTCACATGCTTTTTTAAGGTTATTAGGATAAAGATGAGTGTCTATAAATTCATCGTTACTACCCTGGTCGATAAGTAATGGCATCGAAGAATTCTCGATAACCAAATAAGTTGCATCATACTTTTTCCATAAACTTTCATCAACCCCTAAGTATGTTGTAAAGCAGTCCCTACCCCAAGGACTTTTGGATGGGTTATATATTGGAGCAAAAGCTGAAACGGATTTATATTCTTGTGGATTTCTTAATGCGCAAACAAGTGCACCATGTCCTCCCATAGAGTGGCCAAATATTGATTTTTTATCTCTTATGACAGGAAAAAAACTTTCCACAAGTTGCGGTAATTCGTTGACAATGTAATTGTACATTTGGTAATTATTCTTCCAGGTAGGAGTCGTTGCATTTACATAAAAGCCTGCTCCCTGGCCAAGGTCGTATCGGTCAGGATAGTCAGGTACATTATCACCTCTAGGGGAAGTGTCAGGAATAACTAAGGCGACACCATTCTCGGATGCGTACCTTTGTGCACCAGCCTTGGTCCTAAAATTATCATCAGTACAAGTAAGTCCAGATAGCCAATAAATTGATGGTACTCTAGTGTGTTCTGCTTGTGGCGGTATATAAATTGAGAACGTCATATCGCAATTACAGCAATCTGATTTGTGCTGAAAGCGTTTTAAATATCCTCCAAATTCCTTGACAGTTTCAATCTCATCCATACTCTTAAAACATTATGACAGATTTAATGCTTTCTCCAGAATGCATCAAATCAAAAGCTTTGTTTATATCTTTCAGTCCCATAGTATGGGTAACCATAGGGTCTAAAATTAGCTCGCCATTCATATATCTGTCGACATATCCAGGTAATTCAGTACGCCCCTTAACGCCACCAAAAGCTGTGCCTTTCCATGTCCTGCCGGTTACTAATTGAAAAGGTCTTGTAGAAATCTCCTGTCCTGCACCTGCGACACCAATAATTGTTGAAACTCCCCATCCCATATGACAACATTCAAGCGCTTCTCTCATTAGGTGAACATTGCCAACACACTCAAAAGAATAATCGACACCGCCACTTGTCATATCTACTATAGCTTCCGTTGTTGATACATTTAATTTGTTGGGGTTAATAAAGTCTGTACCACCTAGATGCTTAGCCATGGCAAATTTATCATCATTGATATCGACACAAATAATTCTTGCAGCTTTAGCCATTACAGCTCCTTGAACAACTGATAAGCCAATAGCGCCCAGCCCAAAAACTGCTACAGTTGAACCTGGCTCAACTTTAGCAGTGTTGATGACTGCTCCAATTCCTGTTGTGACTCCACAACCCAACAAACATACTTTATCCAAGGGTGCGTTTTTATTTATCTTGGCTAGTGCAATTTCAGGAACAACTGTGTATTCGGAAAATGTAGAGCAGCCCATATAGTGGTATATGTCCTTACTATTCTTAGAAAATCTTCTTGTTCCATCTGGCATATAGCCCGTCCATACAGTTCCTGCAATTGACTGACATAAATTAGATTTTGTAGAATGACAATACCTACATTCGCCACACTCTGGGATATATAAAGGAATAACATGGTCCCCAGGTTGAAGTCCTTTTACACCTTCTCCACACTCCATAACAATACAACCACCTTCGTGTCCTAGAACAGCAGGAAATACACCTTCTGGGTCATTTCCAGATAGAGTAAAGGCATCAGTATGGCATACCCCAGAAGCAATAACTTTTAAAAGAACCTCTCCTTTTTTAGGTCCTGCTACTTCAATTTCCTCTATAGATAGTGGTTTCTTTGGTTCCCATGCAACTGCAGCTCTTGATTTCATAAATGATCCTTACTTGAGATTAAAGAAAAATTAAAGAAATACTATCAGAATATCAATACAATGTGTAACATAACTAATAATAATTAATTTGATGTCAATGCAAAAACAAAAGAAAAACAATATAACACCAAGGATTAAACTAAATGACTTCGACTTTTCTAGATAACAAAACATGGCGCTACTTCTGGCATCCAGTATGCACGATGCAGGAGCTCGAAGCATCTGATACCGGGCGTGGCATATTATTACAAACCAAGCTTCTTGGAACTGAATTGGTTATCGCTAAGTTGGAGTCAGTTGTCATTGCGATGAATAATCGCTGCCCTCATCGTTCAGCTAAGCTGCATTTGGGATGGAATTGTGGTGATGCGATTCAATGCCCTTATCATGGTTGGAAATATGGCGCAGATGGGATTTGCGTTGAGATTCCTGCTTTACCAAATGATCCCATTCCACCAAACGCCAAAACGACTACATACGATTGCGAAGTAAAATACGAACTTGTTTGGGTTCGTTTGGACGGGAGTGCGGGTACTGAAATACCACGACACGATGCCTATAATGACCTCGAATTTAAATGCGTTCTTGGTCAGAGTTATAATTGGAAAACCCATTCGGCTAGACGTGTTGAAAATTATACTGACTTGGCGCATTTCCCATTTATTCATCCAAAAACCTTGGGAAGCGAGGGACACACAACCTTTTTGGCTCCTGATATTGATTTTAGGCGAGAAGGACGAATGAGATTTTTCTATAAACCATCCGAAGGATCAAGAAGTGGAGTAAATTCCCAAGGTGAGCTGAGTGCGCTAAAGTTTAGCGATTACACAATTAATCTACCATTCGGTGTCAATGTTGATTTAACTCTCCAAGACGGCAGTCGCACGGTACTTTGGATTTGGGCAACTCCGGTGGATGACACTTACTGTCGCAGTTTCTGGTTTGTTTGTCGAAACCGCGACCAGGATGGGCCAGATCAGCCTCATATTGATCAACAGATGAGAATCCTTGAAGAGGATATTGATGTAGTTGAAAGTCAGGATCCAGAGCAGATTCCACATCCGCGTGACGAGATCGCTGTTAGCTCAGATAAGGTTTCTTTGACCTATCGTCGGATTCTCTATGAACTTTGCAAAGCTAAATCAGAGGGCCCTGAAGCGATTAAAGCTTATATGACCACGGAACGACATAACATCTGATTTATGATTTCTTCAATGGCAAAAAACTCGTCGTCGGGTCGATTACATTTAGAATGTATCGATATTGAGGCTGAAACTCATGATGTAAAAACGTTCTACTTTCATATTATTTCAGATACCAATGGGGATGACACCCCGATAGGTCAATATCGTCCTGGTCAATTTGTTACACTCAGGCTACGTCATGGCGATCAACTTGTTCCAAGATCCTACACTATTTCATCGTCACCCTCTCGCCCAATGCTATTGACTCTGACGATTAAACGTGATCCAAATGGCCTTGTCTCTCGCTTCATGCATGACCGATTTCATGTAGGTGAAATAATTTCAGCCAATGGGCCAAATGGAACATTCGATCTTCACTCTATTGAGCTCCAGAAACATATCGTCATGTTGTCTGGAGGTTCAGGGATAACACCTCTCATGTCAATGCTTCGCTATATTTACGACACTCGAGGATTGAATCACAATGTGACTTTCCTACACTCCGCTAGAACACCTTCTGATATTATTTTCCGCCAGGAGCTAGAACTTATTGCTTCGCGACTACAAATCAAACTCGGATTTATCTGCGAGAATGATGCCGAAGAAGGGATGGATGCAAATTTTCTAGATCGGGCCGTACTAGATAAATACGTTCCTAAAATCTTGGATTGCACTGTTTTAACCTGTGGTCCAAAACCATACATGCAAGCGGTTAAGGAGATATTGAATGAACTAAATTTTGACATGGATCACTATCATGAAGAAAGCTTTGGAAGTCCCGGATTAGAGCGAAATCCAGAAGGCGCCTTGCCAGAAACTTTGACTTTGGATAAGTTGGAGGTGCTCAAACGTACTGAATTCATTGAGGATGCACAAGTCTCTAAACTCATGGCTGAGAAAGGCCCGAATGAAATTGAGTTTACCGTGTCTGGAAAATCTGTCGCTTATTTACCTGGTCAGACAATCCTTGATATTGCCGTACAAGTGGGGATTGCAATCCCTACAAATTGTCAAATGGGTCTTTGTGGTACATGCAAGATTCAGTGCTTGAGTGGCAACGTTCAAATGGATGACACCGAAGGGCTGGAGCCAGGTGAAAAAGACACTGGAATGATATTAACCTGCTGTGGTCGGCCAAATGGTCGGGTCAGTGTTGAATTTTAGGATACAAGCATGAAAAACACATCTTTCTCTCTTGGTTGTAATGGACGGGGTTTAATGCATAACCAAAAATTACCATTTGATATCTGGACGCTTAATCAAATTGCACTTAATGAAAAGTTTCGTATGATTCGAGATAGTGGTGTTTTCGATCATTTTGACCTAATCCCGCAACCAGGATTTGAAAAGGAATGGGTCGAAACGTCAAATCGGTTTGGTGTGCCTCTGACCACGGGACTTTGGACATATAAGGTCGGCAAGGATGAGGATCTCGTTCGTCATAACCTTGAATGGGCTTCAAAAGCTGGCGCTGAATGTCACAATCTTATGATTTCCACTTATCATAATGATGGCCATGTTGTGACAGACGATGAAGTCGTTGAGTTTTACCTTCGAGCATATGAAGTTGGAGAAAGTTTAGGTATTACGATTTCGGTTGAAGTCCATATCTATATGTTTAGTGAAGACTTCCGGCGTGTTACACCGGTTGCTGAAAAGGTAAGAAAGCGAGGTGTTCCATTTAATTTTGTTCTCGATCATAGCCATGTTTTATTAAAAATTGAAAGTCCTGAAGAACAGGATGTGAGTGGCATTCGAGATGATGTGGAGAATGGACAGCTTATTCTAGATCCTTATGAAGAGGGAAATGTAATAGATGAATGGATTAATCAGAATATGGTTGTATGGCTCCAGACTCGACCTGTTGCACCAAATGGACCAAAAAATGTTGCCATGACTGGGCTTGGTGATCGCTGGGGGAGGGCATGTCAATACCCTTTTAAGCGTCCAGGACCAGGAGAATGGGATCATTTATGGCACGCTTATAAGGTTGAGCTAAGTAAATATGTTTCCAGAAAAGTACTTCAGTATCATTATGATAATAAAGAAAGTCCTTTGCGTTGGTTAACCACTGACATGATAGATATGCCAGATTATGGAGGTGGAGTTGGATACTCTTTATTTGATCAGAATGTTGCAATTGCCGAATGGTTACGTAATACTTGGAAAGAAATCAGTAATTCCGAAAAAAAAGCGATAAAAAAAGTTTAAAGTCTCTAAATGAATCTTAAAGGGATTTGTAATGATGTAAATTACAATTACATCAGTATTTCAGAATCTAAATCCTTAATCCTCCAACAATTTTTTTTCACCGCTCTAGAGTGATAGCTTATTTTGACTAAAAAAATATATTTGAGATGCATCTAACATTTTTATTTGGACTTCTCTTTCTTAATCGCAACTAAGACAGTATCTGCTAGCTCTTGAGCAAACTTATCATTTAGCGGAGCATGTTGAGCAAATGCGCGGAAATAAATTGGTCCAGCGTAAAGATCGATTAATAAATCAAAATCAATATCTGATCTGAAATGATTACTCTTTTGACCACGTCTAATAATTTGGCGAGCATGATTTCTACGCGGCTTAAGGAAGCCATCATGAAATTTCCTCATTAACTCTGGGCTTACCTGAGCGCGACCAAGAATTTCAGCAATGACTTTACCAACCTGCCCACTAAGGAATTTAATAAGTGACAATATATACTCACGTAAAGCATCCGGAGGATGGTTCGAAGTCGGGGTGGGTACCTTTTGCTCAACTTCTGCAAGAAATGCATCGATACAAATCTCTTCTATTGAGCTCCATCTTCGATAAATTGCTGGCCTTGTTGTCTTTGCTTTTAATGCAATCTCATTAATAGTAAGCTCTGCAAGAGATTTATTTTCTAAAAGCTTCCACAAGACCTTGGTGATTTCTTTGTTTAGGTTAGAATCTCTGGGCCGGCCCCGGTAAACAGGTAAATTTTTTTTTGATTTTTGCATGAAAAGCTCCTATTTAAGCTTACTGGCTTTCTCTAAAGTAAGCAAGGTAATTATTATAATTTAATCAGCTTATGTAATTTATTTATATAGATATGCTTTTTATTGACCTCTAATAAATATTACACTTCAGAAGTTGAAATAGAATAAATGAAGGTTGTTAAAAAATCCCTTGATCCAAATAATATTATGAATCCTGGTAAAGTTCTTTAGAATTTTTTTGTGGTTTTTAAAAAAACTATTTGCACTTTAGTAAACCTATATTGATTAGTGAAAGTTTGTGTTTAGAGTATAAAATTAGTTGTTATGTTATCTCATTCGATATAAACAGTCTTTATGAATAAATCCAAAGTTTCTAATGTTGTTCTTGACAAGTTGAAGGCTATTGTTGGGTCAAAAAATTTTATTGATGATGTTAAAAATATGGATGCCTACCTTAGTGACTGGCGTAATCAATTTCATGGATCATCTCCACTTATATTAAAGCCTCTTGATTCCCAAATGGTTTCAAAAATATTGAAGATATGCAATGAAAATAAGGTTGCCGTGGTTCCTCAAGGAGGTAATACAGGTCTAGTTGGAGGAAGCATTCCTAGTAATTTGGGTAATGAGATTATTATATCTTTGGAAAAAATGAATAAAATCATTAATACGGATCCAATTAATTACACAATGACCTTAGAGGCAGGGTGTATTTTATCTAATGTCCAAAATGCTGCTTTAAATGCAGATCGATTTTTCCCGCTCAGTCTTGCAGCCGAAGGCTCGTGTCAAATTGGGGGAAATCTAGCAACAAATGCTGGAGGAACTGGAGTGCTGCGTTATGGCAATGCCAAAGAACTTGTTCTAGGGCTTGAAGTCGTCTTAGCTGATGGCTCAATCATTAATACACTCAAACACTTAAGAAAAGATAATACAGGGTATGACGTTAAACAATTATTTTTGGGTTCAGAGGGTACGTTAGGAATTATTACTAAAGCAGTTATTAAATTATTTCCAATTCCAATAAATAAAGTCACGTCAATTGTCGCTATTCCAAACATTGATTCAACAGTTGACCTTCTTGCAAGTTTTAGAGAAAAAACTGGGGATAGTATTAGTGCTTTTGAATATATAGATAGGAATTGCATTGACTTGTTATTAAATAAGCTACAAATTAAAGATGTTTTTAATACTAATTATGAACACTATGCATTAATTGAACTTTCTTCGAGTCGTCAAAATGAGAATTTAGTTATGCTACTGGAGGATGCAATTTCAACTTCAATTGAAAATGGGAGTGTTATTGATGCCATTGTTGCTTCAAATGAAACTCAATCTGCTAAGTTTTGGAATTTGCGTGAGTCATTGCCAGGGCTACTAAAAAATAATGGTGATTTTATAACCTTTGACTTATCTGTCTCAATATCTTTACTGCCTTCTTTAATTGAAAAAATAGCAAAGGCATGTAATAACCTTTGTAAAAATTCTAAATCTTATATTTTTGGACATGTGGGTGACGGGAATATTCATTACTATTTGTTTAATTGTTAAAAATTTCTTTATTTTACTCTTTCAAGTAAGAATTCATCTAGTGAATCTATTTTATCTTTTTGTAGTTGAATTTCTTTAAGAACATCAGCTCTTGTCCATTCATCATTCACTTGATTCACTATTGCATACGTCATATCGACTTCTGCACCTTTATATTTTAATACGTGTTGCATTTTTATTTCTTTATTAGTTCACTTATTAATTTTGTTAATTCAGCTTTTCTT
>ENA-OSJC01003158-OSJC01003158.1-marine-metagenome-genome-assembly--contig:-NODE-3158-length-11931-cov-15.399275_pt1 | contig 11931 bp, 15 predicted proteins | sample MGYA00237885_ERZ534234 | MGnify/ENA primary metagenome ERZ534234 (study PRJEB26413, sample SAMN06343907) | marine metagenome | isolation source: coastal waters | place: Atlantic Ocean: West Antarctic... | reverse complement strand
TGATTTACAAATGCCTGTGCTTCTTCGGGTAAATCACCAAAAGATAATCCATCTTTATCTGGAACAAAAAAACCACGAATCGATTTAGCCGCTTTCATTAAAACTTTATCTGAATTTTTCTTCTTTAGTTCTTGAACAGCAGCATTCTGTATTTTACGTAATCGACCACCATCTAATTTATAATTATCCTTGAAAGTTTCATCAATATCACTTAATTTAACAAATTTCCATTTATTATCTTTATTAAGTTCGTCTTTACCCCATCCCATTTTACCCTGAATAGGGTCACCCATAATCTCAGAAATAAAGTTAGCTTCGAGTGATGCTGGTAATAAGGTATTAATTCTCATTTGACCCGACAGACCTTCAGCCAATGAAATCGCAGTTGCTGTTTTACCTGTACCCAAACCGTGATAAACTAATAATCCTCTATAGGGAGTATTAACAGCAAGATAATTTTGAACTAACTGCTGATATATTTTAAGAGTTGAATCTTTGTTTAGATTTTTAAGTTTCTCATAAAAATCTTCATTTATCCATTTTACAAATGCCTTTCTGTGCTGTGAAATAGTTTTTTCATTCAGGTCCTCAAGTTGTATTATTTCTGAACTCGGGTCACTTATTTCTTCATCGTCGCTAATATCCTCACCATCAGAATCTGATGAATCAGTCTTTGGAGAATCATCTTCATCTCTTACCGATTTCCTCGACATGTTAATTATATTATAGTATCATTTAAATTTATTCAGAAAGAACACAAAATTTCAAGAGGGCATTTTTAGAAGCTGCTTGCTCAGATTTCTTTTTTGAAACACCTTTACCTGTTGCAATATATTCATCACCCTTAAATATGTCACAAGAATAACTATTATCAATTTGTTTTTCGGATTTATATGTTGGATAAATCTTATAATTATGTTGAAAATATCTTAATATTTGGTCTTTATAATTATTATCATTCAAAATAACATCTGAAAAATCTACGTGAGACTCAATACAATTAATAATAAACTTTTCAACAAGTTTGAAATCATTCGTATCACTATATAATGCACCTATAAATGCCTCCAAAATATCTTCTAAAATATTGATATTTTCTCTCCCGTCACAATCATCATCGATATACTTAGAGATTATCATGTGCTTACCCAGATTTAATTTTCCCGATAAATAAGCCAATTGTTCACCACATACAAATCTAATTTTTAGTTTAGTAAGAAATCCCTCATCCTGAGAATGACCCACGAAATATCGATTATAAAGATAATTTGCAATCACATTCCCAAGAAAAGAATCGCCAATAAACTCAAGTGTTTCATATGAAACTTTAGATAGAGGAAGACAATTTGCCGGCTTTGTATATTCTTCATAATCTTTCATTTCACAATATGATTTGTGAATAAATGCTCGTTGATACAAATCTAAATTAGTAATAGTTAAATCGTCAATATTAAGTGATTTCATAATATTGTCGATATCTTTAGTTGAAATTAATTTATTTTTTTCATTGTAAGGGTCACCCTTAAATTTTGAATCCTCCATTTGTTATATAAATGAATTATATTTTTAAATGATTAATCAAATTTAAGCTGGGCAAATTTAAGCACTCGGGCAAATTTAAGCACTCGGGCAAATTTAAGCACTCGGGCAGCTCTCACCTACTTCCAGTGGGCGTCTGGGTAAGTCGGGGCTAATAGTAGTGTTCATCCACGGGCTAACATTCACCTGAGGATTAGGTGGGTCAGACCTTAATTGTAAGTTGGCATTTCTCAGAGATTGACCAACAGTATTAACACCCACGTGATAAGATGCGTCAAGCATATTAACGCCCTGCAAAATACCTTCACCAATTGGCTTCGCGATATTGAATTCTTTAATCGCTGCGTTTTCATCAGATGGTAATAAATCTTCAGGCGTTAACTTCTGCTGGGGATAGCAAGAAGAAGGAGTGCGACCTAATCCAGTCACAGCCTGCTGTGCCTCATTTTGTCCGAGGGGTTCACTTGCGGCGACCTGGATTTGTCGAGGTGATGCCTGACCAGTGAAATCTCCAATATCAAATCCCTCCATTCCACAAGAGTTCATTATTTTCTTTAGGTATCCAGTACACTGAAGAAGGACTAATATTAAAATAAATACAACTATTCCTTGATTATCATTACACCATTTCATTAAATCAAATCCCATTTTTATATGTATAGCAAATAAAAAAAAAAAATATATAAAATCTATTTCATTTCCTCTAGTTTCTTCCTCAAACTTAGAATTGCTTCATTCTTTTCATTTAATTCTTTTTCAGCGCGCTCCAAATCGATTTGAACCTTTTCTTTTTCTCCATTTTTTGACAAACTTTCAATATAACGAATATCCAACATTACTTCATTTTCTAATTCTCTTAATTCAGATTCTTCTTCATCTTTATCATTAAATGCATATGTATCCAAAATAGAATAATTCTTAGACCCTTCCAAGAATACCTTTATTTGAGAAATATAACAATCGCAATAATAATGTTGCTTCATGAATTTAAGCCCCTTTACGTGGAGTATGCAAATTATTTCCGACCCTTCCTTAATTTTCGTAAAATCAATGCACGTTTTTTTTTGGTCATATATCTGACATAATAATTTATCCTTTGAAATTGGAAGTTTAAATGAAAATGCGGGTTTCGATTCTTTTTTAACAGGTTTACATCCCCTTTTGTACATATTATCAATGATTTCTAAGGGTATATCTTTCCCAAACCACGATTTATTATTCTTGAATGTTTCTTTAATATTCTTATCATCGAGACTTAATAATGTATCATAAAAACTAAAATCAATATTAAGTGGCTCCATCTCTAAATTGGATTTTTTCTTCTCCATCAAAGAAGTAGTATCACTTTTACATATCATTTTCGGGGTTTGTAAATAGAATGGTTCATTATCATAGTTCATAGGAGAATAATAAATTAACCCCTGTTTTTCAGGTTTTGAATAATTTACCTTATCAAAATTAATATTATCGTGTTTCTGTATTGACATTTATTAAATAAGTAGAATATTTCTTCTTTAGTAAAACGCGAATAAATATATATTAATATATATATGTCTCTTATCCCTAAAAATTTCACTAAAGGAGGGAATATATTTAGACTTTTATATCCGATGCTTATCGGATATATTATTTCTTATAAATGTAAAATGAATAAAAATGATGGCTCAATTGCCAAATTTAGACCCCCACCTGTAGTATTTGGTATAGTTTGGCCCATCTTATATATACTGATTGGTTTAAGTTGGATAACTGCAATAAATAGTAACAAAAATAAATATACAGAAACTATATATTTCATATTATCTTCATTACTCGGTATATGGTTAATAGTTTATTCGTGTTTCAAAGATAAAAAATCAGCACTCTATGTATTATTATTAATACTATTATCAATTGTCATATTGATGATAATAGGTCCTAAAAATAGTCAGTTTTTATTATCACCTTTACTTGTTTGGATATTTTACGCTATATTACTTAGTACTACATCGATTCAGAATTCTTAACTATCAATGCGCTAATTTTACCCCATAATCTACGGTGTTTTAATACTGGCATTTCCATCTTAATTAAATCTTGTTCTTCAACAAAGAGAAAGTCAATTTCTTCCTTGGCACCCAACTCAACAAATTTATCATAATATAATTCACACGAAACTTCCTTAAGAAACTTATAAACTACATCTTCTTGAATAAATATATTGACATCGTTAATATCAATGATATCTTGATTTCTTCGGTGAATAGGTGCTCTACGAGTTGTAGGTTCAGGTGGTGTCACGGGTAAATCACTATCACTATCACTATCACTATCACTATCACTATTACTATCATACTCTATTTCGAGTTTGACAGAACTTGAATTCTGCCATATCTCATCTATATAATGCATTGATTTGAAATAACCCATATCTTGGCACGAAATTTCATTGAATTTAATAACTTTCATTCCAGTTGAAATTTCGTGGAACTCCGAAGCCACAGTCCCATTAATAATTTCATCAATCTTCAAATCATTGTTGAAATTTGAGAAAATAATACCCAGAGGTCCGTCACCTTCAATATCAACAGTCTTTATGCTTATACGAAGATTAGGACCACCCGAACTCGTCTTTATTGATTCGATATTATTGGTTGTCTTAGAATCATAGGAAAGAATGTTTTTTCGTCTAGGACCCCTATATAATTTATCATCGCTGAAAGAACCTACCATTTTATTACGTTTCATTATGAGGTTTATTAATACACTATTTTAAATCTTTTAATCAAATTTATATGAAACATAAGATATTATTTCACCTAAACTAAATGAATAATTCGACATTTCCATTTCATAAAAAATTTATCATTCATCCTCCAAACCTTATCAACGAACAAATCACACTCCATCATTTGATATTTTTTAATTGTAAAAATATTCACAACTGAAGAAAAATCAGCATATAAATCAGTATTGAATTTATTATATGAAAAAGGTAATTTTACCTGTAAATTAGGTTCATATATTTCTTTTTTATCATATTTAATTTGTGAAACAAATCTATCTCCATCTTCATCTGATAATCCAAGATGTTTCATACACATAAATTCTGTATTCTGTATGAATTCAAAAAATTGTTTCATTTTAGGGTCTTCATCCACATTTGTAAATTGTAAACTCATTTGAAAATTATTGTGACTCGATTTCTGTACACCAAATAAACATTTCATCTTAGGTGTGGTCACATAAATCAAAGGGTTATTCAGATAGTTTACCTGTATATAACCAAAACAAGGGTGGTCTTTATGACAGTCTTTATTCTCATTATATTTTTTATCCGCTGATTTAGTAATACTCATATCATCGCATTCATAATTAACAAAATTAACTCTTTCATGAGATAGTTTTTCACTTGTAATATATTTACATTGCACTGACATCTTTATAAAGACAAATGTCTTTATTTTAAATCATTTATCTTTCATCGAGAACAACACCCTTTCTCTTTGTTTGATTATTCCATATATTATGACAAGGTATTCCAGCTTGAGGATTCATATCACATTTATCTGGTGCCGGTGCTGATGAACCCCATCGAGCACTCGCATTTTCCTTCGAACATTGTTGAAAATAATTACCAAAATTATTTGACGAACCGAATGGATTGCATTCCGTTTTTGAATTATTCAGTGAAATATCATTAATAAAAGAAAAAGATTCCATTTATTAATCTAAATATATTTTAATTTTCAAATTTGATTTTCACTTTATTATATTTGATTAACTAATTATGAAATACATGGGCGGTAAATATTTCCTTAAAAAAGAATTATCTGAAGTAATGAAAAAATATATACCACCCGAGAAATGCTCAGGATACCTTGAACCATTTTGTGGGTCACTAAATGTAGCACTAATGATGTCACAAGACTATGAGTGTCACGCTTCAGATTATCATCCTGACTTAATACAGTTGTGGAAGGAAGTTCAACTTGGCAAATTTATATTTCCAACTGAAATGAATGAAGAAATATATCTTGAAACTAAGGAACTTGTTAGCCCCAATGCCCTTAAGGGATTTGTTGGATTCAGTATGAGTTTTGGTGGTAAATTTTATTCCGGATATGCAGATAAATACAAAAATAATAAGAAAGAAAATTTTTTGAAAGAAGGCATAAACTCAATCCGTAAAATAGAAAACAAAATAAAAGATATCAAGTTTGATTGTTGCTTATATGATACATTGAAACCTGTTGGAAAACTAATTTATTGCGACCCACCCTATAAAGTCACTAAAAATCCTGTAAAATACAGGACTGGAACAAAAATATATGATAAATTCGATAATGAACATTTCTGGGATATTATGAGAGAATGGAGCAAGAATAATTTCGTATTTATATCTGAAACTACGGCACCACAAGATTTCATATCTATATGGTCTAAGAAGGCTCATCGTTCAGCATCCCAATCATCAAAAACAAGATATAAAAATGAAAGTGAATCATTTCAAGTGGAGAAACTATATGTACACGAAGAATTATACAAAAAATTAAAAGCTAATGATTAACCTTTCTTAATCACTGTCTAAAATTACCTTAAAACTTATTATATGCTGAAACCAATAGAGTCATTTAACATCAACCTATATCTCACCAAGGTAAAATATAGGGACTTAATTTATATAACTTTCCTCTATCATGTCGCATATATTAATGGATTTACATCCTTATTTATTTTTATCACCATTTATGGTTGTGACCACCGTCGTATAAGTGGAAGAATAGTATGAATATCATACTACCCTTCTACCTATACAAACTAAGATAATAAAGTAATTCTGGATTTAGAACGCAACATCCATTTTTTTACTTTATGTCGATAATCATCGACCATATATTTTTTGCAAGGCTTGAAAAGACGATTATTGCGTTTATTATAAAATCTTTTCTTTTGATTTAAATCATCCTCATCTATACTTTTCTTTTCCAATATAACTATGTTATTCAATTCTATAAGTTCTTTCAAAAAATCCATATTTGATTATATTTTAAATTAATCAAATAATCAAATTTATTACTGTTGGATACAACCCGATTCACCCATTTCATCATCACTATCATTATTCATCAATTCTTTAATAGGAGCACTTTTATCTTTGTAGTAATAACCCTGGCAAGAGAGACCTTTATTTTGTTGTCTCGGTAATTTAACAAGTATTTTAGTTAATAACTCACTTTGCTTTTCAGATAAAGATTCTGGAAAATCAATGATTAAATCGATAACTAGATTACCATAATCTATTGTCTCATCCGCATCAGTTAATGATTTATCATCCATCTTAATAGGCATACCTTTCCCGAAAACCTGAAACATCTGATTTGGTTTTATTATATCAGTTATATTTACCTGCAATGGTCCATCTAAATGTTCAATATATAAAGAACAGCCAGTTAGTGCTTCACATAATGATATCTTTTCTTGAATGAATAAATCATTGTCCTTTCGTTTATATTTGATATGTTCTATCTCAACTATTTTTATTACTAAATCTTCAGTAATATCCATTTCAGGTATGTAATTACCACCTTCTTTGACTAAAATATTATCATCATGTTTAGAACCTTTCTTAATATTAATAATATATTTAGTCGATTTTTTACCCTTTTTTGTCATATGAAAAATGCTAAATTCCTTCTTTGCTCCGTTATATAATTCATCAAGAGTACATTCTAAATTATATGTCATTTTATTTACCAATGGACCAAAGGGTTGAGTTGACAAATCTGAAAATACAAAAATATTACTATTCATTGTTTCACCAGCGAAATCAACATTAAATAAAGATTGAAATAAATCTATAGGATTGATTCCAAATGAACCACCCATTTCACCTGAAACTGATTCATATCCAAAATTATCATACATTCTTCGTTTATCAGTATCCATCAAAATTTCATATGCCTCAGATATATCTTGAAATTTATTTTCTGCATCAGGACTCTTATTTTTATCAGGATGATTCTTGAATGCCAATTTCTTATATGCCTTTTTAATCTGTTCACCAGTGGCTTGCTTTTCGATATTTAAAATTTCATACAAGTCCTTCATTTATAATTAATAGAGTAAATTATAAATTAATTCTGAACCAAGTTATTTTGATAATTCGTGCTTCTTTATTAATGCCTTTTCAGTTGTAAAAAAGGGACCATACTCATGTAGATGATTTCCATAATTTTTACCATTGCCCCTTAACCATAATTTAATAATATTAAATTCTTTTTTAGGAGCAATTGAAATACCATTTATATATTCAGTATTATCCTTATCTTTTAAAATATCTTCAGTTAAAACATTGTTCATTATATCAATCCATTGTTCCCTCAAAGATGAAGATGGAACCTTAAAGGATATACAACAACCATTTCTATTATCAGGGTACTCCCAGGTAGGAAATATATTTTCGCGCATAATAAAGAACATTCCATTTTGAAGATGTATTTTATCGATAATATCATTAACACACTTTAAATCATACAAATTTTCTAGTGTGTACAAATTTTTGTAACTATTATTTTTCCAGTTAGTATCATTAATAGAATGATACCATAAACACCAGTTGGTATTCAACTGATAATTATTCATTAATAATTAAATATCAGATTAATATCTTTAAATATTATATACTATATAACTATATAACTAAACTGTAATGGTATCAAGTAAACAATTGGAAAACCTTAATCCACTCAATAGTATATATATCAAAATACCTATTGTTGCAACAGTATATGTAGTTGTATTAATATTTATCTCTCCAATTATAGACCATTTATTTACAAATATGGAAGAAGACCTACATAAAAATGAATCTGATATTCATATATTAGGTGAAGTTATCCTACATATTATTGTTATATCTATTTCATGGTATTTACTTCATGGATTCCTAAGAGTCAATCTTGAACGATTATTAAATATACAAATTAAAGAAGGCACGAAAACCGCAATCGATTTCGTTTCCGCTGTAGTCCTTGTGGGCCTTCAAAAGAATCTAATTGATAAATTGACATATATAACATCTTCTCATCCAATGCGGGATTAATTTACCTTAAATTATTGTATAATACTGTAAAATAATTATCAGATTCTATTTCACCAACAATTGATGAACCATTCGATTCATAAAAATAATACCATTCAATTGGTATCATAATAACAATACCGGGTTTAAGATTTATCTTATGTCCATATTTTTTAATCTGGTCATTAGGTTTATCCATAATATTAACACGATGAGATGGATTGAACAAGTATAATTTAGATTCACCGTGTATCTGATATATTAACATTAAATTATGTTTATTGCACTTTAGCGCAATCGCATTATTCCCTTTTAATAAATTAAGGTAGTAATTTTTATTACAGTGAATAGGGGAATAAAATGAATTGTATATTTCATCATATGCGGGAGTTAATCGAAATTGAGAAACAATATCCCTATTTTTGTAAATATTCATCTGTTCACTTTCAGGGTCTACAAATGATTTTAACGAAATATATTTTTTATTATCCAAGATAATATGGCCAGGATTATCTTTTATTAATTTTTCAAATGATAAATCACGTAACAAATTACTCTTATTACTTAAATTATGAATTAATAATGGATTTCTCTCCTTTATTTTCTCTGATATTATTTCATTGTTCGCAGACTGCAGGGATTCAATAGAAAAAACTGGATTGTAATTGTGGATTTCATAAATATGCTTACTCACCAATATTATGATTATTATTAGAAACAAGTAAAAAATCATAAAACTATATAAAGATTATTTATAATTAATTAATTATAATAACGTAATGACTCTCACAGGAACTGTATCTCGATGGTTTAATCGAAAGGGATATGGATTTATTAATGTAGTTGACCCTGATTCTGAACATATGGGAACTGATATGTTCGTTCATCTATCAGGTATTAATACTCAGAATGAAGGATACAGATGTTTGTATCCTGGGGAATATGTATCATTTGATTTGGGTACGGGGAAAGATGGTAGACCAACATGTGTTAATGTGACGGGTGTTTTTGGGGGACCACTACTCGTAGAACATTCACATTATCGGTATAATTTTCGACTGAAGAATACTGGAATGGAATCGTCTGATGCTGTTGATGCTGTTGATGATGCTGTTGATGCTGTTGATGATGCCGTTGATGATTCTGCTGCTGATGCTGATGCTGCTGATGTTGATGATTCTGCTGCTGATGCTGATGCTGAACCGGTTACCATCTAATTTAAATTTGATTTTATTTAATTATTATTATATTATGTATTTATATTACTATTATGCCACTTCGTAGTGGAAAAAAGTATCTTAAAAAAATCTTCCCTGTGGAAGAAAAGCCATTCAGAATGATTCTCTTACCTGAAAAGAAAATTGATTTTGACAATGCAACTAAGTTATGGAGACAAAACAAAAATTATTTGGGTGAGGGTCGATTCGAATACAAAGATAATCTTTCAGCTTGATAAACTTTTCTAAATATCGATTCTCAAATTATAATTTATCTATTACGCCTCTTAGTACGCTTCTTAGTACGCTTCTTAGTACGCTTCTTACGCCTCTTGGTACGCTTCTTAGTACGCCTCTTAGTGCGTCTCTTATATCCACCACCTTCCATCGTCGTGTGATTTTTTTCTAAAATCACCCCCCCTTTCTTCTTGAATAATTTTACCCATTGCTGGCCATCTCTAACGCAAAGAAAATACTTGTCGTAGTAATCTTGAGCGTCGATTTTTTTTATTTCAGTCACGGTGACAGTCTCACCTTTTGAAATATGCTCTTTAGATTCTATCGGCAAAAATTTACCATCTGGTGTTAATTTATATAATTCTGCCTTGTCGACAGTGGTGTATTCTCCAAATGTAAAGAAAGCGGGGACTATATGTTTTCGGAATTCATCTTTTTGGATTGATGAAAATGGTTGTCGCGCCATGTCACCCCCACTGGTCGTTTTAGACAGCTTCACATATACTTTGAGACTTCCGCCAAGCCCGAAAACCTCCGCACCATGGAAGCGGGCCCCATTCCCTCTGCCCTTGTCCAATGTTTCAGGTTGGAGCAATTTGAATTCCTTACCCTTCGTTATATTCATCGGACTCGTTTTTCTCTCTATGTATCCCTCCATTCCCAATCCCCCAAGTTTGTTATGTTCCCAGTATTTCAAATCCTTCGTTGCCACCATTGTCATAAATATTGGAAATGTCTTATTCATTTCCGCTTCTAATTTTCCAGGGATTTCTTCGAGCTTTGCATCAACGGCGCTGAACCATTCCGCGACAGCTTGCGAGTTTTTTTCATCGGTTTGTTCACTAGCGCTTACATTGGGTGGTTTCATAGCCGTTATTTTAAATGTTTTTTCAATCCATTTTTTCATTAACTCGGGGTCTAGTGTTAGAAGTTCGCCATATGATTTATGGGCGGAGTCATCGCTACCTTTAATTATTAGTCCAATTTTATCTCGAATTGCATCTATCACATAACTTTTCTTAAGTTGACTGTGGATGAATTTCGCACATTCTTCTATTTTGGCAGTAATTTCTTCTTCGAACTTTTTTTTTCCATCCAGGAATTCTTTTTCATCTAGCTCCATAAATTCTTCAATTGTTTTGGTGATAACCGAGTAACATTCATCCTCCTTATGTAATACTTTTGAGTTTAAATCCCCCATCAGTTCATCTTTAAGTTCCCCCTTGACCTTATTTAGTCTTTCTTCCATTTTGGCTGCTGCTGCTTCTGCGTCTGCTTTTTCTTTTGCTTTTAGGAGTTTAGCCTTTTCCTGAGCTTCCTCGGCCGCTTTTTTAATAAGATCCGCCTTAGCTTCCAACGCTTCCCGCTCTTCATCTAACTTCTCAGCCGCTGCTATCTCTGCTGCCTCCTCTGTCTCTGCCGCTGCCACTGCTTCCTCAACAGATTTTTCACCGCCTGCAGTGGCTAGCCTTTGTACCGCCGCCGCCTTTTTCGCAGCCGCTTTGTCCCTTATAGCTGCCTGCTTTAATTTCTGTACATCCAATTCTTCCAATTGTTTTCTCAATATGGCTTCATTGGCAGTAGCAGTTTCTGCTTTTGCTTCTAATTCGGATATGTTTTGTTGGGCTTCTTCACTAGCTACATTTCTTTTTGTTATCAATTCGACCGCTTTATCCGCTTCCTGTTTTTTTTGTTCTTCCGCTTTCAGGGCCAGCGCCGCCCTCGCCTCATCCGGTAACTGCGCTTGGAAATTTTCCTCCACCCTTGCCACCTTCTCCTGCTCCTTTTCCTCCGCTAGCAGTAATTCATTTGCTTCTTTGCCACCAGTTTCAAAGAATCTTTTAAAATCTTTCCACGGGTTACTTGATGTTATTT
>ENA-OSJC01003154-OSJC01003154.1-marine-metagenome-genome-assembly--contig:-NODE-3154-length-11935-cov-4.473098_pt1 | contig 11935 bp, 15 predicted proteins | sample MGYA00237885_ERZ534234 | MGnify/ENA primary metagenome ERZ534234 (study PRJEB26413, sample SAMN06343907) | marine metagenome | isolation source: coastal waters | place: Atlantic Ocean: West Antarctic... | reverse complement strand
TGCGTCTCCGATTCTGTTCCATTTCTTATTTGTCATTCCACCCGTTGAGGTTCCTGCCGCTAAGTTTCCAAATTTATCTAAAGCAACACATCCAACTGTCCCATAAAGTTGACTTTTATAAAATTCATTATCATTTAAATTCTTTGAGTCTAAATTGAAATTTGATCCTATTCCTTTTACCCTTTCAAGATTTTTTTTTCTTCTTTCAGTGATAAAATAATTTGAATTTACCATTTCAAGACCTTCCTTTTTTGCAAACTTGTCAGCTCCAGAACTGGAAAGCATTACATGTGGAGAATTTTCCATTACTTTTATTGCCGCACTTATTGGATTTTTAATTTTTGTTGCACCTGAAATCGCTCCAGCGTTAAGTGTTTTACCATCCATAAATGATGCGTCTAGCTCCGCGTAACCATCAGAATTTAGAACTGCTCCCTTACCTGAATTAAATAATGGAGAGTCTTCTAAAATATTTATTGATTTTTCTACTGCTTGTTGGCTAGTTCCGCCATTTTTTAATATTTCATGACCAACCTTTATAGCTTCGCTTAATGCGTTTCTGTACTCAGTCTCTTTTTCTTCAGACATATTCTTTTTTAATATAGTACCAGCCCCACCGTGTATTACAATTCCAAAATTATTAGTTAAATTTTCTTCAATTTTTAATTTATTTTGATTGCAACCAAGTAGCATTAATAAAGAGATAAAAACAATATTTTTCATTAGTTTATATTTATGTTCAACTAAAATTAAGGATTTTTTAATTACCATAATAAAACTTTATAATTTCTATATTTATGGGGTGTATAAATTAACTTTATTAATAATTTTTATCCCTTTAGTTTTATTGTCTCAAACAAGTAATGATAAGATCGAATTGATGGCTTTAAGAAAAAGTAATAATTATTCAAAGTCATATAGAGTGCTTAAAACTACCATTTCTGATAAATCATTTTTTCAATCAAAATACCTTGACTCTGAGATGACTTTAGATTATGTATTAAGATATCACTTTTATACCGCAATTGATTTAAATGCCAATGCAAATCAATTAATAAGTATGGATGGAACCAAGTTTAATCTTTCCTCAAAAAACGCAAAAGAAATTACAGATGAATTAATTTTACTGGTTAGTAAAATGTATACTGGCAAAAAAGAATTTCAAAGTTTTAAACAAATTAAATAATAAATGGTAGAACATTATTTTGATTGTCCTCATTGTTGGGAAAATCAGCTAAAAATGATAGATACGTCTATTAGTAATCAAAATTTTATAGAGGATTGTGAAACTTGTTGTAATCCTCTAGAATTCAATTTAATTATTCAAAACAATGAGTTACAATTATTTTCTGCTGAACCAATTGGACAGTAAATATGCATGTAAATAAAGGTTAGGACTTAAATCAAGATATTGATTTAGAGGCAATATAAGCTCCTGTCCAAGCATTTTGAAAATTAAATCCTCCAGTTACTGCATCTATGTTCAAAATTTCTCCAGCAAAAAATAAATTTTCATGAATTTTACTTTCAAAAGTTTTAAAGTTTATTTCTTTCAAATCAATTCCTCCTGCAGTAACAAATTCTTCCTTGAAAGTGCTTTTCCCAGAAACATTAAAAACAGAAGAAGTTAGTTGCGTGGCTAAAGACTTAAGTTGATCATTATTTAACTCTGCCCACATTTCTTCTTCTATTTTTGAATAGACAACTAATTCTTTCCACAATCTTAAGGGAAGGCCAAAAGGAGAAAATTTAATAATCTTTTTTTTACTTAAATTATTTTTAAAAGTTTTTAATTTATCTAAACACTCTAAATAAGGAATCTTTAAAAAGTTAATCGAAATACTAAATTTATAATCCATTGAAGAGAACTCTAGCGCTCCAAATGCGGAAAGTTTTAAAATAGAAGGTGCGCTTAATCCTTTGTGGGTGATTAGTAATGGACCATCGGAACTTATTTTCGAGTTCAATACTTTAATATTAACATCATTAATTGTTATTCCTGGAATTGAATTAATTCTTGTGTCATCAATATTGAAACTAAAAAGTGAAGGAACTGGCTCAATAATATTATGGTTTAATTTCTCTAGCATATTCCACATAGCTCTGCTACTTCCAGTGGATACCAAAACTTTATTTGCACTAAATTTTTTTTCATTAGTATCTAAAACCCAGGATCCATTATTTTTTTCTAAAGATTTAACAGAATGCTTGTAAAGCACCCCAATTTTATTTTTTTTAACTTCATTTAAAAAACAATCTATTATTGTTTGGGAATTATTGGACACTGGAAAAATTCGTCCATCTTTTTCTGTTTTCATTTCAACCCCTCTATCTTCAAACCATTTCATAGTATCAGCAGTCATGAATTTATGGAAAGGACCTAGTAATTCTTTATTACCCCTGGGGTAATTAGAACACAAATCTAATGGTATAAATTCAGCATGTGTAACATTACATCTTCCGCCACCTGAAATCTTAACTTTTTGAAGACCTTGTTTTCCTCTTTCTAAAATTAGTATTTTTAATTTCGAATTATTTAATGCAATGTTTATTGCTGCAAAAAATCCTGCTGCTCCTCCACCAATAATAATTACATCTTTATGAATCATAATTATAAATTAATTCAAAAGTAATATTAACAAAGTGAATTTTATGAAACCTTGCCATTATTATTTGTATCATTTACAACGTTTTATGTATTTTAGTAAACAATTAAAAAAATTCATTTATATGAAAAAATTATTATTTATTGCTTTGATAAGCATTTTTATTTCTTGTTCACAGGGATTACACCCGGATTTCGCTGCAAATGTTGAAACCGTTAAAAAACAATTAGAGCTTCAGGGTTCAGAAGCTGATCACCAAGCTCAATTAGACATGGCTCACGAAGATATTCAATGGCAACCTGCTTTTTACGGATCAACAGAAGTTGGGAAAGAAGAATATGGCGCATACTTAAAAGGGTGGCAAGATGAAATGGAAGATGTTGTTTTTACACCTAGGAACGGTTATTTACCAGGAGTTTTAGCTGAAACTGGCGTACAAGATGGAAGTGTAAGAGTCTATGGAACATGGGCAGGAGTTCATTCAGCAACTGGAAAAAGTTGGGAGTTAAATTCATACCATACTTGGGATTTTAAAGAGGGTCTTATTATTTCTGGTGGAGATTATTTTGATGCTTCAGGATTTATTGCATCACTTGAATTAGAAGAGCCAGTAGCTGAAGAATAAACTTAAGACATTAAAAAGTAACTAATTATATTTAAAAAAAACCTTCACTTATTTGAAGGTTTTTTTTCTTTACTAATAAAAAATATTATATAATTTAAACATTATAACAATGGTAAAATCAGGGTTTTCATTGAATTATGCAGAAATACTATTATTGGTTATTCCCGCCTTTATGATTTTAATTTTAGCGGAGATTTTGTATGGTCATTTTACTAAAAAACAAACCCATTCGTTTATGGATACTCTTTCTAGTTTAAGTTCTGGAATGACTAATATTCTTAAAGATTCTTTAGGTTTAGTTTTAATAATTGTTTCTTATCCATATATTCTTGAAAGTATTGCTGTTGTTAATTTGGAATCTAGTCCAACATTATATTTAGTCGCTTTTATATGTGTAGATTTTGCTAGTTATTGGAATCACAGACTTAATCATAAGGTTAATATTTTTTGGAACAGACATGTGATTCACCACAGTAGCGAGGAATTTAATTTAGCTTGTGCTTTAAGGCAAAGTATTTCAGCTTGGATAGGATTTGGTGCTTTATTTTTAATTCCTGCAGCTCTATTTGGTGTTCCTGCTAATATTATTGCCGTACTCGCTCCACTACATTTATTTGCCCAGTTTTGGTATCACACTCAGCACATAGGAAAACTAGGTTTTTTAGAATACATTATAGTTACCCCTTCACAGCATCGCGTTCACCATGCTGTTAACTCAATTTATATTGATAAAAATTTATCGGCTATTTTTTGTGTTTGGGATCGTATTTTTGGAACTTTTCAAGAAGAATTAGATGAAGAGCCTCCAGTTTATGGTGTTTTAAAACCCGTAAAAACCTGGAATCCTATTTTAATAAATTTTCAACATGCTTGGAACGTTATACAAGATGCATATAATACCAATAATTTTAAAGATAAATTTAGAATCTGGTTCATGCCAACGGGATGGAGACCAAAAGATGTGATTGAAAAGTTTCCAATTACCATTGACAAAGATGTAAAAAAAAGAATTAAGTACAGTCCTAAATATACTCCACTGCTAAAAGGAATTGCTCTTTTTCATTTTATTTCAATAAATCTATTACTTACTTTTTTTCTGTATAATTTCACTGAATTAAGCACGAGCTTTAAATTAATTTATGGTTTCATTATTTTTATATCAATATTTGGCTTTACTTCTTTAATGGATCTTCATTCTTGGGCACCAAATTTTGAAATAGTGAGATCTATTTCAGCTATTTTATTATTATTGACATCTTCTACAAGTCAATTTTTATCAACAGACTATTTTTCTTCTTATATATTAATAATATCTTATTTTATGGTTGCAATTATGATTGCAATTTCATTTAAAAATAAATTTAAAATTGAGTAATTACTTTTGCTCCACTTTAATTAAAAAAATATGTTTTTTTGTATATTTAATAAATGAAAAAATCTGATTATCTAATATTAAGTGCAGCCTTTATAAGTTTTCTTTTATCTATTTCTTTATGGTTTAACGGACAACAACAAGAAGGATTATATGTTGGAATTTGGGTTCCATCTATTCTAGCTGCTGGTGCATACATTAAGCAAATTTTTAAGAAATGAGCATCGAGATAATTTTCTTTATTGGAGTTGCGGTTTTTGGTGTTTTTTTTACAGGAGTTTTGCTTATTCCCGGCGAATCAAAAAAAGATACTAATAATAAAATAGAAACCGACACTTTAGACTACGATGGTGCTGGAAACTTTGGTAGAGTTCCTAATAAAGATTCAAAAAAGTAGATTTTTCTTAATATTATTTTTTGTATAATTCTGATAATTAATTACTTGTAAACCTTCTTGATTTTCTTAAAAAAAAATTAAATAACGTTTTAAAAATTATTTTTTTAATTAAGTTTGTACACTTATTATTGTTAGAGGATTGATTTGACTGATTGCAACCTCATTAAAAAAGTGCTAAAGCGGATGCTTTCACCAATTTTTTGTCAAATCTTCTAACTTTTAAATTAATTTATTAAACATTTATATGAAAAAATTATTGTTTATTTTATTTATGGGGTTTGTTTCATGCGAGCCAGTTCCTCTAACAACTGAAGTTATTCCAAAAGACCAATGGGTATTTGTTGCTTGTGAAGGAAAGTATGGTTCGAATAACGGCTCTATTTACATGATTAATCAACTAGGAGAAGTTAAAAATATTGATAACGTTGGAGATGTGGTTCAGTCCATTGAAGTTTATAAAAACAAACTTTTTGCTTTAGTAAATAACAGTCATAAAATTATGGCTTATGACATTACTAAGGAGGGATTAAGTTTACCAGGAATAGAAATTAGTACTGACAACTCAAGTCCTAGAGAAATGAAAATTTTAAATGACAAGTTGTATTTTACAAATTGGAACACTAGTGATGTAAAAATTTTAAATTTAATCACGTATGCTATTGAGGGCTCAATTAAAGTTGAAGGTAAACCAGAATCTATTGAGGTTGATGGAGAAAACTTGTGGGTTGGAATCCAAATGAATAACGACTATAGTGACGGCAACAAATTGTTAAAAATTAGCAGTAAATCTAAATCGATATTAGAAACGCATGAAGTTGGTAAAGGCCCTACCTCAATAACACTAAATAATAACGAAGTTTTTATTGCAAATACGTATTATGATGCAAACTATAATGCTTTTTATGGTACTTCAAGGTTAAATAAAATTGATTTAGAAGTGGATATAAATTATTATGGCTCCGGAACAGTTTGTGGTGGTTCAGTAATGAATTATCAATCCGAAATTTTAAGATCTTTTGAAGGAGGGGCAGCTAAACTTGGAAGTGATTTAGAAATCATTACAGCATCAAAGTTAGGCTCTTACAAGCCTTCTCAATTATACTCTGTTGAAGTTATTGGAGAATATATTTATTTTGGATTAACTAATTACACCGATTTTAATAAGGTTAAAGTCGTTGATCTATTAAATAATGAAGTTGCGTCATATGATGTTGGGCTATTTCCTGGAGATTTTGCTTTTTGGGAATCTAACTAAAACATATTTTAGCGATCATATAAACCCTCTTAACAAGAGGGTTTTTTTGTTTTAAATTCAATTATCATTAAATTAATAAAATGAAACTAGATTTATTTCAAATAGACTCTTTTACAGACGATGTATTTAAAGGAAACCCTGCATGTGTAGTGCCACTAAAAAAGTGGCTTTCAGATGATATTCTCTTAAATATTGCTAAAGAAAATGCTGTAGCAGAAACAGCTTTTTTTATTGATAAGGGAGAAAAATTTCATTTACGTTGGTTTACACCAGAAATTGAAATGGACCTATGTGGTCACGCTACTCTCGCTGCTGCACATTGTTTAAAGTCAGTTTTAGCTTATAAAAAGGATAAAATAATTTTCGAAACTTTAAGTGGAGAATTAATAATCACTTTTGAAAATAATTATTATTCTATGGATCTTCCCTCCAGAATGCCAGTCAGATCTGAGTTGCCAGAAGTTATTTTACAGGCTTTAAATATTATGCCAAAGGAAGTTTATAAATCAAGAGATTATTTGTTGGTTTATGAAAATGAAGAATTGATAAAAAAAATTGTGATTAACAAACAAATATTTGATCAAATAAATCTTGGTCATGGTGGTGTAATTGTTACTTCACAGGGAAGTAATTATGATTTTGTTTCAAGATTTTTTACTTCTCAATCTTCTATTTTAGAAGATCCGGTTACAGGTTCTTCTCATTGTTCTTTAACACCTTTTTGGGCAAAAAAATTGAATAAGTCGAGTATGATTGCCAGTCAACTTTCTCAAAGAGGAGGAATAATAGCATGTTTAGATAAAGAAGATAGAGTAATAATTAGCGGCAAAGCCAAAACATATTCTAAGGGAGTATTATGGACTAAATAAAGCTACTTTCTTGAATTAAGTTTTGCTAATAATCTCAATATTTCAAGATATAACCAGATTAAAGTAACTAAAAGTCCAAATGCTCCGTACCATTCCATGTATTTTGGAGCTCCTTTTTCTGCTCCTTCTTCAATAAAATCAAAATCTAACACAAGATTTAAAGAAGCAATAATTATTACTACTAAACTAAAACCAATACTCATTAAAGATCCGTTATTAGGGTTCATTATAGAAAATCCTGCCCCAAAAAAACTTGCAATGAAAGAGATGAAATAAACTAAAGCTATCCCCCCTGTAGCTGCAAAAACTCCAAGTTTAAAATTTTCTGTAACTTTAATTATTCCAGATCTATATGCAAAAAGTAAGGATATTAGAATAGAGACAGTAATTATAATGGCATTAAAAACAATTCCTTCGTAAAGTTGCCCATACATAAATGAGATTCCCCCTAAAAACAAACCCTCTAACATAGCATAGAGTGGAACAGTAATTGGAGATAAATGTTTTTTAAAAATAGTAACTAAAGCCACTATAAATCCACCTATTCCTCCACCTATCATGAAAATCGTAGAATCTTCTGTGTAGGAAAAATAAGCGGTCATTAATAAAAGAAGTAAGGACATAGCTGTCTTGTCTACAGTCCCTTTAATTGTCATCACATCATCTTTAATGAGAGGGCCGTTATTTTTTTTCTTTTCATTTTCGAATACTTTTGAACTTAGTGCTGGATTACCAGACCTGTATGACATGTGTGTCTTCATTATAAATTTTTTATAAATTTAAAAAAAATTGTCGTTCCTATTTTCTTAAATTGTAAATAAAAATTGTATGAATTATAAGGCTATTAATTTTAAGCAAAAGTATTCTCTTTTTAAGGAAAGATGGTCTCCTAAAGTGATTGCCGAAATGAATAATTATCAGTTTAAATTAGCCAAGATCAAGGGAGATTTCAAATGGCACTGCCACACCAATTCCGATGAAGTATTTGTAGTGATCCAGGGAGCTTTACAAATAAAGTTTAAGGACGGTAGCGTTAATCTTAAAGAAGGTGAGATGTTTGTTGTTCCAAAAGGACTAGAGCACATGCCATGTGCCGAAAAAGAAGCGAAAATATTATTGATTGAGCCTAAAGGAGTTGTAAATACTGGAAATTTAAAAGAAAATGAATTAACTGCTCAAAATGATATTTGGATATAAATCTAAATTTTATTTTTTCTTGCTATCAATTTTTTAGTCAAATAATTGAATCTAAAAAAGAGCATAATTGAAGCTGAAATTAAGCTAACCAGTAGGCCTAACCATATTCCGGTACTTTTTAAAGGAGTATAAAGACCTAAATAAAATGATATTGGAAACCCAATCATCCAATAGGCTATAAAAGTCATTAAAGTTGGGATTTTTACATCTTGCATTCCTCTGAGTGCTCCCATTATAGCAACTTGTAATCCGTCAAAAACTTGAAATAGCGCGACGATTAATAAAAGTTTAGAGGCTGTTATGATTACTTCGGTATTTTCAAAAGTTTTAGCTATGTTGTTTGTGTCAAGATAAAGTGTAGGGAGCCAATCTCTTAATACTAAAAACATTATAGCAAAAACTATTTCAATTAAGAAGGTTAATAAAAAAACAGAAAAAGCAATTCTTCTTAAGGACACAAAATCTGATAATCCTTTTTGATTACCAACTCTTATCATTGCAGCAACACCAAGACCTATTCCTACCATAAAAGTCATAGCTGATAAGTTAAAAGCAATTTGATTTGCAGCTTGAAAATTTTTACCTAAAATTCCACTCATCCAAATTGCAGCGGTAAATATTCCAACTTCAAAAAGCATTTGCAATGCAGAGGGAAATCCAATGTCAATAATTTTTTTAAAAATATTAGAATCTATTATTCTGAATTTAATATTTAGAACATATGGCTTGAATTTGTCTTTTTTTATGAAAATAACCCACAAGAAAAATACCATTATAATTCTTGAAATTAATGTTCCTATTCCAGCTCCAACAATACCCAATTTTGGAAATCCAAAAGATCCAAAAATTAAAAGATAGTTAATTGTAATATTGATGATGTTAGCCACAATTGTTGCATACATGGGATATTTGGTATTGGATAATCCATCAGAAAACCTTTTTAAAGCTTCAAATACAACCAAAGGGATAATAGAAAGTGCAATGATATTTAAATACGGAATTGCTAAAGCCACTACTTCTTGTGGTTGCTTCATTTTATACATAACAGGAATTGCTAGTAACATAAATAGGTAAAGAAAAACACTTAAAATTGCACACAATATCAATCCATGTTTTAAAGCATTTTTTACACCTAAAGTATTTTTTGTAGAATCTGCTTCGGCTACAAGTGGAGTTATTGCCGTGGCAAAACCTATCCCTAAAGACATTGCAATAAAGAAAAAACTGTTGCCAAGCGAAACTGCAGCTAATTCTGCAGCACCTAATTGGCCAACCATTATGTTGTCAGCAAAAGAAACGAATACATGCCCTAGCATCCCCAAAATAACAGGAAGCGCTAGTTTTAAATTATAATTAAATTCTTTTGTATAGTTTTTTAACAATAGATAAAAATAATCTACAAATGTAATATAGATATTGAATTAATTATAAAAATATTTATTTTATAAATAATATAGTTTTTTATGATTTTTTGACACTTTTATTAGTTTTTTGACTAATTTTTATCATTTTTTGCCATTTAATCTAAATATTCTGTTGAAACAAATATTTTATCTTCAATTGATTTCCATAATAACAAGGAAGCCACTGTTTTGAATGGAGACCATTTCTTAATTATTTCATCTAAAGTAGTTTCCTTTAGATTTGGAATACTATAGTTAATCTTAATACTGTTAATTAATGCTAAATCACCTTTTGAAAAGATATTAATTTTAAATAGTATAAATATCAGAAACATTTCAGCAGTCCATTTTCCAATTCCTTTGATTTTAGTTAGTTCTTTCACAACAGAATTTGTGCTTTCTGAATAAAAATTAAAATTTGTATTCAAAAAGTAAGTGTAAACATTTTTTATATACTCAACTTTTCTAAATGAAATCCCTATTGATTTTAATTTTTCATCCTTAATTAAAAGTATATCTCTGTAGCTTAAACTATTGATTAGAATCTCAAATCTTTTTTTAATTGTTATTGCAGCTTTAAAACTTACTTGTTGTTCTATTATCAAATGGGATATAGCCTTAGCTAGGTCCTTGTTTTTTCTGTCATACAAAGTGATTTTATCTCCTAATTTTTCAATTAGGGTTTTCATTATTGGATCTTTTTTTAAATGTTTAAAAGGCTCTTCAAATATTTGCATATTAAATTATTTATTAACGTGGTTGTCGTAAAGATACAGTGGAAGTGCTAACGAAAAACCTACTAAAAACAAACTAATTAAATATTTTGTGGGATTTATTTTTTTTGTTTTGTAGCGATGAATAATAAAAATCAAAAAGGTTGTTGCCGCTACAGTTAAATCCATGGATATCATTGATATTGGGTGAGAAGAAAATATTTCTCCCCAAAATCCATTCATACTCCATTCATTTTGAGAAAGAAAATTTATAAGGTGATAATATGGGAAAACAATCCCAAGGATACACATTAATAAGTATATTTTTTTCATAAATTTTTTGTTTTTACAATTTCTGCAATTTGTTTTTTTATTTTTTTAATTCTCATTTTTCTAAATTTTACTTTTTCCATTCTTCCGCTAAAATCAGTTCTAGTTATTTTCTTTTTCAATTGACTTATTTTTTTTCCTAGCTTAGGAATATCTTCTTTTTTTAATATTTTCATAATCTTTCTTTAGGATCTAACTAAAGTTAATCAAAAACATATTAATCTAAGTTGAGTTTTTTACTTTATGTGTAGCCTTCTTACTATAAAATTATTTTTATACATTTTGAACTATGTAATCTACCAACTTAGCTCCTAAATTGGCGGTACTATCATTAATGTCAAAGTCTGGATTTAGCTCTGCTATATCACAGGAAATTATTTTCTTACTTTTCAATAAAAAATTTATAGCTTGATATGCAAAACTGGGACTAAAACCGAGCGGAGAAGGAGCGCTAACACCTGGAGCAAAAGCTGATGAAAATCCATCTAAATCTATAGTAATGTATAAATAGTCGACCTCACTAACAAAGGCAGTAAGCTTACTTTTTATTGATTTGCTAAAAGTCTCGCACTCTAAATTTGAAAGATAAGACACTTTATTTTTTTTAGCTATTTCAAATAATTCTTTCGTATTGGATTGTTGTTGAATTCCGATGGCAAAATAGGTTGTAGTTTTGTTTTCATTCAAAATTTGATTGAAAGGAGTCCCTGAGTTTGGTAAAGTTTTTACTGTTCTTAAATCAAAATGAGCATCAAAATTTATAATTCCTATTTTGTTTTTTGTTAAGTTTTTGAGTGCATCCTTGATTCCATTAAAATTTGCAAAAGCAATATCGTGTCCACCCCCAATAGCAATAGGAAAAATATCATTTTTAATTAATTTACTTATACTTCTAGATAGCGCTTTTTGGCACTCTTCTAAATGATCATTAACACAAATAATATTTCCGAAATCTATAATATTTTTGTTTTTGAAATGAACCGGAAGTTTACCTAATTTATTGCGGATACTTTTCGGGCCTTTTCGTGCACCAATTCTTCCATGATTTCTTTTTACACCTGCATCGCAAACATATCCGATAATACCAATAGTTTTCTGAGTTTTATTTGGAATTTTTTCAATACTAGAAACAGTTAAATCTTCATGCCAATATTGATTTTTAAGTTCT
>ENA-OSJC01003151-OSJC01003151.1-marine-metagenome-genome-assembly--contig:-NODE-3151-length-11940-cov-4.942005_pt1 | contig 11940 bp, 13 predicted proteins | sample MGYA00237885_ERZ534234 | MGnify/ENA primary metagenome ERZ534234 (study PRJEB26413, sample SAMN06343907) | marine metagenome | isolation source: coastal waters | place: Atlantic Ocean: West Antarctic... | reverse complement strand
AATCAAAACTCTGTAACTATAGTATAACAATAAAATATGGCTAATTTATCTAATATAAATAATAAGTTCATCGTCACAGACGGAGGTCATGTATCTATAGGTGCAACTACAACAACATATCCTCTAACTGTAGAAAGTGGAGGTATTGGAACTGTCCTAAGAGCTGGAACTGCATTTGTATCAATAGATTCAGTGGGTACAGCAGCTTCTCCAAGTTTAATATTTAATGGGGATTCAAACACAGGAATATGGAGAGCCGCATCAGATACATTAGCTTTTAGTACAGCAGGAACTGAAAGAATGCGTGTATGGTCTGGAGGGATGATACAAATAGGTGGTGACGTTACTGCTACTCCAGAACTTTTAACATTACAAGCCTATACTCAAAATCAAGCATTTAGCGGAAAATATTCTGCTGCAGGTTATTTATGGTTTTTAAGAAATGAAACTGGTCCTTCAGGTAGATTTCAATTAATGAATGCTGGAAGTACAACTATAAATCTTGAAGGAAATACCACAAGAGATAATTATATTTTAGGTGATCTTGGGATCGGGACGGATTCGCCTACAAATGGTAAATTAGATGTTCGTGGAAGACTTCTTGTAAATGGCACAGGAACTACTGACGGGTTTGGATCTGAACAAACATTAACAATAAAAAAAGTTTTAGGAAATAACGGTGTTGCAACTGTGGTTGCAGTTGTAGGTCATACTCATGCTCTTCAAATTACCGCGGTTGTATATCAAACTGGTTCAAGTGGATGTGCTGCCACTGGTAGTTCTACAAAATATTATGGTTACGGCACAACAGGCTTTAATCAAGTGGCTAGTGCAGGCGTAGGAGCTGTAACAAATATTTCTTTAGGATACTTAAATACTAATTCAGCTGGTACAGACTATGTTTTAACTGTAACTCCAACTTTTACTTCAGGCTCTCCTCCAACTTGTTATTTAACGATAAGAGGTCAATCCGATCAATATATGGTAGTTTATACTACTTAAACAAATAAATTAAATAGCAAACTTATCAAATATAAATAACATATTAATTTAACTATCTTTGCATAAATAGACACTATTATGGCGATAAGAATATTAAGTGCTGAAAATATATCAGGAGCTTTAACTGTATCAGGAGCTTTAACTATTACAGGAACATCAACTCTTAATGGTGGTCTAAAAGTTATAGGGCCAGGCTCATATAATACTATTAGATCTGCTAATGATTACACATTAGGTTTTTTAGATAATGCTGGAACAAGTCAATGGTGGATTAAAGCTTACACTAATGGTTCTTTTGCATTACATGAAAATGGAGTTGGAGACCAATTTACAATTGCGGCTGGCGGTGCAGCGACTTTTGCAGGAACTGCAATTTTTGATGGTGATATGACTTTGCCTGCCGCAGCTGATAATTTTCTTATAGGTGCTAGTGGTCTTGCAACAACAGGTAAAATTAAGTTTGGTGATGTAAGTTGGAACAATAGTATAGGATTAGAAAGTTATTGGATGGTTATGAGATCTAATCAAAATGAAGGTTATAAATTTATAGATTCTGCCGGAAGTATATATGTTCAGCTTAATGCTGGTAATAATTCAGCAGGAGCTAATTATTCATATTTTAAAGGAAGAATTGGAATAGGAAAAACTGCAGCTAAAACATTAGATGTAGAAGGAAACATCAGAGCAATAAACACAGGAGGTTCAGCAGCGGCAGAAATAGATATTTCAAGTGGGGCAACATGGAGATTAAGGTCAAACCCGACAAGTGGAACTAATAGTTATGGTTTAGATATAATAAAAGGTGGGGCAGGAACAGATGTAAAAATGTCTATAGCGTCTGATGGTGTAACAACTATTGGAATGACTAATAACATAGGTTCAGCAGAAGTTAGAATTGGTGGTACAGGAAATGCAACTGGAAATGGAACAGGAAGATTAAATTTTGTAAATTCAAGTAGTTATAGATCTTGGCAACTTTTAGTTGGAGGATCAGCCGCAGGTGGTTTAGCTTTTAATCAATCAGTAACATTTGGTTCAGATGATTTTACTGTTGAAAGAATGCGTATAACAGCTGCTGGTGCGATAGAAATTAAAGGAGCGGGCACAACTGTTAATGGAAATGCTTTTATTACTAATACAAATACTGTAACAACATTTGGTTCCACTCAATCATCAGGAGTTCCTAAAGACATGGCGTTTTTTAATGGAGCAGAAAGAATGCGTATTAAAGCAACAACCGGCAACGTCGGGATTGGAACTGATGCGCCAATAGAAAAACTTCAAGTTGAAGGTGGCGCATACATAAATGGTAGAGATATAGGTAAAGGCGTAAACCTTGCAACTTCTCAAGGTTGGACAGCATTAACCGCAGGTAACGTAAACTCTGTGTTAGGGTATTTTGGTGGTAATTTTAGTAGAAATGGAGCATCTAATGAAAATGAGATTATATGGGGAACTAACTATGCTGATCAAAGATCTTTAATATGGAAATCAACAAATAATAATACGGGTAGTGATGATGATGGAGGTTGGAATAAAGGTATTACAACTGGAAATGATAACGTGGGATATATGTCTTATGTTTATGTTAAAAGAACTAATGCAAGTACAAATGGGAGTTTTTATTTTGGATGTAGTGGCGGAAATACTTTAAACCTTGCTGGAACAGCAATTGGAAACCCATATTTTCAGGCTGTAAATATAGGCACTTTGCCTCTTAATGTTTGGTGTTTAGCAATAGGCCATATACAAGCTAATAACGATTCTAATACTATTAATAATGGGGATACAGGAATTTTTAGGGTAGATACTGGTGTAAAACTTTATGGTGGTACTTCTTTTAAAATGGGTACTAACGGAGGTGGTCAATCTCATAGAACATATTTATATTACTCAACTGATCCGGTTTCTACTTTATCTTGGGTAGATCCAGGGTTTTACGCTATAGACGGAACACAGCCTACCATGGCAGAGCTTTTTGATACTGGCACACCTAGCGCAGGAGGTTCTTCACCTTGGACGACAACTGGTAATGACATTTATTACACTACAGGTGAGGTTGGAATAAACAATACAACTCCAGGTTCTTTTGGTAGCGATAACAATCAGCTAGTTGTTGGAAGTGGATCCGGAAGACAAGGAATAACAATATATTCTGCTACAAATGGTGAAAGTAGTATAAGATTTACTAGCACAGTAACAACGTTTACAAATGATATGCTTCTTACTTGTAAGCAAAGAGATTCACAAGAAAATAATTATGCAAGTTTAATAATACAGCATGAGTTTAATGAATTGGTTAAATTTGTAAGACAAGGAAATGATTCGCAGATACCTAAGGTGAAATTAGGTTATAATAACCCTCCAACTCAAGACGACATGGATCAATCCATGTTGCAAATTGCAATTCCGAGCAGTATAAATAATCCAGGTATAGTAATTTATGGTGATAGTAATGGAAATGATAATCCTTATTTAGCTATTAAACATACTGGTAATAACAATTATGATACCCCTAGGTTTATAAAATTTTATAATTATTCAGGTTCTGTAATTGGACAAGTACAACAGAACTTCAACTCTAACAGTGTATCGTATAGCACATCATCTGATTATAGATTAAAAGACAATTTAAAACCTTTTAAAGCTTTAGATATTGTTTCAAATATTAAAGTTTATAATTTTCATTGGATAGGTTTTGATGACAAAGCTAATGAGCATGGTGTGTTGGCTCATGAATTACAAGAGTTAATCCCAGAAGCTGTTTCAGGAGAAAAAGATAAAACTAAAGACGATGGTAGTATAGATGTTCAACAGGTTGATTATTCAAGAATAATACCTCATTTAATTCAATCAATACAAGATTTAAAATCTGAGGTAGATAAACTTAAAAAACAAATACTGTAATGGCAATAAGAATATTAAGTAGCGAAAATATAACGGGAGATTTAACATTGTCTGGTGCTTTGACTGTAAATGGTATTGGTACATTTAATGCCCCTACGGGTGGTGTAGCTTTTAATGTTGATGCTTTTACAGATGGTTATGGTGTTATGCGTTTTAGAACAAATAATAATATTAGCAAGTGGGATATAGGTCTAAACAGCAGTAATCATCTTTATATTCAAAATACCGGTCTCAACACGGCTCTTGAATTTGACACATCTAGCAATGCAACTTTTGCGGGTCAAGTTATTGCTTTAAGTTCTTCAAGTGGCGATTATGTAAGAATGTATGGAGCTAGTGGAACAGGGCGATGGGATATATATGGAAATGGAGAAAATTTGAGAATAAGTGAAAACTCAAGTGGTGGTGGTGTTTTCGCAGTAGATTCAGGAGCATCTTTTGGAGGAAATGTAACTTTTAATGGTCCATCAACAAAATTTAATACTGATGGAGATAGTTTCTTTGAGATTTTAGATGCTGGTACAAATGCTTGTTATTTAAGAGCAGGCGCTAGTGATGAAATATATATGGGTGCAAATAATAATTATCAGTTAAGATTTAAGACCAACAAAGATGTTGTAATGGATAATGGCGGTAATTTTGGAATCGGGACGGATTCGCCCGCTGATAAATTAGAAATTAAAAGTGGTTATTTAAGAATGCATGACCCAAGTTCAAATATTAATGCGGGTTTTCCTGTTAGATGGAGTTCTAATAATGGCGGGACTAATGTTACTTTTGCTAATATATCTGGAGTGACTACAAGCGCAGGGAATAGAACAGGTGATTTATATTTTAGTACATCAAATGCAGGTGCACCTACAGAAAAAATGAGGATTACAAGTGAGGGTTATGTCAATATAAATAATAAACAAAACTCTGGTTTAGAGTATGATTTATTAATTAATTTAGGAACCTCACCTAATGGCAAAATAGCTTATCAAACAAGAGAACAATTTAATAATGCAACTTTACAGAAATGGTATAATGTTGATGCTGCAAACGCAGGGACTTCACAATGGGTTAAATTAGGTACTTTATCAAATTTTGGACAAGGTGGTTATACTTTTTGCCTTACTTTTTTTGGTCATACTGGTTACAACGCTAATAATGCTCAAGATTATAATTGTAAGTTATTTATGAAAACTTCTAACGGAGGTGGATCTGGGGCTAGATTTAATACTTGGGTTGAAAACACGGGAAAAAACGTTGCTTCGCCAGCTTTTAAATTGATTAATACTGATTCTAGTGGTACACCAACCGTAGGTGGTAGTTCTTTTGAAATATACATGAATGTACCAGCTTATGCTAATGGTAGTATTTATGCAATAAACAAGTGGGGTGGGGATTGGACTAGTCAAAACACTATTGGTCAAACTGATCCAGGTGCTGATAGCTCCACTGTTTTACAAGCTGAAAATGTTTTTAATATATTCAATACTAACGTCGGGATCGGGACGAATTCGCCAACTTCTCAATTATATGTAAATAATACATCAGATGGCGACAAAATAAGATGGGGTAGAAGTGATGCTTTAGTTGGTTCAGTAGGAACTTATAATGGTGTGCCTTATATTGGCTATCAAGGTGGTGCAGGTGGTGGAATTATGTTTAATGGTTTAACTATTGAACCTACTGCATTAGGCTCTACTAGGTCAGACGATACAAATAATCTTGGTAGTCCTAATTTTCGATGGAAAAACGTTTATATAGGTGATGGTGTATATTTAGGCGGTACTGGAAGCTCATCTGTGTTAAAAAAGTTTGTTGGATATCAAGCGGGTAACGGTGCGACATGGACACCAAGTGTAACATCAAGTGGCGGTGGTGGTTTTCCTACTTATACATCAAGTGGTTTTTACCAACAAATTGGTAATGTAGTTACTGTATCTTTTGAATTTACAATAAGTGATTTAGGTACATCATCAGGGACTGTTATAATAACCAATTTACCAATAGCTATTTCTCAAACAAATACAGTTGCAGGTTATGGTCACATAAAAGCATTAGGTCAATCATTAACAATATATCATTACGTCGCAACAAATCAAATAGGTATAAATAAATATAATGGATCTTTTGCAGGAACTACCTATAAAACAATAGGTACAGTAACTTATTGGGCAGTAACTTAAAACAAATTATAATTATAAAATTATTATATTTGTAAAAATATTAAACTATGGCAAATTTTTATAAATGGACAATAAATCAAATGAACGCCCGTATCGAAGAAGATGGGAATCAAAACGTAATCTACACAGTACACTGGACGTATACCGCTCAAGACGACGTTTATCCACAATATACCGCTAGTGAAATAGGAGCATACTCTCTAAAGTATGATCCGTCCTCACAATTCATACCGTATGCTAATACAGATGCGTTTGAAACTTATGTGGTTGGTTGGTTAAAAGCAGGGTTGCCTGTTAGTGAAATGGAATTAAGTTTGTCTAAAAAAATAAACTTAGAAAAGAATCCTATAGATGAAGACTTATACTTTACATGGGATATTCCAGATCCTCCAGAACTGCCTGAAGAATAGTAATATATTTACTATATTTACATAAATAAAATTAACATTAAATAAATTAAAATGAGTGAAATTAAATTAACTGAAGACGAATTAAAAAGAATTCAAGAACTTAACCAAGACTTTACTAAAGGTAAATTAGAAATTGCTGACAATGTATTAAGACAGCAACAGAGTTTAAAAAATCTAGAAGATTTAAGAGGTTCTTTTGGTATTGAAGAAAAAAAATTAGCGGAGAAATATGGACAAGATGCTGTTATTGATTTAGCAACTGGTATTGTCACTAAAAAACCTGAAGCTATAGAAGATGCGGTTGTTGAAGAAGTAAAATAAATTATATATGTCTAGAATAAGTAATACTACTGCGTACCCTAATATAACACCAACGGTGTCAGATTATTTTGTTTTAACAGATGCTGAAAACAATTTATCTACAAAAACATGTACGATAGAAGAATTACAGACTTTATTTGGACTGAGTAGTGTTTCAACAACAATAGCTGTAAGTTCTATTTACTTAAAAGCTTTAGGCACTCAATCATTTACATTGTTGCCAGCTCCTGGAGATGGCTTTGTTTATGTTGTTAGTGAAATTGTAAGTTTTATGAATCCGGGTAATATTGTTTTTGATTTCCCTGGAAGCGTTAATATTGTACAAGGTAGTATTACTGAGCCAATACCTAATACTTTATTAAACTCTACAACTCAAAAAGTATATAAAAACGATCCATCACCAGCTGAATTTATTCCATCAAACACAGGAATAGTTTTACAAGCAATAGCTGGGCCATCTGCAGGAAATACAGGTAATGGTATTTTGTATGTAAATATTACATACAGAAAATTAAAATTAGCAACTTCATTTTAACTAAATGGATATAAGAAAAATCTCTATAGGTTCAGACTACAAGTCTGGCGCTATGCATTACATAACTGGACAACCTGTTCTAGGGGGTGCTTATGTTATTCATTTAATACAGCAAGAGAATTCTTCTTATAAAATTTGGATTATAAAAGATAAAGAAATTTTGTTGTGGAAAGAGTTTAAGCTTACTATGCCAATCTCGTTAGAGTATAATATAAACTTTTAATGAAGTCTCCTTTTTATTTTATTGTAAAGCCTATAAAAGGTAGGCGTTATGATAATATAAAAAAAATAGGTGGACTTGATATTGTAACTAGTGTTTCGAAAGAAGATTATAAGTCTTCAAATAGATTTGCGGAAGTTATAGCTTTACCAATAAATTATACTGGAGACATTGAAGTTGGGAATGTCTTGCTAGTTCATCATAATGTTTTCAAGTATTATAATGATATGAAAGGAAGAGAAAAAAGTGGTAAAAGCTTTTTTAAAGATGACATGTTTTTTATTGATGCTGAACAGTTTTTTTTATATTACAAAAACAATAAATGGAATGCTTATTCTAAATATTGTTTTGTTAAACCTATTCCTGTTAAAGATTTTTATTTAAACAAATTAACTACTGAAGAGCCTTTGTATGGCATTTTAAGGTACTCTAATAAAGAGTTGGAATGTTTAGGCGTAAAAGAAGGGGATGAGATTTCTTTTACTCCAGACAGTGAATATGAGTTTTATGTAGATGGAGAAAAACTCTACAGAATGTTTACGGATAATATTACAATGATATTATGAACATATATGTATATGATAATGTTTTAGAAGATCCTGATTCTTATGTAAAGGAAGTATTATTAAATGGTTTTGAAGATGTGCAAATAGGTGAAGATCTTTTTAGATCGGTAAAACAAAAAGGTAGAGATGATATAATTGATTTTTTATGGGATAAATTTCCAGGACATTATGCAGCATTAAATTTCGTTAGACAATCACCACAAGATCAAACAGAGCCTAATTTTATTCATTCAGATGAAATGATGGGCGAATTAACCGTTATAACTTATTTAAATAAAGAGGTTTGTTTTGGTGATGGAACTACCATTTATAATAACGATTTAAAACCTATTTGTGTTTTAAAAGCAGATTATAATAGGATGGTTGTGTTTGAGTCGTATTTAAATCATTCAAGGAATATATATGAAAATTTTGGGAACCAAGATAGTTCTAGATTAATCCAAGTTACTTTTTTAAAAAAGTTATGAGTATAGAAAACATAAGTCAAGACGATTATTTTAATATGCTAAATGAATATGGTTTAAACGAAGAAGACGTTAATCGTATGATTAACAGTAAGGAGTTTGATAAAATAGCAGGTGAAGTAATTGACGAACCTAGTGAATTATATTATAAAGCGCCATCTCAAATTCACAAACAAGGTATGTTTGCTAAAATTAAATTTTTTAAAAATGATTTTATGGGATATGGCGTTAAAAATAAAAAAAGGTCATTAATTGGTAGGTATACAAATCATTCTTCTTTAAACAATTCAGAGTTTATTCAATTCAACAAAAGTGATGTAATTTTAATTGCTACAAAAGATATTAAAATAAATGAAGAAATTTTAGTAAATTACAGACACCATAGTAAATTACCTAATGAATATAAATGAAATAAAAGAACAGATAATTAATGCAGGAGAAAAAGCGGTATTGCAATTAATAAAAGTAGCTAAAGAGGATATTATTAAATACGATAAGGATGATGAATTAGCTGCTGACAGATTAAAGAATGCAGCTGCAACTAAAAAACTAGCTATTTTTGATGCGTTTGAAATACTAAAAAGAATTGAAGACGAAAAACAATTATTAAATGGCGTTGATGTAAATAAAAATAATACCCCAAAAGGATTTGCAGAATCAAGATCAAAATAATTTATTTAGCCCTGTTCTTAAAGCAGTGCCTGCTAATGTTTTGTCTACCAAAAACAAATCAAAAACATGGCAATATGGCTACAATGAAAAATATGATTTTGTAGTTATATCTAAATCAGGACAGATTCAAGATATAATAAACATTAATGGATTAAAGATTGCTTTACCTAAGCCACCATCCAAAGTCTACAAGCGTTCTAAAAGCAAAAAAGAGCAATATTGGAAAGCAACTGAAGTTCACAAAGATTTAAAAAGAATTCAATCAATATTTCAATGGCATGAAGCTCCTATACAATTTAAAAATAAATGGGTTGATTATATTGAACAAGAGTTTGATAGAAGAGAAGAAGGTTTTTGGTTTATAAATAATAGTGTTCCTACTTACATCACAGGAACACATTACATGTATTTACAATGGACTAAGATTGATGTTGGTCATCCTGACTTTAGAGAAGCTAATAGATTATTTTACATTTTTTGGGAAGCGTGTAAGGCTGACAAACGAAGTTTTGGAATGTGTTATTTAAAAATAAGACGTTCGGGGTTTTCATTTATGAGCTCGTGCGAGGGTGTGAATACTGCGACCATTACTAAAGATTCTAGAGTTGGTATACTATCTAAAACAGGAGCGGATGCTAAAAAAATGTTTACTGATAAGATAGTTCCTATATCTAACAATTACCCTTTCTTTTTTAAACCCATACAAGATGGTATGGATAAACCTAAAACTGAATTAGCTTATCGTGTTCCGGCCTCTAAAATAACCAAGAAAAACATGTATACTGTTAGTGAAAATGATTTAGAAGGATTAGACACTACTATTGACTGGAAGAATACATCTGACAACAGTTATGATGGAGAAAAATTACAACTGCTTTTGCATGATGAAAGTGGTAAATGGGAACGCCCGGAAAACATATTAAATAACTGGAGGGTTACCAAAACTTGTTTACGTTTAGGAAGTAGAATAATAGGTAAATGTATGATGGGATCAACATCAAATGCATTAGACAAAGGGGGTAGAAATTTTAAAGATTTATTTGAAGCTTCAGATTGTTTAAAAAGAAATCAAAATGGCCAAACTAAAAGTGGGTTATATAATTTGTTTATTCCTATGGAGTGGAATATGGAGGGGTTTATTGACCGTTATGGTATGCCTGTTTTTAATAATTCTGAAGATAAAATAATAGGCATTGATGGTGAGCTAATAAAACAAGGTGCTGTAGATTATTGGAGAAATGAAGTAGACTCTTTAACTTCAGATCCTGATGCGTTAAATGAATTTTATAGGCAGTTTCCTAGAACAGAATCGCATGCATTTAGAGATGAGAGTAAACAATCATTATTTAATCTTACTAAAATATATCAGCAAATTGACTATAACGATTCTTTAAATATACACCATCATGTAACTCAAGGATCTTTTTATTGGAAAGATGGGATACAAGATTCTAGTGTAATATGGTCTCCAAATAAAAGAGGAAGATTTTTTGTAACTTACACTCCTAAAGCCGCACTTCAAAACAATGTGATTGTTAGGGCTGGTAAAAAATATCCAGGCAACGAACACATAGGAACATTTGGGTGCGACTCTTATGATATTTCAGGCGTGGTTGTTGGGAAAGGTTCTAACGGAGCTTTACATGGGTTAACCAAATTCAACATGGATGATGCGCCAAGTAATGAATTCTTTTTAGAATATATTGCTAGACCTCAAACTGCTGAAATATTTTTTGAAGAAGTGTTAATGGCTTGTGTGTTTTATGGCATGCCAATATTATGTGAGAATAATAAACCTCGTTTATTGTATCATTTTAAAAATAGAGGATACAGGGGGTTTTGTTTAAATAGACCTGATAAGGTTTATAATAAATTATCTAAGACTGAAAGAGAGTTAGGAGGAATTCCTAACACCTCTGAAGATGTAAAACAATCACACGCCTCTGCTATTGAGTCGTATATTGAAAAACATGTAGGTTTGGATTTAGAAGGGACTTATAGAGATAAAGACGATATGGGAAATATGTATTTTCGCAAAACTTTAGAAGATTGGGCAAAGTTCGATATATCTAACAGAACAAAATTTGATGCTTCTATTAGTTCAGGTCTGGCAATTATGGCAAATCAAAAACACCTCTATACTCCGGTAGAAAAAAAATCAAAAATAAGCATTAACTTTGCAAGATATAATAATAAAAATTCAGTAAGTCAATTACTTAATAAATGAAAGAAGTAACTATAGATATACAGACTGCTGCATTTCCAGATCAATTTGCTTCAGATTCAACAAAAAGTACATTAGAATATGGCCTTAGAATAGGTCAAGCTATTCAATACGAATGGTTTAGAAGAGACGCTGGTAGTTGTAGATTTTATAATCAATGGGGTGAGTTTATGCGTCTACGTCTTTATGCTAGAGGTGAACAATCTGTAGCAAAATACAAAAATGAATTAGCAATAGATGGAGACTTAAGTTACTTAAATTTAGATTGGACTCCTATTCCTATTATACCAAAATTTGTTGACATTGTTGTAAACGGCATGTCTGACAGACTTTTTAAAGTTAAAACGTATGCGCAAGATGCAATGTCAGCAGAAAAAAGAAATGAATTTCAAAAAAACATTGAAGGTGAAGAATTAGATAAAACTTAATAACAACAAATAGAAAA
>ENA-OSJC01003150-OSJC01003150.1-marine-metagenome-genome-assembly--contig:-NODE-3150-length-11940-cov-15.114052_pt1 | contig 11940 bp, 9 predicted proteins | sample MGYA00237885_ERZ534234 | MGnify/ENA primary metagenome ERZ534234 (study PRJEB26413, sample SAMN06343907) | marine metagenome | isolation source: coastal waters | place: Atlantic Ocean: West Antarctic... | reverse complement strand
TATTTTTCTGCTTTATAAAACTCTTGGATTGGCCTCACTTCTGTTGCTATCTTGCTGTATCCAGCATCAGTAAGAAGAGTCTGATAGGCTGAAATGGTGTTCATAGCTACCAGTCTTTGCTCTTCATTTGTATAGAGAATAATAGATCTGTATTGAGTTCCAATATCATTGCCCTGTCTATTAAGTTGAGTTGGATCATGTGATTCTAGGTAATGAATGAGGAGGTTCTCTGTAGAAAGAATACTTTTGTTATACGTAACTTCTACCACTTCAGCATGGTTGTTTGCATTGTATTTATTTTTTAGTTTTGTGATCTCTCGATAGGTCGGCTTAATGCCTTCACCGTCTGCATAGCCTGACACTGCATCAATAACACCTGGCAATGCTTCATAGCCTTTTTCAGCCCCCCAAAAACAGCCAGAACCTAAGATAATTTTTTCTGAATGGACGGTTGCTTGAGAGACGCTAGATACTACAAATACACTCAGGAATGACAATAATAATATTGAAAAATAAAATGTTGTCTGTCTCATAATTAATTTAATTTTTTAAGTGCCTAAACTTCGTGGTTTATCTCCGTGTTCTACCAGGTGGTCCATCCACCATCCACCATAATATTTTGGCCAGTTACATACTCAGAAAGGTCAGATGCAAGATATGCAATAATTCCCTTGAAATCCTCTTCAGTAGCCATTCTTTGTAAGGGTGTTTTGTTTTTATATTTTTCTATAAAGCTATCTGGCTGACCTCTTAAGATGCCCCCTGGGGATACACAGTTCACTCGAATATCTTTAGCCAAAGTCGTAGAAAGCCATTTTGTTAACTGCACCAAAGCTCCTTTGGAGGCTGCATATGCAGCTGGATTACCCATACCTGCAGACTCATATATTGAGTAATCTGGAGCAACAACTCCATAGATTGATCCAATATTTATAATCGAGCCATGGCCACTTTTTTTAATTATGGGGAATAAGTCTCTCGTAAAATGGAAAACTGAGCTGAGGTTAACATTTAAAGCTCGATCCCATGTTTCAAGGGATTGACTCTCAAAAGGCTCTATCCAACCCTCTAGTGGAGTTGTGCTTACTAGGGCTGCGGTATTTATTAAGATGCTAAGTGTTTCGTTCTCATTTAGAATCTGCGCTATGGCTTCCGACCTCGAGGCTGGGTCCTCTAAATCTATTTCCAAAGAAGATACTTTAACCTCATATTTATTTAAGATTTTATCTCTTAAGTCTTGAAACTTAGCTCCAGGAAGATCTAGCAATATTAAATCGCATCCTTGTTCTGCTAGGGTTTCACAGATAGCTTGCCCTAAAAAACCACACGCGCCTGTAACAAGAGCAATTCTACCCTTGAGACTCATTAGTTGATTTAATGTTCTCATTTTGCACCTTCAAGTTTTTTGGCTAAAAATTCAGCAATTTCCATATCATAAGGCGTGTCAATATCTATCGAGCGTTCTTTTGGAATCATAACTGATCTGACCTTACCCTCAAAAAGGTTATTATTAAGTTTTACAAAAGAAGCAGAAACAATAAAAGCTATTGTTGTCATGTCAAAAACCTCTGGGGCGTCTTGTCGTCTAGTCACCACATCCCTGGGTCTTATTACCAATGATGAGTAGCCATTATTGTCCAAATTGACCATATTAAAATAAGGACTCCTATTTGCTTCAGTTACTGTTATAACAGAATCAGCCTCGCTAGACTCAAATTCTTCAATGCAGCGATCAACATCAGATGTGTTTCTTAGTGGCGCAGTCACCGGTAACACTACCAAAGAAAAATTAGTTTCCCCATCATTTTCGAGATACTCAATGGCATGTCTCCAAACAAGCCATTCGGGAGAGCCGTCCTCCGCAAGTTCTGACGGCCTCATAAATGGAACCTCTGCACCATTCTCAAGGGCTATGCTTGCAAACTCTTCTGAATCAGTCGAAACAATAACTCGTGATATTTTTTTATTATCTTTAGCTATTTCAATAGCCCGAGCAAGCAAAGATTTTCCATTAAGCTTGTGTATGTTTTTTTTGGGAAAGCCTTTAGAGCCGCCCCTGACACAAATAATTGATATGTACTTCATTTAGATATAACTACCTTTCTCTCTTTTTTATCTGAAATCCTTATTGCATTAATAACTTTTAAAGCTTTGAACCCATCTTCTCCTGTAGCTTTAAGTAATTCTCCATTTTCAATACTTTGAATGAAATTTTTTATTTGTTTGCTAAAAGTTATGTCTCTTTCAGAGGGTTCATTGAATATTTCAGTCCAACAATCCTTATTTTTTTCTTTAATATGGACGCTGTTAGAAAGAAGATTGCATTTAATAGTTCCTTTTTCACCTATAGCATAACAACTCCTGGTGTGATCATGTCTTATAAAGTCTAGGTTTAAACTAACGCTGATAGGAGTGTCATTAAAAGCCTTGGCTTCCAAGCCCATTAAAATATGAGCTGAGTCTTCGACATCTATTTTAAGGTTGCTTTGGGTTGATAAACTTGCCATCACCCAGTTTGGCTCACCAAAAATCCATGAAAGATAGTCAATTTCATGACTAAGCTCTAATAAAACCCCACCACCCAGTTCATGATTTGCGGACACACCCTTGGAATAATCTGAACCTGGGCGCCAACTTTCTAAATTTTGCCCAATCTCGGCGCGAATTGATAAAACTGTTCCTATAATATGTGACTCAATAGTGGATTTAAAAAAATTTAAACAGGATAAAAATCTAAGATTAAAGCCGGTCATTAGCTTAATATTATTTAAGTGGCAAGCTTCTATTAAGTCTTCAACGCCCTCAAGATTATGAGAGATAGGTTTTTCTACTAGCAGATGAATGCCAGCCTTTGCTAACTTTATCGCAGTCGAGATATGGAAGGGGGCTGGGTTTGCGATAATTGCAATATCGGGTTTTTCCAATATCGCGTCTTCAATTTTAAAAAATGATTTTTCTATGCCAGGGATTTCTTCTGATAACTTTTCTTCGCTGTGTCTTAAGCTAAAGATCCTAGCATTAGGTATTTGATCCCTTATCAATCTGAGATGTCTTCTACCAATACTTCCGAGGCCGACGATAAGAACATTTTTAATTTTTTTTTGAGTATCTATCTGAACCACCCATCCAAATTTATTTCTCCTTGTATAGTCATTTCTTTTCTAAGTATCTTTTGAGGAGATATATCTATTGAGCTCAATATTGAAGCAATTTTTTTACCTGCATCGCCTATGCCATAGGGATTTATGACGTTTCTGCATAAATTTATAAATTGGTCATCATTAAAACATTTCTGTGCTGCCAGCATAATCTCTTCTTTATTATAATTTGCATCAATTACATTCTCTGCTCTTAGCCTTCCTTGCTGTCTTGAGCCGATATTAACTGTAGGACATTGAAATGCTGGAGTTTCTTTTATGCCAGAAGAAGAGTTTCCAACACAAGCTACCCTATAGATTTTATTTTGAGCCAAAGCTAAAATTCCATGGTAATTATATCTTCCCAGTGACTGATGTATTTGAAGGTTTTTTCCTAGATGGCTGTCGAGATTTTTATGTATCTCTTTAATAATTGCTCGGCCACCCGCATCATTATTTGGATAAGTGACTATCACTTGTATTTCTTTTTGTGACAGTTCTATTAATGCTTCTATAGAAGCTAACATCTGCTGATCTGCTTTCTCAAATTCTGTTGTAACAGAGTGTTGGGTGAATAAAATAATTGGCCGCGCAAGATCTAGAGAATACTTAGCAGAAATCTCACTAGGTGTGGCAAAGTTATTATCTTGAATCATATCAATTGCGGGGAAGCCGACAGTATGAACCCTCCACTCGGCTTCTCCCATCGCTAAAATTCTGTTGGTCGCCTGATCATTTGTGGTGAAATGAATATGAGCCAATTTGGTCATTGCATGACGGACGGAGTCATCTAATGCACCTCCTTCTGTTATATCGCCACCTTCTATGTGAGCTGTCGGTATATTCATTTGAGAAGATGCTATTACAGCTGCAAAACCTTCAAAACGGTCAGCGTATATAAGAAAGATATCGGGTTTAATCTCACTCAAGGCTTTAGAGATTGATAGAACTCCTGTGCCTATGGCATGAGATGTTGCATTTGGTTTAGATTCATCTAAATCAATTTCAATAATTTTATGGGCAGTAAATCCATCTTTTTGAATTTCTTGAATCGTTTGGCCAAAGTCTTTATCAAGATGTGCGCCGGAAACAATAAGCCTATAATCTAAATCAGCATTAGACTCTATTGCCTTGAGAACAGGATATTGCAGACCATATTCTGCTCTATTGCCAGTAAAAACAGCAATAATCCTTTTCACAGCTTTTTTTGATAGATCATTTTATTGAGACCTCTATGCAGAGAAAAACTGGGCGCCCAGTCAACAGCATTCTTTGTTTTCTCTATGTCTAACTTGATAGAAGATACTTCTTTATTGGGTTCTGTTTCCAATAATGGAATGCCCTCTTTTTTAAAAACTTTATTTGCCAATCCAACATTTACTAGTGCCTCGTAAACGTCACCAATAGAGTGAGAAACACCAGATCCAACGTTTAATATCTGGCTGGGTAATTCTTTTTTAATTAGCTGCTCAAAAAATATGACGAGATCTTCAATAAATAGAAAATCTCTTATAGGAGTCTTATCCCAAACTTCTAATTGAGTATTTTCCACTCTAAATTGCCTAATTAATTTTGATAAAACATTATTTTCACTCATTCCGTGGCCAAAAATATTTGCCAGTCTTAAGACCACTCCATTATTTTCAAGCACTATTTTTTCACTAGCTATTTTTGCTTCCGCGTATATTGAAGTAGGATTTAACTTAGAATAAACCGAGTGTTTCTTGGTATCTTTATCTCCATATACCGCCGCTGAAGATGCATAAATAAACTGAGCATTAGACGCTGACAGCGCATCTGTTAAAGTTTTTTTTGCATTTTCAATATAATGTATGTCTTCAAGGTCTTTGCTCAGATGTGCAGGTCCAGCTAAAAAAATTAATTTTTTAAATTCAGGTAAATCTGTAAATGATTTTTTTATTAAAACATTGTAAGGAAGGTCAATTTTAGGTTTCGTTCGATGAATCGCCACAAAATCTATGTTCTCTTTGTGAAAATGCATGCATAGGTTTTTACCGATAAAGCCTGAGGCTCCTATAATTCCAATTTCATTCATTTTATTAAGTAGGAAATAGTTAGTTTTTAAAGCCTTCAATGTCCGCTTGACTTAAGTGTATATCGCTTTTTATATCACTAGTTGAATGCTTTCCAAGAATTGAATTAAAATGTTCTGCTAATATTGGCCCGCTTCCTGGACGTTTGACCCAAATATTTTCTTTTGTAAATATATCCCCTTTCTTTATGTCAGCGATAGCTACCACTGTTGCAAATGCAAAATTAATTGTTGGAATCTCTTCTTTTACTGGCCCCTTGGTCCCTCCTCTTTCCTGATAAAGAAGGTTGGCTCCTTCTATCAAAGCCTCAGCTTGACTGGAGTCCATCGAACATACAATATCTGGACCTTCTCTTAACATTGAATCTGTAAAGTGTCTTTCAAGAATGGATGCGCCAAGAGCCACGGCACCAAAACACGCATGGTTAGATGTTGTGTGGTCAGATAAACCAATTACCGCATCTTGAAATGCATTCTGAAGCTCCCTAATAGACTCTAATCTAACTAAGTGAGGTGGCGTTGGATATATATTAGTTGTGTGTAGCAGTGCATATGGAATATTTCGGGATCTTAAAATAGAAACTGCTTTCGCAATGCTATTCATAGCATTCATGCCAGTGCTTAAAATAACTGGCTTACCGAGATCAGCAATGTGCTCGATTAGAGGGAAATTATTGCATTCGCCAGAGCCTATCTTGAAAGCCGGCACGTCCATTTTTTCTAACCTTTGTGCTGCTGCTCTTGAAAAGGGAGTGCTAATAAATATTTTATCTTTTGACTCCACATATCTCTTTAATTCATGCTCCTCAGCCTCACTTAAGGCACAGCTTTCTATAATTTCATAAATAGATTTATCTGAATTTCCTGGTATTACCTTTTTAGCTGCCTGTGACATTTCATCTTCAACAACATGTGTTTGATGTTTAATTATTTCAATCCCTGCTTGCACAGCGGAATCAACCATCTCGAAGGCTGTTTCAAGTGAGCCATTATGGTTTATTCCTATCTCAGCAACTACCAAGGGTGGGTGCTCATAGCCTATTTTTCGTCCACAAATTGAAAATTCGTTCATATTAAATTTAATAATTTACTTATAATATAATAACTTTGATTGGTTTGCGTGCTTATAAGCATAGAATTAGAAACTTGGTTTAGGTGATTTTCTGGCTCAGCATGGACTGTAAAAACTTATTAGATGTTTTTAAATCTTCAAATGAACCTACGGCCTCGATACAGCCGTTATTAAATACAACAATCTCATCAAACTTATGAAGCAATGTTGGCTTATGCGTGACACAGATAAAAGTTTGAAACTGGCTGCTGAAGATAGTTTGATAAATCTTATTTTCTAGCCCTTGATCCATTCCGCTTGTTGCTTCATCTAATATCAAAATTTCTCCCCCTCTATAGAGAGCTCGAGCTATCCCAACACATTGCTTCTGACCCCCAGAAACCATTTGATTAGAGTCAGAGATGTTAGTTTCAAGGCCGCTTGGAAGCTCATCAATGAGTTCTTCGAGATGTGAATTTGCAATAGCCTTTTGTAATTTAGCCATCTCAGGTTCTTCGCTTGAACCAAATACTATATTTTGCTTAAGAGTATCTTCAAGAAAGAATATCTTTTGTGGGACGAATGAGAAATTTTTTCTATAACTCTGAATATTATCTTTTCCCAAAGCATCCTCATCCATCCTAATTTGGCCTAAGCTGGGTTCGAGCATACCTAAAAGCAAATCAATAAAAGTTGATTTTCCAGAACCAGTGGGGCCAATTACAGCTATTTTTCGTCCCTTAACAATATTAAGATTAAGCTTTTCTATAGAATTTTTTTCAGTATTTTTATAGGCAAAAGAAACGCTATCAAAAGATATCTCTTTATTGAAAACAATAGGATTGTTTGCTTTGGATGAATCATCACTAATTTCTTGGGATAGCAACGCAGTCACATTATCTAAGTGTGGCAGTCGAGAGAAAATCTCAAAAGAGAAATAAAAAATATTCTGAAACGCTGGCAATAATTTTAAGCCTGCTATCCCATATACAGATAACGTTGCAAAAAAAGAAGAGGCGCTCATCCCATTAAAACTAACAAAAATTGATGCTGCTACCAGCATCAATAACAAAGCTGAATCAATATAAAATCTTGGCATGTATGCATAAGACATATTAATACCTTTTAAATTAGCTAGAGCAGAATCTATCTTTTCAAAGTTAGTCATAACTTTTTGCTGCTTATTATAAAAAATAATTTCTTTAAATGACCCAAAGATGTTGGTGACCATGGACAGAGTTCTGTCCATATACTTAGTAATTTGTAAGCTATTTTTTATGGTCTCGTTTTTAAATAATGAAAATATGATCAGGTAAGCTGAGGATAATATAAGGGCTAGGCCAAATGTAAGAGAAGCGTTAAAAAAGAATAATCCAATTATAATTATTACAGCAAGAATAAATTTATTGAAAAGATTCATAAAGAAGTTAATCATGTCGGCAACAATATCCCCATCATGAATAATCCTAGACATATTTGCTGAGGATTGCGATTTTGAAAACTCTAACCACTCAAGATGCAAGAAATATTTTAGGAGGGACGTTTTTATTTTAGCTCCCATGAGTTCGCTAAAAATACTTGTCCGTCTAATGGAAATAGAAGAAATAATGATTGTAAAAATAGAGTAAAGAATTATTAGTCCAGAAAATAAAAATAGAATATTTTTATCTTGGAAACCAGCAAGGCTTAAGAAATAATTAACAAATTCAATCTCTAGCAATACAGCGTCAAGGTTTTCAAGATTTAAGACTAGAAAGGCAATTCCAGCAAGTCCGCCAACCTCGATAAAAGCAACCAAGGTAAGGGTTAATGACATTGATATCAATGTCTTAAAATCATCCCTTGAAAGGATTATTTTTAAGCTTTTAATTAAATTAAACAAGATTTACGTTTGAAAAAAAATGAAGTAACCATTTCTATTTTAGAGATTGAACAAACATATTGAGGTGATGGGTGCGCACTAATAAATATTAAATATGAATCTAATTATACCTCTTGATAAAAAAATATTACTAGATGCGCTCAAATTAACGATTAGATTAAAAAATCAAATACTGAAATAGCACCATTGCTATGAAAATGATGTGATCCTTTAAGATTGGTAAAAAAGTTAGGCTCGACTATTAGTGCTGGCTCTTCTCTATATTTATCAGGGGTGAGTTCTATTATTTTGTTGACAGAAAACCCTCCTCCTCCATAAGTACCAAAGACTTGCTTCTGCCCAACCCTATATACAGAATTATTTTCAAAAACAATGCCTCCATTTCTAGCAGAAGATGGGTCAAAGATTACAGGATTGTGCTTATGCGGAGTCCACTCTCCACTTATTGGATCATCTGCATAAAACAAAGATAGCTCTGAACAAGTGTCTCTAGCTCCTATAGGGTTAATATTAGAAAAAAGCCACCACAGTTTATTGTGCTGAAAAATCATTGAATCTACAGCCTGAACATTTGATTTAATGATCCTTGCCAACCTCCACTGCAATGGAAATTCAATGGATTCATATAGCCTTATGTCATTGTTTTCATTTGTTTCTGGCAACATGTATATCTTTGAATCATGCTTAAAGAGATATGGAAATGAAAGATGAAAACTTTCTTCTAACGCCACGCCTATATTTATTACCTCATTATTGCTGATCTCATAGACACAGATTGACCCTTTAGATTTTTTTATGTCGTAATCTTCAACAAAACAATAATTTTTATTGTCTTCCGTAAGAAGAAATGGATCTGCTAAAAAGTGGTTTTTAGGATTCTTTAAGAAAATACTATTTTTAAAATCTAGCGCTTTCCAATCACCCATATAGAAACCCACATTCCATTTATCCGTATGAGTAAATAAGTTGAGCAATCTCTTTGAGAGTAATTTAATCAAGTGAAATAAGTACTTGAATTGATTTGCAATAGAGGGAGACAAAGGTAAATCATCAATGATTAGGTTTTCGTATTGCCTTGGAGAATAAATTTTTTTCTGAGAAATTTCTTCTATCTTTTTTTGCATATAAAAATTCTGCCTTGATAAAACATTTTTCTGATTTGCTAAAAAGTAGCCGTGGGTTGGGAAATAGCCCTGCTGTAAAATTACAGGTTTCTTGTTATTGGGATGAAATTGCAGAATGCTAAATTGTGTTTTATCTTGCATGGTCAAAACTTCTAAGAAAAAGTTAGGATTTTGTGGATCTAAAGAGTTATTTTCACTATGGAAGCATACGGCCCCTAGCTTTGAAGTATCCTTTAGTCTTTGTAAGCTTGCATCCAAGTTAAGAGAAAGATGGAGATCGATTTCTAAATTATCTATCTGTGTAAGAACTTTTTGTTCATCAGAACTTAAAATAAATTCTTGGGGTTGAGTAAATTTATGAATTTCCTTTAAAACGTCTTGTTTGGTTATTTTTATTGTTTTTAAATACAGACTTTCGAAGAATAAAAGTGCCTTCCAAGTATTATTTTTAAAAGCATTAGATTTTTTATTTTTTTGAGACGTCCAAATCAAACATACTAATTCAAATTCTGGATTTGCTACGCACCAATTAATTAAATTCATCGAGTGCTTTGAAAGATTAGTATCCGGAAGGATAATACTGAGCTTTAGAATTTCTTTCATGGCTAAGATCTTCTCAACAGTTTTAAAATAAACTTTTTTAAAGATCGACTCAGATCTAATAGAAAAAGATATACATATCCAGTGGCTGTAAATGGGTGATTTGTTTCATGCAGAAAAAAAGATTCATTGCTCCATATTTTCTTATAGCTCTCATCGCCTATAGTAAAGTCGAATAAAGAAATATTATTTTCTGTACTCCACCGAAGAAGATCTTCTAATAAAAGCTTTCCTGGAGAAAATTTTTCCCACTTATTGCTGTGTGCAGGCATTAGATAAAGGAAAGTACTTTTATCAATAACGCCGTAATGCAAAGCAATCACTTCGCCATCTAAAGTAAGAGTGGAGCAATGAATGCTTGCAGTTGAGCTAATGGAGGATGGTATATTTAGATAAAAATCACGATGCCCTTGTAACTTCAAAAAATTATCTACTCCCATTTGTTTGTACCTTTCTTCTTTAAAAGAAAACATTACTTCAAGAAATTTTTGATTGTTTTCATGAGAATTTAAGATATTAAATTTTAGATTTCCAAGCTCTGCCAATCTCCTTCTTTGTCTATTAGAATCAGTAAATACTTTTTTTGAGGTGCTGTCTTTGAATGCCTCCCACCCATTACTTATGTTGCTTTGATGTGAGACTACTGAAATTTTTGAGTTATAAATATCTAAAAATGGATTTGTCTTATTTCCTAGTTTAGGGACTTGTTTTACAAGGTGTAAAACATCAAAACTAGGTAACGCGGAGATGACCTCTTTCCATATACTGCTAATGTCTTTAAATAAGACCTCGCTATTCAAGCGCACTATGGGAGACATATAATCACCATGAGACACGCCAAGCCACTCGAGTTTTTTAATATTTCTTGTCTCATCAATACCTAAAGGGAAAATAGCTTCCACTCGCTCATCAGACATCACGCACACAATAAATAAGCTATATTGTGTGCCAGCTGTTTGAGACCAGTTGAAAAGCCAATTATAATATTGAAATGGTGTGATGTAGCTGCTTTGCTCAAGTTCTAACCACTTTTCCTTAATCTCATTATTAAATGTGTGATAAATCTTAATCATTTCAATGATGCGCTATGAGAGGGAGAAACAAATTAATGTTTTCCACTTTTGAAATGCATCACCCTGATCTAGAATTTGTTCTTCTCTTAACGTTGGCCAGGAAAATACTTCGATATTATGTTGCCAACCCCAGTCAAACCAGCCGATAGCATCAGTATGATTCTCAACATAGGCGGCAAAACACCAAGGGTTTGAGTCCTTAGAAATACTTTTATATAAAGGTTGTAGCCCATTCTTTACTGCTAATGATTGAAATTTAAGATATTTATTTCTTCTTAAATCTGCAGTTTTTTTCCAGTTGATAGACTCTAGCCTTTCAATCTTGCCAGGTGATAAATAAAAATCGTCTTCAGAAGCTTCTCTAAATGCCCTGGGATCCTCATATTTCAGTCTTTGTTTAAAAAGAAGTTTAAGCTTATGTTTAAGTTTTGGATATTTTTTTAACAGCGGTCTAGATAATAAAGTATTTTTTTTGAGTTTTTCTAGAGTTAAAGATGGGTGGAATACTTCGTTGATATTAATATTACTGTTGACATAAAGAACTCCCCCGCTTTCTTCAAATTTTCTTGGAGAGCTAATTCCAATATCTCCAAAGGTTCCGAGAATCTTATTCTCAAAGGTACCAGCATGCCCATGAGCATTGTCTTCTATTAAAAATAAATTATGTTTTTTTGTAAACTGTTGAAACCGAGGAATATCTTGGGGCTGCCCAAAATAATGCACCATTAATAAAGCTTTTGTATTAGGATTTATGGCTGATTCTAGTTCGGGCCATAAGGGGCTGAGGTCCTTAGCTGTTTTGTAGGTTGTAAACTGTAAGGAGTTTCCTAGAATAGGCGCTATAACTGATTCACAAATAAAGTCTGGTATTAGTATTGCTTCATTGGTTTTTAGTTCTAATATTTTAAGCCCATACTTTAATGCTGATCTAGCTTTTGTAAAATATATAATTTCACTTCTGTTATTTGGATGCTGACGATCTTCCATCTTGATTATTTGTATGCTGTTATTTTGTATTAT
>ENA-OSJC01003148-OSJC01003148.1-marine-metagenome-genome-assembly--contig:-NODE-3148-length-11953-cov-6.952088_pt1 | contig 11953 bp, 11 predicted proteins | sample MGYA00237885_ERZ534234 | MGnify/ENA primary metagenome ERZ534234 (study PRJEB26413, sample SAMN06343907) | marine metagenome | isolation source: coastal waters | place: Atlantic Ocean: West Antarctic... | reverse complement strand
ATTTCCACTCTTAAGAGTTTGAATAGTATAATCTTTCATCGAAGATGAAAAACGTATATTTTTAATAATCATGTATTGTAAATAAAGGATATATATGCAATAATTAAGCTATATTATACCTATTAAAAAACATCAACCTTTATAATTTTTAATGACAATTTTATTTCTGACAAGAGAAACTTGGTACTCAAAAATAATGAGCCATTATATTTTGACAAATTTTCCAAACTCTAAAGTTGTTACCAAACCAATAAATAGAATAAATAAAAAATATGATTATATAATAGCTATAGGTTATCAAAAAATAATTTCTAATCAAATTTTAGCCTCTGCTAAAATTAAAGCATTAAATATTCATCCTGGATCAATATATAATCCTGGAGCAGGCTGTTATAGCTATCCAATATTCAATAAAGAAAAATTCTCTGGTGTTACTTGTCATGAATTAAGATCAAAACCTGATACTGGGAATGTTTTAATTGAAAAAAGATTTCCACTTTATCCCAATGATGATTTTAACTCTCTACAGGGTAGGTCTTTAATGACTGTATTAGATTTATTTTATGAAATTATGGATATAATTACTCAAAAAAAAAAATTTTTAATTTCTAAAAATCAATGGACAAGAAAACCAAGATATCAAAAAAACTATATAAATGATTTATTAAATATAGATTTAAAAAAAGATACTAAAAAAACAATTCATCTTAAAATTAGATCAGCCAATCCAAGGTACCCAGGACCATATGCTGAAATCAATGGAGAAAAAAAAACTGTACGCATGATTGATGGAAAACTAAGTATTGGAAATAAAAAATTCTTGAAAACATTTAAATATGGAAGATAAGCTGTTTATTTATCTAATTATCTAAAGAAAATTAAAAAATAAATAATGAAATTTTTTTTTGTAACATCAGATATGCCTTATCCTAAGTTTACAGGCGCCAGTGTTGTTAATTGGTCAATTATAAATTTCTTAGTTGAAAGAGGTCATCAAGTCACCTTGTTTGCTGATCCACCAATATTACACAATGCAATCAATAAAGATATTGCCAACTTGATGTATCAAAATATTAAAAAAGTAAAATGTAATTTTATTTCATTAAATAATATAAAAAAAAAACCTATTAGCAAAAATATCTTAAAAAAATTTTTTTCTAATGATTTTAAGGATTATTTTTCTGAATGTAATTATTCAGATGAAATTGAATTAATTATAAAAAATCAAATTAAAATAGATAAGCCAGATATAATTTTATGTTACGGATCTCCGGCCATACATTTTGTTCGAAATATCGATATTTATAAAGTAGGGTGGTGTAACTCTGTTGTAAGTTATGCAAATTTAAATTTTGTAACTAGAAATATTAAAAATTCAATATATTTAATTAAATCAAAAATATATTACCTTAAAGCAGTTCAGTTTCAAAAAAAACTTATTAGAGAATTTAACGATATAGACAAAAGATTTCAACATTCAAAAGACTTTGCCGTAGAGTTGGTGAAGAGAGGTGCAAAATCTTGTGATCATATTTTGCCACCATTTTTTGATTCATCTAAAATATCCATCAATAAAAACAAAGCTAGAAGAAGTTATTATAAAATAATAATTGTAGGATTATTAAGTACTGTAAATCAATATCAAATTGATGTTTTGAGGAATTATGTTTTTCCTGAAATAGAAAAAAATTTAGACTTAGAAAAAATACAATTTCATTTTGTTGGAACTAATCATAATGATCTACCTGAAGATTTTAAGAAAAAAAAATACATAATAGGCAGAGGTTTTGTCGATGATCTATCATTTGAAATTAATGATAGTGATATTTTTTTTTGTGTCACACCCAAGCCACTAGGGTTTAGAACTAGAATTTGTGAAGCATTAAGTTTGGGAGCATGTATTTTGACTTCAAAGTATGATCAAGCATCAATACCTTTTTTGCAAGACGGATATAACTCTTATATTGTGGATAATATTAATGATACTGGAAAGAAATTAATTAATATTTTAAATAAAAAGACTGATAACGAAAAAATAAGAAACAATGCTAGAAAAGCTTATGAAGAGCACTTTTCATATGATAAAGGTGGTAAGAAATTTGAAAAATATTTAACTTCTTTGGTAAACAATAAATGATTATTTCAAGAACTCCATTTCGTATATCTTTTTTTGGTGGTGGAACTGATTACCCACAATGGTATAAGGATAATAAAGGATCTGTTATCAGTACTACAATTAATAAATATTGTTATATTAATGCAAGATATTTACCTCCTTTCTTTAAATACAAATATTGTATCAGATATTATGAAAGAGAAGAAAGATCTAAGATAAAAGACATAAAACATCCTTCTGTAAGAGAATGTTTAAAACATTTAAAGATTAAAGAAGGAATAGAAATAGTTCATAATGCAGATTTACCAGCCTTATCAGGTTTGGGATCCAGCTCAGCTTTTACTGTTGGCATACTCAATGCTTTATCGGCCTTGAAAGGAGAGATGTTAACTAAAAAAGAGTTAACAAATGATGCTCTACACATTGAACAAAAAAAAATTAAGGAAAATGTTGGCTCACAAGATCAATCAGCAGCAGCTTTTGGAGGTTTAAATAGAATTGATTTTGGTGGACGAGCAGAAGTTATTGTTAATCCAATAGTACTAGGTAAAGAATATGAAAATAGTTTTCAAGAAAATTTGTTGTTGATATTTTCAGGCCTCTCAAGGAAAGCTGATAATGTGGCAAAAGAACAAATTTCAAAAATAGATTTGAATAAAGAAAAATATCAAAAAATTTATGAATTAGTTGATGAAGCAGAAGATATATTGAGAAAAAAAAAAAAATTAGAAAACTTTGGTGAACTGCTAAACTATCAATGGGAGTTAAAAAAATCTTTATCTAACAGTATAACTAATAATAAGATTGATGAAATTTATGATACAGCAATAAAAAATGGTGCTATTGGTGGAAAACTATTGGGTGCAGGAAATGGTGGGTTTATGATCTTCTATGCAAAAAAAAAAAATCATGCAAAAATTTTGAGTAAGTTAAGTAAATTTCTTCATGTACCATTTAGATTCGACTATACTGGCTCACAAATAATATATTATTCAAATTCTAATTAAATACGTATAGATTGAATAAGTAATAACTTTTTAAGATAACCTTATAGTTTGTAATTTTATGAGAACATGGCATTAAAGACAATCAAATTCCACATTTCCTAAAACTAATGATATAAATAGAACTTTATTAAATTGCATTATCAAAATAATAAGTTAATAAATTGAATGGAAAATTATTGGAAAGACTATTCCTTTCTTGAAAAAATAGATAAATCAAAGAAAATAATTTTTTTTGGTAGATCTGAAGACTGGATTCCTAAGTTACTGAGAAAAATAAAAATCAAGCCATATGCAATTTGTGATAGTGACAAATCTTTAGATGGAACTAAATTTCTAGGAATTGATGTAGTTCATAAATCTAAAATATTTAAAAAAAACAAAAATTATTTTTTTATCATAACTTCAGGTTCGTATAGGTCAATTATTAGTGAGCTAGAAAGCAATGATTATAGTCCTGAAAGAGATTTTATTTGCTCTCCAGACTTTAAAGATTTCGCATATTTGGATAGTATGCGAAGCTTAAGTGGAGAGATACTGTTCTCTTCATCAGATCATAGCATTCAAAAAAGCGCAACTAGGTATAGCTCAAGAGGTGGTGGCTTATTTATTAATAAATTTAACGAAACTAGTATTGAAATTAAGAAAATTGTAGATGGATCATTTAGACAAATATGTAAGTACAAAGATAATTTGGCGTCTATTAATAACGATGGAGAAATAATAATATTGTCAAATAAAGGTAAGATATTAGACAAACTCAATATAAAGATGACTAATCTTTGTGGTATCGAATATATTGAAAGTGAAAATATTTTTGTTCTGTGCAGTCAAACCAAGGATATTATATATTTAATAAATAGTAAAAATTTAAAAATTATAGACAAAATTAAATTTTCAGACTTGAGTGGGGAGCATAAAAAAAGTTTTCACCACATAAATGATATACTTTATTTTGAGGGATACCTTTATATAACCTTTTTCTCGTTTAGTGGTAGCTGGAAAGAAGGATTTTATGACGGTGGTATTGCAAAAATAAATTTGAAATCAAAAAAAATCATTATGATAAATAATAATAACTTTCAACCTCATAGCCCTGCAATAATTGATGGAGAAATTGCCTATGTTGACTCAGGAAATCAAAAAGTTTTATTAGGCGCTCACAAAAAAGAATTAAACTTTAATGGTTTTGTAAGGGGTTTAAGGGAATTTAATAATCTGCTTTTTGTTGGGCAAAGTGAAACCATGTATATAAGCAGGTTAATAAAGCTTGGAAGATTAATTGACCTTACACCTGGAGTATTTATTGTGGACCGTCATAATAATGCTAAAAGATTTTTACCCACATTAGGCATAAGCAATATCCACGATATTTATCCACTCAGAATATCATAAAATATAAATTAAATTATGAAAAAAAAAAAATTCATAAGAATAATAACTCGATTAGATATAAAAAATGGATTTTTGATAAAAGGTATAAACCTTGAGGGACTTAGGGTATTGGGTGATCCTTATAATTTTTCTCAAGAGTATTATAAAGATGGAATTGATGAGATATTTTATGTAGACAATGTTGCAACACTTTATGGAACAAATAATCTATCTAAATTTATAAAAAAGACAGCAACCAATCTATTTGTACCTCTTGCTGTTGGTGGGGGTATTAAATGTATTAAAGATGCTCATCGAGCGTTTGAACATGGGGCTGATAAAATAGCCATTAATTCTGCTGCAATTTTGAACCCAAAATTCATAAATGATTTAGTTAAGATTTTTGGCTCAGCTAATGTATGTGTTTCAATAGAAACGATTAAGTATGATGATAAATATTTTATATCAAGATCAAATGGAAGAGATATAGAAAAATTAAATCCATTTGAGTGGGCTAAGAAAATGCAAGATTTTGGTGCAGGAGAAATATGTTTAACGTCAGTTAATCAAGAGGGGTTAGGGAGGGGTTTTGATTTAAAACTTTATGAAAAAGTAAGCAACATTATTAGCATTCCAATATTAGCACATGGTGGCTGTGGAAAGTATGAAGATGTGCAAAAAGTGGTTAAAAACTCAAATATTAGTGGAGTAGTTTTATCATCCATGCTTCATTATCAATATTTACATTACGTTAAATTAAAAAAAATTACCCTAGGTAACACAACTTATCTTGAAAATAATTTTGACCCCAAAAGAAAAAAAATTAATCACATCAGGAAATTAAAAGAATATTTAAATGCAAATAATATTTTGACTAGATGAAATGAAAATTAAAAAAAAAATAGGTATCATAGATTTAGGGTCTCATAATTTATTTAGTATTTTTCAGGCAGTAAAAAATCTAAAACATTATGTAAAAATTATAAATAAATCTGAACAAATAAATAAATTTGATATAATAATTCTTCCTGGCGTGGGTACATTTGGTAATGCCATGAAAATATTAAATTCACTTGGGATGGCTAAAGAATTAAAAAAATTTTCAAAAAATAGTAACAAGAAAATAATTGGAATTTGCCTTGGCATGCAACTACTACTTTCAGAGGGCACTGAATTTGGAAAACACAAAGGTCTAGGCATTATAGAAGGAAGTGTTATTAAATTAGATAAGGTAAAATTAAATATTGGCTGGAAACAACTAAAAATAAATAAAGATAAATCATATAATTTTCTAAATAAAAATTTACAAAAAAACTATTTTTATTTTGTACACTCTTTTTACTGCTCACCGAAAGATAAAAATATCATTAAAGCTAAATTTGAAATTAATGATACGTTATATTGTGGCATGTTTATAAAAGATAATATAATCGGGCTTCAATTCCATCCCGAAAAAAGTGGGAAAGCTGGTTTAATAATTCTTAAAAATATATTAAAATAAAAATTATGAAACTAAAAGCATTTTACGGTTTACCAAAAAAAGTAGTTTTTTGTAAAAAAACCTTGATATCAAATCAAAGGCCAAACTCAGAGTTAGAATTTAGGCATAATATAAAAACCATAAAAAAAACAGTGAAAATTGACAATAGAGGACTTTCAGATGCATGGAAATACTCATTAGAAAAAAAAAAAATTAATTATAAAGATAGAGAAATTAAACTTTTAGAGCTGTTAGATATGCACCGCGGCAAGCATGGAAAGTATGACTGTATTGTACCTGGGAGTGGTGGAAAAGATAGCTGTTACGCATCCCATATTTTAAAGTTTAAATATGGAATGAATCCGCTGACGGTAACTTGGCCTCCCATATTATATACATCATATGGTCTAAAAAATTTCCAAAATTGGCTAAAAACTGGAAATTTTAAAAATATTTCGGGCAAAAGAAATGAAGAGTTGATGAAATTTTTAACAAAGTCATCTATAAAAAATCTATTACACCCATTTCAGACATTTATTTTGGGTCAAAAAATTTTTCCAATAAAAACAGCTCTTAAATATAAAATTCCTTTAGTTTTTTATGGAGACAATGAGGCGGAACATGGAAATCCTATAGCAGATAATGTAACCTCATTAAGAAATAAATCATTTCATACTCTTAGAGATAAAGATGAAATATATTTAGGTGGCATTAAATATACAGATTTAATAAATAAATATAATTTCAAAACGAAAGATTTAGATGTTTTTTTACCTCCTACTTTAAGTTCATTTGATGAAACAAATATAGAAGTAAGGTATTTGGGATATTATCTAAAATGGGTTCCCCAAGAAGTTTTTTATTACTCAGTTAAAAACTGTGGTTTTAGACCAAGACCTTATAGAACCTGTGGAACATATAGTAAATATAGTGGCCTTGATGATAAAATTGATGACCTTCATTTTTATACAACATACATTAAATTTGGACTTGGAAGGACAACTTATGATGTGGCTCAAGAATTAAGAAATGGACATTTAACAATTGAAGAGGCGAAAAAATTAATTCAAAAGTATGACGGTGAATTTCCTTCTAGATATTTTTCTGAGATTATGAAATACCTATCTTTAAAGCCTAAAGAGTTTTTTAATATAGTGGACAAATTTAGATCCCCACATCTGTGGAAAAAAACTAAACAAAAATGGACCTTAAGGCACGTTGCTTATAAGTAATTTAGAAATAATGAAAATTTTTTTTTTAGCAACAGATTACCCATATCCAGGTTACAGTGGAGGTTGTGTAGTAAATTGGTCAATTGTTAATTGCTTAATTGATGAGGGCCATGATGTTACCCTTTTTGTTGATCCACCCCATCTTTATGGTCATCATATAGATGAAGAAATTAATGACAGGATGAAAGAAAAAATTAAGTCATTAAAATGTGATATTGTTCCACTTAATCACTTATATAAAAAAATTAGCAAAAAAAATTTTATCCAAAAACTTTTTAGTAATAAATTTGAAGATTATTTTGCCTCATGTTTCATGAGTGAGGAAATAGAAAAAGTTATAAAAAAAAATGTTGATGAAATTAAACCTGACCTATTACTTTGTTATGGTTCACCAGCAATTCATTGGGTAAAAAATATTAATACAAAGAAAGCTGGATTTTTTCATGTACGATCTGCAACTTCTTATGCTAATCTTATTATTAACTATGAAATTGAAGGACTCAGTTTTAGAGTAATAAAAGATTGTGTAATTTATCTTAAAGCAAGATTATTTGATAAAAAATTAATAAAAGAAGCAAATGAAATAGATATAAGATTCACTCACTCAAAAGACTTTTGTGAAATAATGTTGAAAAGGGGTTTAAAGGACTGTAAAAATTTATTTACACCTTATTTTGATCATCGTAAATATTATAATAAAGAAATTGTTAGAGAAAAAAGAAAATATTTTAAAATTATAATTGTAGGTTTAATGAGTACAGTGAATAAAGCTCAGCTCTATACTTTGCAAAAATATGTTTTACCATATTTAGAGAAGAATCTAGATATGAAAAAAGTACAATTTCATATGATTGGTGTAAATCATGAGGATATGCCAAAATATTTTAGAGATAAAGATTATATTTTTGCGAAAGGTTATGTAGACGATTTTAATTTTGAGCTACAAGACTGTGATTTATTTTACTGTTACACACCATTTGTACTTGGATTGAGAACAAGATTGCTTGATGCATTAAATTTTCAAACTGCAATAATAACTTCTAAAGATGATATTAAATCTTTACCATTTTTAGAACACAAAAATAATTGTTATGTTGCCCAAAATAAAGAAAATATTGGTGCATTAATTATTGAAATTATGAATGATAAAAATATAGAAAATATAAGAAATAATGCGAGAAAAACATATGAAAATTATGTTTCTATTAAAATTGCTGGAAAAAAATACATAGAAGCAATTCTATATGATAAGTCTTAATAAAATTTTATTCAAAAAATAAACACTTCTTATGTATAGACCTGAATATTAGATTGTTAATTATGAAAAAACTTATTTATGGAATTATACCTGCGAGAGGTGGCTCAAAATCAATTCCAAATAAAAATATGTATTTATTGGGAGGTAAACCACTTTTATTTTATTCAATAAAAAAATCTATAGAATCTGGGATATTTGATAAAATTATAGTTACTACAGATTCAGACAAAATAATTAATTATTCAAAAAAATTTAAAGAAATCATTGCAGTAAAAAGACCTAAAAATATTTCTGGAGATAAATCACCTACAATTGATGCAATTTTACATGCTTGTGACATGCTCTATGAAGATGACGGTATTTATCCAGATATAGTTTTAACGATAGAACCCACATCTCCATTTAGAACAATCTCAACATTTAAAAGTTGTATAAATTTGTTAAAAAAAAACAAAGGAGCTGATAGTGTTATATCTATTAAAATGAGTAAAGAGGTTTTTGTTGAGATAAAAAAAAATAGGGTTATTCATAAAAATAAAATAAGAAGAAGACAAGATAGAAAAAATTCTTTTATTGAGGCAAGCACTTTATGGGCAACGAAATATGAAATGTTAAAAAAAAATAATTCAGTTTTAGGTAAAAAACCAGTACCACTTTTTGTTGATCAAATTGAAGCAATAGATATAAATGAAAAAAGTGATTTAAAGTTAGCAAAAATGATAATTAAAAATAACTATAAATGAAAAAAAAAATTACAATATTCACAGCAAATAGAGCAGAATATGGAATACTGAAACCATTAATTCAATTATTTAAAAAAGATAAAGAAATAGATTTCACATTAATTGTATCAGGGACACATTTATCAAATACATTTGGTTACACTGTTAATGAAATTAAAAAAGATAAAGTTAAAGTTGATTATGAAATTGAAAATACATTAGATAATGATAGTTCTATTTCAATAGCAAAATCATATGGGCTTTTGATTATAAGCTTATCTGAAGTGTTGAAAAAAATAAATCCAGATATTTTTCTATTATTAGGTGATAGATATGAAACTTCAGCAGCAGCAACTTCATCATTGATTTGCAGAGTTCCAATTGCACATCTACAAGGTGGTGAGGTAACTAAAGCAGCAATAGATGATCAGTTTAGACATTCAATTACAAAGATGAGTCACTACCATTTTTGTTTTGCAGAAACTTATAAAAAAAGAGTTATTAAAATGGGTGAATTGCCAAAAAATGTCAAAAATTTTGGTGCACTCAATGTTGACTCACTTCAAAAAGTTAAAAAAATAAGTAAGTCTAATCTTGAGGAGAAACTTAATTTCAAATTAGGAAAGAAAAATATTTTAGTTACGTTTCACTCGGAGACCCTAACTAAAATAACATCAAGAGAGCAAATAAAGATACTATTAAAAGCCCTTAGTGAGCAAAAAAACTGTAAAATTATATTCACAAAAACTAACCCTGATATGGATGGAAGAATAATAAATTCAGAAATAGAAAATTTTGTTAAAAAAAATAAAGAAAACTCTGCTATTTACTCTTCATTAGGACACAACCTTTACGTTAATTGTCTGAGATATTTTGATTTAGTTATTGGTAACTCATCAAGTGGTATCATTGAAACACCTACATTCAAAATACCAACAATAAATTTAGGAGATCGACAGAAAGGCCGTATTATTTCAAAAAATATTATCAATTGTAAAATTAAAAAGCATGATATTATTAGCTCAATCAAAAAAGGTTTCTCAATTTCTTTCAAGAAAAAATTAAAAAGTATAAAAAACCCATTTTATAAAAAAGATACATCGGGAAAAATTTATAATTTCTTAAAAAAATGTAAATTACCATCTGATACTACAAAGGATTTCTATGAAAAGTAATGTTGACTTATTCAAATATACCTTAGATCACAATTCAAATTTATTAGAAGCGATTAAAAAAATTAACAAAAATAAGCAAAAGTTTCTAGCTATTATTAAAAATAAAAAACTAGATGGAACAATAACTGATGGAGACATTAGAAGGGCAATTTTAAAAAAAATATCACTAAATTCATCAATAATAAATGTGTATAATCACAACCCATATTTTGAAAAAAAAATTACTAAAATTGAACAAATTCAATTTGATCTAAAAAATAAAATGCTACTTCATTGCCCGATAGTTAACGTTAAAAAAGAATTAATAGACATTATTTTTTTAGATGAAAAGAAAACGATTAGAAATAATACAGTTGTAATAATGGCTGGTGGGCTTGGAAAAAGATTACTACCTTATACAAAAAAAATACCAAAACCATTAATAAAAATTAATGGCAAGCCAATATTAGAAAGAATTATTTTACAGCTAAAAAAATTTGGATTAAATAAAATTTATTTATCTGTAAATTATAAATCAGAATTAATAGAAAAATATTTTGGTGATGGAAAAAAATTTCGGATATCAATAAAATATCTAAGAGAAAAAAAAAAATTAGGAACTGGTGGGTCCTTAACTTTATTAAAAGATAATATTTCAGGTCCCTTATTAATTATGAATTGTGATATTATTACTAATCTAGACTTCAAGAAACTAATTGAATATTATGAAAAAAATAAAGCTGATGCCTTGATGTGTTTAAAGGAGTATTCTTTCCAAGTTCCATATGGTGTTGTTGATTTAGATAAAATTTATATTAAAGGGATTGATGAAAAACCAATTCATAAATTTTTTGTAAATGCAGGTATATACCTAATAGACTCCAAAATGATTACTTTAATACCAAAAAATAAAAACTTTGATATGCCAGAACTTTTTAAGATTCTATCTAAAAAAAATAAAAAAATTATTGCATACCCAGTTACAGAGAATTGGACAGATGCAGGGAGCTTTAAGGAATTAAAAAACTTTGATGTAGATTTCAACTAATGAAAAAAAATTTTTTATTAGCCCAGGTTTTTCCCTAGAGCAGTATTTGTGGATGGTACCGTTAATATATGGTTATGCTCAAAAAAAATATCAACGAAATAATATTTGAACATCAAAAAGATTTAATTCAACAGGCAACTGATACCATCAACAGAAATCCAAAAATTTAAACTTAACAAAAATGAAACACAGATTGCAATAAACTTTTCTTTACATTAGGGAAAACATTCAATCTTTAACTATAAAGGTTAAAAGAATTGAATATTACAGAAAAGATCCCATTGAATTACAAAAAAAATCTTTTAAAAGTGTTGAAAAAGTAATGAATAATAAATTTAATACTGATTTTTTTATTAACCAGGATAAAAACTTGTCTTCAAACAAGCAAACACATACATTGAATATACCTTAAAACATGAAAAAAATTCTAATTACTGGAGCAGGAGGATTTATTGGTAGCCATCTTGTTGATGCGGCATTAAAGGCTGATTATAAAATTACAGCACTAATAAGATATAACTCAAGAAATAATTGGGGATGGTTAGAAAATTTTTATCATAAGAAT
>ENA-OSJC01003147-OSJC01003147.1-marine-metagenome-genome-assembly--contig:-NODE-3147-length-11954-cov-2.654542_pt1 | contig 11954 bp, 11 predicted proteins | sample MGYA00237885_ERZ534234 | MGnify/ENA primary metagenome ERZ534234 (study PRJEB26413, sample SAMN06343907) | marine metagenome | isolation source: coastal waters | place: Atlantic Ocean: West Antarctic... | reverse complement strand
ATTTTTTGCCTTTTCAAAATACCCCATTATTACTCCCAGTTTATATATTAATCTAGAAATAGCATTTATTCCAATAGATTATTATGTTTAATTCATTTTATACTTGATAGAGAAGCATATTAACATAATAACTATATTACTGTTATTTTAAAATTAAATAATTACCTGGGAGGTAAAATGATTAAAAATTTTATAATATTTAATACACTTTTAATAATATCAATTTTTTCTTTTAATGCTCGTGCAGCTGAAAAACTTGCTCTTGTTATTGGTACTTGGGCAGAAGGCCCTTTAACCCCTTTTGTTGAAAAATTTACTGCAGATACGGGTATTGAAGTTGATATTCAAACTTTTCCATTTCGAGACCTTCTTGCAACACTTGAAGTAAGGGGAAATGCAAAGGCAGATGATATTGACGCAATATTTGTAGATGCTCCTTTAGTGCCATCTTACGCAGTAAGAGGAATGGTAGCTCCAATGGATTCTTACTTTGCGGATGCGAGTATAAATGATATTTTTGCACCAGCAGGTGTTTCTGCAGCTTCGTGGAATGGTGAAATGTACGCACCACCATTAAATAATTCTGGTCAAATTCTATATTATAATAAAGATCTTTTAGCTAAAGCTGGTTGTGCAGAACCTTCTGCTATTGAATCTGAAAGAATTACCTGGGAAGAGGTAGTTGATTGTGCAAAAAATATTACCGATGAATCTGCGGGTACATGGGGAATGATATTTGATCAAGTTAGTAGGTATTATCAGCTACAAGCTTTACCTGAATCACTAGGTGGTGGCTCTGGCGTTTGTGAAGGTGGATTATCTGTTAAAGGCTGTTTAACTAATGATGGCTGGATGAAAGCTGCTCAGTGGTATTATGATATTCATAATACATGGAATATTTCTCCAAAAGGAGCTAATCCAGATCAAACACATGAAATGTTTGGCGCTGGAAAAATAGGTATCTTCGTTGGAGGAAATTGGAATGTTGGAAGATGGAAAGATTCTGATTTAAACTTTGGCATAGCTTTACACCCTTATTTTGAAGGTGGAAAAGTTGTTACAGGATGCAATAGTTGGCATATGGGTGTTTGGAATCATTCAAAACAAAAAGATGCGGCTGCTAAGCTTGTTCGTTACTTAACTGCTAGTCCAGAGGTTGCATTAGCTTATGTTGATGAGCATAGCTCACTACCAGCCCACAAATCAGGTATCCTTCATGTTTCAGAGGATCCTAAATTCGATAATTTTCCTAATAATGCTATGAAATTAGCAACTTATGAATCGGCAAATCATTGTATTACAAGAGGTCGTACACCTGCATTTTTAGAATTTGAAGAAATTGTTAATACAAGCTTTGAAGATATTCGTAATGGTGGAGATCCAGCTGCTGTATTACAGGACGCTGAAACTAGAATCGAATCTTCAATGAGACGATACAAGTAAATTTTTTCTTGAGATTGCTACGCGGATTAAACTTCGCGTAGTAATATAAAGATAATTATCATATTTTTATGTCTACAAATTTTTTCCGAAGACAATGGATAGTTCCATATTTATTTCTTGCTCCTGCTTTGATTGCAACTGTAGCTTTTAAACTTTACCCAATTTTTATAGGCCTTTGGGAAAGCTTTATTTATACGAGCTTTGGAGGAGGTGTAGAAAAAAGAGTTTTCGTTTGGTTAGAAAATTATCAGTATTTATTTGCCGATCCTTTATTTTGGCAATCATTAAAAATCACTGGAATATTAACTATTTTAATTAACCCAATTCAAATAAGTTTATCTTTAGGCTTAGCACTTTTATTGATGCGAAAATCAAAATATATCCGAATTATACGTTCATTATTTTTACTTCCAGTTGGTGTGGCGTTACCAATTGCAACAGTTGTATGGGGTCTAATGCTGGATCCTTATCAAGGGTTGGTTAATGGTTTTATAGGTTTGTTTGGTATACCCCCTCAGCCTTTTTTAGTTAGTGAAGATCAGGCCTTATGGTCTATTATAGTAATAGCAACTTGGAAAGGAGTGGCTTTTTGGATGCTTTTCTTGTTGGCGGGATTAGAAGATATTCCAAAACAATTGTATGAAGCATCAAAAATCGATGGCGCTAAACCATTTCAAAATTTTAGATTTATCACATTGCCATTGCTAAAGAGATCTATTCTTTTTGTGTTAGTTGCTGACACAGCAACAAACTTTGTTTTAATGGTTCCCATGATTATATTAACAAAAGGAGGGCCAATGCAATCTACGAATGTACTAGTATATGAAGCTTACAGAAGTGGTTTCTATTATCAGGATTGGGGACGCTCTTTATCAATAACAACTCTGCTAACATTGATTAGCTTGATAATTATTGGTTTTCAATTATTTTTCTTAGGTGAAAAAAGGGATGAAAAAAAATAGTGTTGCTAAGACATATTAAAATAAATTGGCCTATTTATGCATGGTATTTTGTAATATTAATTGGTTTAATGATTACCGTAATTCCATTTTGGTGGGCTTTATCAAGTTCATTTAAAGATAACGTTACTATTTTTGCAGAGGTTTCCCCCTTTTCTTTTAAGTCATTAATACCCGGAACATCTCTCGATCCTTATTACGGTATTTTTATGAAAGGGTTTGGAAGAGCAATGCTAAACACTTTGTTTGTTTCTGTTGCATCTGTTTTAGGAGGATTGTTAATTAATTCTATGGCAGGTTTTGCATTTGCTCAATTCCGTTTTAAGGGTGACAATATACTTTTTGGATTTATGATACTTTCTTTTGCTGTTCCTGCCGATGCTATAGCTATACCTCTCTTTAAAATGATGAGGCAAATCGGTTGGTTTGATACTTACTATGCTCTTATTATTCCAATGCTTGCAAATGGGATAATAATTTTTTTATTTCGCCAATTTTTTATCGGTATTCCAAAAGAATTAATGGAAGCAGCAAGAGTAGACGGACTTTCTTGGTTTGGAATTTATTGGAAAATATGTATACCCTTATCAAAGCCAGTTATTTTAGGAGCAGGATTATTACTTTTTGTTTTTCAATGGGAATCTTTTTTATGGCCTTTAATAGCTGCGCCTTCACCTGATAAACATTTAATTCAAGTTGTGTTGGCTAGATTTTCAACAGAATATGCGCCTATATGGAATCAGCAATTTGCTGCATCTACCATTGCGGGATTATTTCCTCTTATATTTATATATATTTTTCAAAAACAATTTGTTAGTGCCCTTACTGGAGTTGAACAAAAATAATGCTAGTCAATAAAGAAAATCTAACAACAATTTGGTTAGAAAATGATGGTTCTTTGATTAAAATTATTGATCAAAGATTTTTACCACACGAATTAAAAATTGTTACCTTGTCTTCTTTGGAAGATGCAGAGTTTGCAATAAGAGAAATGCAGGTGAGGGGAGCTCCTTTAATCGGTGTTACAGCTGCTTTTGGTATGTATCTAGCCTCTTTAAAAGATACGTCTAACGAACATATGAAAAACTCAGGAATATTTTTAAATAAAGCTAGACCAACTGCAGTTAATCTTTCTTGGGCTGTAAATAAAATATTGAATGAAATAAAAGATTTAGATCTCAATAAAAGAAGAGATTTTATTTTAAATTTAGCAAAAAAAATTAGAGAAGATGATATTGAGGCTTGTAAGAAAATAGGTGAACATGGTGTTTCTCTTATTGAAGAAATATACAATAAAAAAAAATCAACTGTAAATATCCTAACTCATTGTAATGCTGGTTGGTTGGCTGCTGTTGATTGGGGTACTGCCTTAGCTCCAATATTTAATGCTAAAAAAAAAGAAATACCAATACATGTGTGGGTTGATGAAACGCGACCTCGAAATCAAGGATTCAATTTGACTGCTTGGGAGCTGATGAATGAAGGTATTGAATGCTCATTGATTGTTGACAATGTTGGAGGTCATCTCATGCAAAAGGGAATGGTTGATCTTTGTATTACTGGAACCGATAGAACAACTGCAACTGGTGATGTGTGCAACAAAATTGGAACTTATCTAAAAGCTTTAGCTGCTTATGATAATAATATTCCTTTTTATGTAGCAGCACCTATTTCAAGTATTGATTTTAATATTGATAATGGTTTAAAAGAAATACCTATTGAGGAGAGAGAATCAAGCGAGGTAACTACTATTTCAGGATTAAATTCAAGTATGAAACTAGAAACTATTTCCATCGTACCAGAGGGTGCTAAAGCTGTAAATTATGCGTTTGATGTTACTCCTTCAAAGTTTATAACTCAGATTATAACTGAAAAAGGAAATGTTCATCCAAATAAAGAATCAATTTCTAGGCTGTTAAAATAATTTAATCAAATGAAAAATTTATGGAAAAAATCTGAAAGCTTAAAATATATAGATTACTATAAAAAAAATAATGTTTCTCAAGACTTAGCATTAAGAATTTATACTACTCATTTATTGGGTGGAGAAAAAAAATTAGTTTTACATGGTGGCGGAAATACATCTGTTAAAACTAATTTTAAGAATATATTTGGAAGAGATCAAAAAGTTATTTATGTTAAGGGTAGTGGTTGGGATATGTCTAATTTAACACACAAAGGCATGCCCGGTTTAAAAATTGATCCTTTATTAGCATCATTATCGTTAAAAAAATTAGATGATGAAAATATGGTTAATTTTTTAAGATCTAATTTAATTGATTCGAATTCACCCAACCCTTCGGTTGAAACATTATTGCATGCATATTTGCCTCATAAGTTTGTTGACCATACTCACTCTAATGCATTTTTAAGCTTAGTTAATTTGAAAAACTCTAAAGAAATTTGTAAAAAATTATTTGGTAATAAGTTGGGTATAGTTCCTTATGTAATGCCTGGCTTTGATTTAGCCAAACTATGTCATAAGATTTATAATTTAAATCCTAATATAGAGGGTTTAATTTTATTGAATCATGGAATTTTTACATTTGGTGATACAGCAAAAAAAAGTTACGATCGCATGATTAAGAATGTTACAATTCTAGAGAAATTTATTACTAAAAATAAAATAAATATAAGATTTATTAATCCCACTAAGGTTTATAAACTAGGAGATTTATCCTTATCCATACGTAAAAAATATACTGAAATTGACGGGAATAAATGGATAGTTAAGTTTCACAATGAAAAAAAAGATATTGAATTTACTTTGCGAAAAGATTTAAAAGAGTTGTTTTCTAAAGGGCCTGTAACGCCCGATCATGTTATAAGAATTAAATCAAAGCCCCTTGTTCTTAAATATACTGATATTAATAAAATTGATAAACTCATTACTCAATATACGAATGATTATATAAATTATTTTCATAAGTACAAAAGTAATGTTAAGTTTTCAAAAATTTCTGATCCACTTCCAAGAATTTTAATAATTCAAGGTTTGGGTTATTTCTCTGTTGGAAGAAATTCTCAAGAACAGAAGATATCTTCAGATATTTTTTGCTCCATGAAAGATAGCATTCTAGATTCTTGTAAAATTGGAGATTTTAAATCAATTAATAATAAAGAAATTTTTAAAATGGAATATTGGCCATTAGAAAGAGCCAAGCTAAATAGCAAACAAAGAAAAATTGCTGAAGGGCAAGTTGTAGTGATAACAGGTGGTGCAGGAACTATAGGTATAGCAACAGCAAAAAAATTCTTAAAAGAGGGCGCGGAAGTGGTTATCCTTGATAAAAAAATTGATTTAAAGAATTTTAAAAATATTGATTTATTTAAAAAATGCCTTTGTATAGAATGTGATTTAACAAAAAAAAAAAGTATTAACGATGCTTTGAAAAAAATTATTAAAAGATACGGAGGTGTTGATGTTTTGATATCTAATGCTGGTGCTGCTTTCCAGGGTTCAATGGATGTTGTTGATGAAACTATATTAAGAAAAAGTTTTGAAATAAATTTTTACTCTCATCAAAATATCACTAGTTTAGTTGTGCAATTAATGAAAAAACAAAATACTGGTGGCTCAATAATGTTTAATATCTCAAAGCAAGCTATTAATCCTGGGAAAAACTTTGGACCTTACGGGTTGCCTAAATCTAGTACCTTGTTTCTCATGAAGCAATATGCATTAGAATGTGGTGAATTTGGTATAAGGGTTAATGGAATTAATCCTGACAGAATCCAAAGTGGCATCCTAACTAATGACTTAATTAAGCAGCGTGCTAAAGCTAGAGATGTGTCAAAAGAAAAGTACTTATCAAATAATTTGCTACAAAAAGAAGTATATCCGGAGGATGTAGCAGAAGCATTTTTTGTACAATTTTTGTTAAAAAAAACAACAGCCAATATTATCACTGTTGATGGTGGAAATATTGAAGCAAGCTTAAGATGAATTATGCTATTTCGACTTCTTGATAGACTAGGAAGAAAAAAAATTATTTTAGACAGAGGCGTTTCTCATCCTGAGTTTAATAAAGCTAAGCCTTGGTTAGAGAGATACTATCTTTTGTTTAAAAAAAGACCTAAGTGGTTCCCATTCAATATTTTTATTCATCGAATGTTGGATGATGATCATGGTGAGGGTGTACATAACCATATGTTCCCATATATAACTATAATTTTAAAAGGAGGTTACTGGGAAACAACATCAAATGGTAAATTCTGGAGAAAAGTTGGCTATATTGGTTTTAGATCTGCTGATCATTTGCATAGAGTTGATTTGGAACCTAACACAGAAACAATCACTATTTTTATACCAGGCCCCCTTGGTATTAGAAAAAATAAAAGAGCAGATTATAAGACAAAAATATAGGAGAATGTTATTATGAAAAAAGCATATTGGGTTGGAATTGTTGATGTTAAGAATCAGGATGAATATAAGAAATATTCAGACATTGCAGGTCCTGCATTAATTGCTGCTGGAGCTAAAATTTTAAGCAGAGGAGGGAGGATTATAAATTTAGAAGGCAAGAAGATTAATCGCCTTATAGTAATAGAATTTCCATCAATGGATCATGCAGAAGTTTTTTATAATTCAGCAGAATATCAAAAAGGTCTTAAATTTTTAAATAATGATGATGTAGCTGATCGTTTTCTGAATATTGCCGAAGGGTTAAGTTAAAAAAACTTATGGTCATTTTTAAATAGATATTATGGATAAAGAAAAAATAAAGCTTATCGAACAGCATATTGATAGTATTGAACATATTAATGCATTGACATGGGAGGAAAAGGTTCTTTGGTATTTTAATAGTTTAGGCATATATAAGCAAGAAACTGACAAAGATATAACAATACTCTCTGACGTTCGTAAGCAATTAACTAAAGAAAAGATATTCCAGATTAACTCAAAATTAGATAAAAAGTATCACATAAAATAAAAATTAGTAATTTTAATAATATCTCTTTTAAAGATCTATCATCTATATTGATCGCTTCAGTAGATATTAGTTAGTTCAATACTTGAAATTGATTTTTATTATTCTCTATTCAATATTTAGTCAGATAGGTATTTAAAATATGGCAATATTAAATTAAGCATAAAATAAAATTTTTTATTTTAATACTTTTAATGCATTGTTAATATCTTTAATTTGATCCGAACTATCTTCTAAGCCGCAATAAATTCTAATAATACTTCCTGGAATGTTATTTTGAAAAGATCTCTTGTTTAGAGGGGGAAAAGTTATTAGGCTTTCAAAACCTCCCCAACTGTAGCCCAATTTAAAAATGTTTAATTTTTTATAAAATTTCTCAAGTAAATTATTCGTACATTTTTTTTTAAGAGAAAATGCAAATAATCCAGAACTTCCTTTAAAATCTCTTTTCCAAATATCATGATTTTTTGTGTGGGGCAGGGCAGGATGATAAACATCATGTACTAATTTATGATCCATTAACATTCCAGCCATATTAAGGGCATTTTTTTCTACTTCTTTAATTCTTAAGTGCAATGTTGGTATACCTCTTAAGGCTAAGTATACCTCTTCCGATCCAGGACATATACCTAAAGTTTTTGCAATCACTCTTATCTTTTTTGCATTTTTTTTATCTGATGAAACGAATCCTATCAACACATCTGAATGACCACTTATGTATTTAGTGCCTGCGTCAATGATAATATTAATTCCCAATTTTATTGGGTTGCAAAATATAGGGGACGCCCAAGTATTGTCCAGAACAGTCGGAATATTTTTTCGCCTCGCAATTTCTGTAATAAAGGGAATATCTAAGATTTCAAAAGTTGCCGTTCCCGGAGATTCTAAAAAAATTAATTTAGTATTTTTTGAAATATTGTTTTCAAACTTTTTAATATTATTTATAGGATGAAAATATTTAACAGTAATTCCATAATCTTTTAAAATATTTTCGCAGAAAGTTCGAGTAGGACTATATACCGAATCATTAATTAAAACTTCATCGCCTTTTTTTAAAAAAGCAAAAAATGGAATAATTAAAGCTGCTAAACCAGAGGGGGCAATTATTGTATCTTTAGCATTATAGAGGTATGAAATGCTTTCTTCTAATTCTTTGTGTGAAGGGTTTGTGTTAATTCCATAAAATGTAGTTCTGTCATCATTATTTTTTATATCATCAATATAATCTTTAAAATTATTAAAAATCATAGTCGAGCCTTTATAAATCCCGGGATTAATAAATCCTTTTTGCTTTTTTGGATTCCTTCCTACCTTTATTAATTTTGTCTTAATTTTCATTTTGCCTACATGTAGTAGTTTAATTTTATAATTTGCACTACATTATCCTTATAATCAAGCAAAATAAGACTTGGTAAATTAAGTATTCTTATTATCTTAAATATTTGTTAAGAGATATCTAACTTTGTCAAATTGGCAAAAGGATCCTTAAATAATTTTTACAGAGAGGAAATAATATATGAAAAAATTATTATCAATCGTAGCTGTTTCTGTTTTTGCTTTATCGGCAAATGCTGGAACTCTTGACGATGTTAAAAATAGAGGTTTTCTAAAATGTGGTGTTACTACTGGCTTAGCTGGTTTTGCAGCTCCTGACGATAGTGGGAACTGGACTGGTTTAGATGTTGACATGTGTCGCGCAGTTGCAGCAGCAATTTTTGGAGATTCTTCTAAAGTTGAGTTTACAACTACTACTGGTAAATCTCGTTTCCCGACTTTAGCGTCTGGTGAAATTGATATGCTAGCAAGAAATACAACTTGGACTTTAAGCCGTGATGTTAATCTTGGTTTTGAGTTTGTAGGTGTTAACTTTTATGATGGACAGGGCTTTATGGTTCCTTCTTCTTTAGGTGTGTCTAGCGCAACTGAATTAGATGGTGCTACAGTATGTATCCAAACTGGAACGACTACGGAGCTTAACCTTGCGGATTTCTTTAGAGCTAACAATATTAGCTATGAAGCACTTCCAATCGAAACAAATGACGAAGGTAAAGAAAACTTATTTGCAGGTAGATGTGACGTATACACTACTGATGCATCTGGACTTTCTTCTACTAGAGCTCAAGCTTCGAATCCAGCAAAATGGATTGTTCTTCCAGAAATTATTTCTAAAGAGCCTCTTGGCCCTCTAGTTAGACATGGTGATCATCAGTGGGGTGACGTTGTACGTTGGTCGTTAAATACTATGATTATTGCAGAAGAGTTCAATATTACTTCAGCTAATGTTGATAGTAATATGAATTCAAATATTCCTGAAGTACTAAGAATTCTTGGTGTTGAAGGTGGTTACGGTGAAATGTTAGAACTAAGCAATGATTTTGCTTACAATATCATTAAGCAAATTGGTAACTATTCTGAGTCTTATGAAAGAAATGTTGGTCCTGATACTCCTCTAGCTATTGGTAGAGGCCTTAATGCATTGTGGACTGATGGTGGTATCTTATACGCACCTCCTTTCAGATAGGTCAATTTTTTAATTTGATTAATGGGGGGTGTTCAAACCCCCCTTTTTTTTTATAAGGAATTATGAACTTTAAAATAAATTTATTTTCTGATGAAAAATTTAGATCACTTTTCTACCAAGTATTGGTAGTTGGTTTATTTGCTTTGGGGATATATTTTCTTGTCAATACTACTGCATATAATCTTGAAAAAAGAAATATAGCAACTGGTTGGAGGTTCTTAAGTATGCCTGCTGGTTTTGATATTAGTTTCTCACCTTTTTTGGATTTTAAATCTACCGATACACATTTAAAAGTATACTTTGTTGGCTTATTAAATACTCTCTTGGTATCTTTTTGTGGGTGTATAGCCGCTACCATTCTTGGTTTTCTTGTTGGTATAATAAGACTATCTAATAATTGGCTTTTATCAAGAGTAGCTTACATTTATGTTGAGTTTACTAGAAATGTTCCGTTGCTATTGCAAATTATTTTATGGTACAGTATTCTCATACAGTTACCACGTGTCAAACAAGCTTTAAAATTATCCGAAGGTTTTTATATTTCTAATAGGGGGCTTTATAGTCCTAGACCAATTTTTGAAAGTGGATTTAATTTAGTTTTTATTACTTTTATTTTATGTTTAATCATTACTTATGTTTTAAAAAAATGGTCTAAATCAAGACAAGATAAAACTGGGCAACAATTTCCTATTGGATTATCCTCTATTGGATTAATCATATTTATTCCCTTTATAGTTTTTTTCATTTCTGGTTCTCCTATTTCATTTGATTACCCGGCTCTTAAAGGTTTTAACTTTAAAGGTGGAATGGTTATTCGTCCCGAGTTCATAGCTATGTTTATGGCGCTGACAACATATACTGCAGCTTTTATATCTGAGACAGTTCGTTCTGGTATCTTATCAGTTACTAAAGGTCAGAAGGAAGCATCTTCAGCTCTTGGTTTAAAAAAGAATTGGATAATGAGACTAGTTATTCTTCCTCAGGCTTTAAGAGTTATAGTTCCGCCCTTAACAAGTCAGTACTTGAATTTAACAAAAAATTCTTCCCTTGGAATAGCAGTTGGTTATGCTGATTTAGTTCATGGATTTGGTGGAATTTCTCTTAATCAAACTGGTCAGGCAATTGAGTGTATGCTGATAGTTATGGCGACATATTTAACAATAAGTTTAATTATCTCTTTTTTTATGAATATTTATAATAAAAGTATCCAGTTTAAGGAAAAATAATGTCATCTTTAGATAATTCATCCACTCGCAAACCCCCATTAGCCACTACAGGTTTAGTAGGATGGTTGAGACTTAATTTATTTTCTAATTGGTGGAACTCTCTTATTTCAATTTTTACTATTTATTGTTTATATCAATTTATTCCTTGGATTTTGGATTGGACAATTTTTTCAGCTGATTTTGTAAGGAACTTTCAAGGTGAAGTTGTTGATGATAGAATTAAATGCTCTAGAGTAATTGATCCTGAGATAGGAGGAGCTTGTTGGTCTATTATTTATGTTCGTTTCTATCAGTTTATTTATGGATTTTATCCTAGGGAATTTGTCTGGAGAGTTAATTTAAGTTACTTCTTATTATTTATAGCTATAATTCCATTGCTATTTAACAATATACCTTTCAGAAAATACCTTATTAAGTTTACATATATTTTCCCTTTTATTGCTTTCTTTTTATTAAGTGGGGGGCTAGGCTTTCAAGAAGTTCCAACTAATAAATGGGGCGGTTTATTAATTACCTTAGTGTTGGGTTGTACTGGCATAGCCCTTGCTTATCCTTTTGGAATTATACTAGCTTTGGGTAGGAGGTCAAATTTACCCGTTATTAGCATGATATGCACTCTGTTTATTGAATTTATTCGTGGAGTGCCCTTAATTACTTTGTTATTTTTTAGTATTGTTATGTTGCCGTTGTTTTTGCCAGAAGGGATTAATTTGGATGCACTTGTAAGAGTTTTGGTTGCTGTCACTTTATTTCAATCTGCCTATATGGCTGAAGCAATCCGTGGAGGTTTGCAAGCCATTCCTCAAGGACAATATGAAGCTGCTCAATCTGTAGGTTTATCTTATTGGCAAATGAATAGAAAAATTATTCTACC
>ENA-OSJC01003146-OSJC01003146.1-marine-metagenome-genome-assembly--contig:-NODE-3146-length-11958-cov-8.584042_pt1 | contig 11958 bp, 12 predicted proteins | sample MGYA00237885_ERZ534234 | MGnify/ENA primary metagenome ERZ534234 (study PRJEB26413, sample SAMN06343907) | marine metagenome | isolation source: coastal waters | place: Atlantic Ocean: West Antarctic... | reverse complement strand
ACAATGTTTCGCCTGAAGTCTGTGTATGGAATGTCAAGTCCGTGTTTCTTATTGTACTCGTCTATGCTTTCACTCTCGATTATGGTGAGGTGACAGAAAGGATCATTGAAGTCTCTGGAATGTCTGTCACCTACTACACCTTTACCGGCAACCAATTGGATGCCATCCACTTCCACAATCTCTGTGTTATTGTGTTCCGCAATTCCAAGTTTGATTATCATACACGTAATTATTGCACAGCGACCAGGCGGGGGATATTTCATGGTAAATTATCTACGCACATAAGTTAGCTCAAAGGTTGCATTTACCAGATAAATATGAGTACAATCCAGAGCGGACACAGACCAGTGTTCGCATTATCAATCTAAATCATAACCAAAAGGAAAAAACAAAGATATGATTAAGAACAATAAAAAGAAGATCGCTGTGGGTGTGGCGATAGTGGCGGCCGTGTTAGCATGGTCACTGTTTAAACCAGCACCAGCAGAAGCGGCGGACGTGGACTTCACGATCGGTGCGGAGAGAAAAGTAGAAGCGGAGACCAATGCGATGTACTTGGATTCACACGTTGAATTGTTTGCAGGCATAGGTGCCACTTCTGGTGTCAACTATGATGTTGACAGCGACGGAGATGCCTCGTTCAACAGCTTTGAACTGGACTTCAACAAAAGCATTGGAGGCGCAACACTGTACGTCAACAACGATTTTGACGTCAATCTAGACCACACAGAGTCAGTGGTCGGCTTCAAATACAAGTTCTAGTTTGTAGCTAGTGGGGTCGGTCTATTCAAAAGGGTAGGCCGGCTTTACGCTGTAAAAAACGCTTCGCGTATTTTCAAAAAAAACGCTTTAAAAAAGTTTTACCAAATCTCTCAACACTATAAGTATTTGCATGAATGCAAATTACCAAACAGAAGCATTAATGCGTTTTCCGATAGGGTATGCTGAAGATAATCAGAATCCAACCGAAGAACACACAGATCAAGCAGTACTAGAAGCATTTAAAACCCCTGCACCGCAATACGTACACAATAGAATATGGTTACCACACAGAGATTCGAGAGGAACAGAGATTGTAGAGAAGCTATGGAAGTTCTACACCGAATATACTACCACAGCGTTAGCAACACGTCCTAGCAAAAATTCTATTTTTAATTGTGGCCACGTAGCAATATTCATGTTAGTACCAGAAGACGATAAAACAATAGCAGAAGCAAAGAAGATGAAATATGATGTTTTGCCTAAAGAAATATTCGAAGATGGAATTTTTAGAGGTGACCTTGCATTAGACACTCACACAGAGATTGCTAAATTTGGCAGGTACTATGCTAACTGGAATTATTCTGCGGCGGATAGATATTCAAGACACTTACACAATCAAGGATACGATGTAGGACATTTATCCTGCGGTATACTAAGTCCTAATAATTTTAATAAACTTCTAGGCGAATACCTACCAGAAGGTCCAGTACATCCTATGATAACAGTGTTTGCCGGAACTAAAGCTAGTGCTATGAGACATACCGGAATGAGAGACAAGTATACAACCAAAGACATTGCTGGCAAGTCATATATGAATAGTCCATGGGACAAGACACAAGATAAGTCAAACTATTTTGGCAAGACAGTATTAAAGGACAAGTATCCTGCAACAGCACACGGTCTAGTTAAATGGAATGCTGACAAGTCAGGTGTTACCCCACTAACAGATGAAGAGTTGTTAGAACTTAACTATATTAAATATGATCAGAAATGGCATGACGCACCTAAACAAAAATCATTACTCACTGGTGGAAAGTTTACGTATTAATAATTTTTGATAACGTATTTGTTAATAAGTGTTTCAACACTAGCCTACACTCATAACCTGCACCATCTTTTTGTTTTGTTGCAAAAGGAAAGTTAAAATACTTTTGTAATATATTCTTTTGAGGTTTTACATATGCCATGCTTTCTAACTGAACACCAATCGGCATTTGGTGTACTAAATTAAATATCCTTCTATCAGAATATATCGAAGTAGTCAACACACCTGTTTGATTTTCAACATCTCTATTATAGAGAGCAGGCACAGCCATCTGTGAAAATTTTATTTCCCAATCGTTAATCCACTTTCCATCATACGGATCTCGAAAAGGTCTAGCGGGTGACTTACGTCCGCCATATGAGTCTTGATATCTTTTTCTATGCTGTGGTGGTACACATGCAAGTAAGAAATTGGGAACATGCATAAACATTTCGTCAGCACATTGTCCATACAGTAAAATATCAGGTTTTTGTTTTAGTGAACATACTTGCATCACTGTGGGCACTGTGTCTAGGTATGACAGCATAGGATCACTAGCATTTTGATCTGTTATGTTGCCAATGTCTTTAACATCGAACAACTCAAAGTATATGCTCTTGTTGTTAGTACGGTACTGCTCGATCATAACTTGTTTAGGTGGCAACTCTTTTAATGTACCTGTCTCTTCCGGGTGATACATTATTCTAGTGTCTGCTTCAAAGTATTGATCCTGTAGTGTAGAATCTATGCCCTCACTGATTGATGAGCATATATTTCCGTACTCACTTTTGATTACATCACTGTGCTGTGTCATACACTCGTGTATTCTATCTTCTAGTTGTGCTGTGCTCCAGTCTAATTTAGTTTGTAGTGACTGCAAATTATTTTCTTGTGTGTTATAAATTTTTATAAGACGTGTGATGTTGTTGTTATGTTGTAAAATATGATCTCTAGGTATACTGGCTGTGTGTAAGAATACAGTACTATCAGATGAAAACTTGTTCCAGTCATCGATGTATTTCATATTCATAGGATCTTTACAAGCATACATAGGTGCGCCTTCTTCCCATCCTTTAGCAAACTTTTCAATACTGTTATGATCTATATCTTGTTCTTGCAACGGTAGTGATGCTAGATTGTTAGTAACTGTTAGACCGTCTCGTGTGTGATAGTACACTTTAGTCTGACAGAAGTAATCTATCCAAACTTGCATTTTGTCTTTCCATAAAATGATAACACAGAACTTGCCGTTGGCATCTTTTATACTATTATTTTTTATAAGTTCTTCGAGGTTTTGTTCTATGCTGTAACCAAACCACAAACACAAACGTTCACCGTCTGTCCATGTTCGCACGTCATCGTCGTGGCTGTATTTCCATTTGCCAAAACTGTGTGATCCTTCTATGTGATCGGAAACTATAAATTTCATTCTGCAAAAGTTTCGCCGGTGATTTCTTCAAGTTTACGTATCAATCGTTCCATGTTAACTTTTGTTTCATTCCAAACTACAACAGGACCAAATTTAGATAGACTGTTGCTGTTGTCATAAAAAGCATAGCCATCGGTAGCTTGTTGCTCTGATACATAGAATCCGTAACCTTTATCAACTTCTTTGTTTGAATTCTCAGCGTAAAAGGCATAATGATTGTTAAACTTACTATTTCCTGACCCTTGATTATTGATGTGTGTTGCTGACTTAATCCCTATTGCATCTATAACTGTAATGTCGCTGTTTTGTCCAGCTGACTGATTAATCATAGTCTCTACTAGTTGTGCAGACATTGTTTGTAAAGTAATAGCAGAGTCGCCTGTGTTTTGTACTGATACACCGTGAGCAGTGGCCATCGGACCACGTTTGATTCCTGATCGTGTATATGAGTGTCCAGCCATATCAACACCAGAATTGAATATAGTAGCTCTTGGTCTAAAGTCTGAGCTATCGTCGAACCCGTCTGTTAATGTCGTGCTAACATTAAAAGCAGTAGCATATGTTTGATCTGTTACCCCTAGTGTCTGTTGTAAGTTTACACCTAACACTTTTACGTTATCTTGTGAACCATAGCTGTGTGAGTAGTTGGGATCTTCATTCCAAAACTTACCAATGCTGATACGTCCTTGGTCGTCTGCTTCAATTTTATAATTATCCAATGACATTAGAATCCTTCTTCATACCAAATTCGATACCTGTTACTTTAATAATCACTCTGACTTTGTTACTAGTATTTTTAGTCCAGTGTAGTGACCGCCATGTGTTTATTCGTAGGATGTCTCCTTTTTTCCAATTCCAATTTCCGGGATTATGAAAACCAATTACTTGACCATCGACTTGGTCATCACATGCGATTAACAGTTGATGTAGGTCGACTCCCGGATTTGCAAGTGAGTGTTTAATCTTTTTAAGCCACGGAATATTTTCACATACACCTTTAAGGTACTCACCAAGTAGATCCATATGTTTCCGTACTTCTTCCCCCGGCTTTTGTATTTGTAATCTGCATTTAACAAATTTTAAATTAGGAAACTGTTCTTGAGCCCATTGCAATAATCGATCATCATACTGCACTTGATATTTTGATTCGACACCTAAGAACTCTGTTGGTTCTCCGTCTGGGTTATTATTCATGATATCATTAATTAGATCAGTTGGTATACTAACGTTTCCGGGTAATACAAATCCTGGAACAGCTGGATCATGCAATTCTAGATACTTGTCGTACATATCTTCAAACGCTAGTGTTTGGTACCAGTCGATATATTCTTGTAAAGTTTGTCTCATCGTTCTATTTAATTACGTTTGTTTATGGTAAGGATATTCTTGCAAACACTTCCTTACAACATCGGTATACAACGGGTTTCTCATACCAACAGCATTAAGTTCAGCTTGATCTTTGTATGGAGTCTCAAATTCAATATCAAATTTTCGTTTAAGTATATTTTTTTGGGTGGTTGCATGTTTAACATTGTCTAACAGTATATCTTCCGGAGCATTCATTACTTTGTAAAAGAATCTTCTATCACAGAACAAAGATGTTACTAGCACATCAGCACAATGACTGATCTCTCTGTTGTATGGAGCGGGTGTTACTTTTTTAGCAAAGTCATGCATCCAGTCGTCCTTAGTTCCGGAGTCGAGCTCGTGCAATAGCTCTTCTTTGGTTGTATTATAAAAGCAATCTTGCCATGTCTTTGCTTTGTTGCCTTGCCATATATTATCTCTTCCGGAATAACAATCGTCCAGTTCATGCAACGTTTTGTTAAACTCTAATAGTTTTTCTTCAGCAGGTAAGTCTTTCTCTATTTGTTTTGCAAACATGTATTCATAATAAAAAAATGCTTTGTGTAAGAATACTTGATCTCCGCACTGTCCGTATAAAACTATATTAGGTTTACTAGCAAGTTGTTGTAATTGCCAATGTGTAGGAATACAATCCCAATAAAATGTAGTTGGATCGTTAACATGATCCTTTGTCATCTTTGCTATGTTCTCTGTGCTTATGTCTACGTGATCAACCCTACAAAAACTTCCTTGTGCTTTTACTCTATCAACAATTTTTTGTTTGTATTCAAATGGTGCATTAGTAGGTTTGTACGAATACATTATTTTTCTTGCTTCTGGAAAGTATGCATCTTGCATGACAGAATCTATACCTTCACTCACACTGCTAACAATATTACCGTAATTTTTTTTTATTATATCTGCGTGATTTTGCATACACTCGTGAATATAATCCTCTAGTGCCTCACTTGTTTTAAATTCTGATTCAGATTTACAAGCATCAATAATTTCATCGTATGTAAAATGAATGCGTCTAATATTAATATCATTTTGTTTTATATCCAAAACATGATCCGGTTCGAGTATCCAAGTATCTTTAAACATGGTTGTACACATGGCTTTTGAATATTGTTTCATATCAGGATAAAACTTTCCTGCTACATAATATTTTTTTAATTCTTTTGCTTTAACTTCAGCATCGGTCATTGCCATAGCAGAAGCTGGATCAATTATCATATCTTCCCAACGTTCAAACTGTTCTTTAGGTTGATATTGAAGTTTTTCTTTTTCAAGCATTGATAATTTTTTAGATAAGTCTTGCATATCTAAATCATCCTTTGTGAAAGGAAAAAGATATATTGCATTTGTAAATTCTATGCAATTTCTGTTTCTGTAAAAAACTTTTGTTTGGCAAAAGTAATCAACAATCACCTGTGCAGTTTTTTCAGTTAGTATCACAGCCCAATATGTTCCGTTAGCTTGTTCTAGTTCGTGAGGGTCACGTGCTACAACATCGTCTATAGATTCTTTGCTTATAACATACCCACCATATATTACTAGGTGCTGATCGTTTTTAAAAGTTTTACAGTCTTTATCTGCGTACCAAAACCATTTACCGTGTTTGTTTGCTAGTTCTTTGGTGTCTGATACAAAGTATTTCATTATGTTTTAAGTCCAGTAACTTTTATGATAACTCTATCGATACTACTTGTATTTTTTGTCCAGTGCAAGGCTTGCCAGTTGTTTAATCTCATACACTGACCTTTCTCCCATTTCCATTCTTTGTTGTTAACAGAAAATATATGTCCATCTACATGATCCTCAACAGCAACAAACATACGCCATACATCTATTCCGGGAGTCTCTAATGAGTGTTCTACATTTAATAACCCAGGCAATGTTTCACATACTTTTTCTAAATAATCGTTTAAAAAATCTAAATGAGGTTTACATTCTTCCCCGGGTCTTTGTATTTGTATTTTTGCATCAATGCAGTTTAAGAAAGGCCATTTATCTTTTGCCCAGTGTGTAATAAAATCATTTCTAATACTATCGTACCCTTCACTGCCTTTGGTAGCATTATCTAAATTAAGTTTAGGTACCTTATAGTTTCCAGGTAATACTTCATATCCCCAAGCATTTAAATCTGCAAGAGCGGCAGAATCTTTATACTCGTCTAGAGTATTTGCCCAACTAATATATTCTTTTAAGTTCATCTAGTGCCTTTAAGTATCTGCCTCGAGGTTTAGGCATGTACTTTATACTATTTCCAAAAAGAGAATCCCGAGTAGTGGGTAGAGTGCATTCTAGTTTCTTCCTACCTATCACAATCAAACCATTGAGATAATACTGTGCTTCAAACCCGTAGTCGGATCGAGCAGATAAAAATTCAAACACTGCTTTGGTCCTCCGGAAACAACCAGGTATGCCATCACCTATTATGGCGTATTGTACATCACTGTTCATTAATTTTTCTAGATCGGGCAACATGTGATCAGCATCATGATGACCAAATATTATAAAATCGTGTTGTGTCCAATCGTATGTGTGACTGCTTTCTAACACAGTGACAATAGCGTTAGTGTTAGGCTCAATTGAGTGTTTTACAGTTTTAAAAAACTTTTCTCTTTTGTTTTCTGGTAAAAACATATAGTTGTCCACTAGATATAGTTTCTTTCCAGATCCTTCTATCTTGTCCCATATTTGCTTTGCTGTTGTTCCAACGAATGTACCTAGTTCACATACCGATTTTGCATCGCTATTATGAATGATATCAGTCATATAGTTGTATTGTTCTTTGGAAAATCCGGACCATATATTTTGTAATTGCATATGATTATTTAAGATTGTGTATGGCCGCTGGTAATATTACTGTTCTTCGTCTGAGTGTAGTTCGTTCAACAGTTTCCTCAGCTGACTGCCCTCTGCTGTGCCTTTGACTTTAACACCCATTGTATCTCCCTTTCTGGGATCTGGTAGCACATTTTCTTTTGGTTTATCAATTGTTACCTTTGAAGTCTGTTTTAATGAATCGTAAATCTTGTTCTTGCCCTGTTGGTTGTAGCTCTGTGACTCTTCCTCGTCTAGACTGCTGATCCTCAAGCTGTCCACGTTGAATTCTAGATCCACCTTCTGTCCAACACCAGAACTTGATCTGGTCTTCATGAACTGTATCTGATATCTTCCACGCTCTTTCATAGCTCTACTTGTGAATATACCTATCACGTTATCTGCTGTCTGTATCTTGGATAGTCCACCTGAGATGTGAGAGTGATCAAACTCTATCTCTTCAACCGATGCCCTGTTCAACTGTGATGCTGTTGCTAACACACATTGTTTCTCAACAACCAAGTTCCTCAGTTCTTCCGATACATACTTGTCCTTGATGAACAAGTCTGCTGGCGATATTCTTTTGCTCTTGGGCATCATCAGATCCAAGTAGTCAATCAGTATGCAATCTATTTTCTTCTTTGATTTGAGCTCTAGTTCTTTGAGATACGTTCTTATATCAAGCACGTTACTACCACTTGGCAAGTATTTGATCTGCAGATTACCTGACTTCTTTGCCAACATCTTGACTTTTATTTCAACATCATCAAGTTGTTTCATCACGGATTTGGTTGGTATATTAGTCATCATGGCATCCAGTCTCATTGCCGTTAGTGCTTCTGATAATTCAAAAGAGATATAACAAACGTTCAAACCAGCTGTCGCCCAGTTGACTGCGAGATTCTGCAAGAACAAACTCTTACCTGCACCCGAACCACCTGCGAAGATGTTTAGCTCGCCTCTGTTAAATCCACCAAACAGTTTCTTGTCTAGGCTAGCCCAGCCTGTGCTTATCTGTCCGTTGTTGTCTTTTAATGCTTGTAGTCTGCCTTTTGGATCTTCAAAGTAATCTGTACCTAGATCTCTTGTGAGTCCAACACTGACAGCTTCTTTGACCATGTCCTCCACTGGACCGTAGTCTCCCTTCTCAAGAAGATCAGCAGACGAAAGTATTGCCTGCTCCAACGCCTTGTGTCTGGAGAATGTTTCAAACTCGTCCAGCAACCAGTTGAAGTGTGCCGGGTCTAGATCCTTTGCTTGTTTTAATTTAATATCATGCGATGCATTGACCTGTTCTACCTCTGGCATCACTTTGTATTCTTCCATGTAGTCTTTGATAAATTTTGCAATAGGTTGCAACTTACGATCAAACGATTCGGGTTTGAATATGTTCTGTGCCCTTGCGAACGATTCAGCATCAGCTAATAACATTTCAATGTACAATTTCTGCACATCAAATGAATAGTTCTTAGCCTGGTGTTGTTCTTCGTTATTGTTATAATCAGCCATTGCAATATTATAATTGATTTTTCTTATTAATCCAATCTAAAAATAATTTACCAAACAACTCGTGGTATTCTTGATTCAAATGAACACCATCGAGCCCTGCCCCTGCATTGATCTTTTTTGCATAGTCAGTGAATCCGTATTTCCCCTCTACTAGAAATATCTTGCTCCAGTCAATTTGGGAGTGTAGACTGTTCCTGTACTTTTCTACACTTCCTTTTGCTTTTAACTTTTCCCGTTGAGTAAGCATGGTGAAGTAGTATTTGATGCCGTTGCTCAAGCAGAAGTTTTGACAGAACAATATGTCTTTTAGAAAGAGTATCTCAAGCATCTGATCATCGTAGTGTTTAATTAAAAGGTCTTTGTGCTCCTGTTCATACTTTTCCTTGATTTGCCATGCAATAAAATTTTCTTGGCCGTTATCGGTTATTGAAGTTGTAGATTGATTTCCAACACAGAAATTGCACCCCTTGGTTATTGTGTGTATCCTTTCAGGATAGGTAAACATGATTACTACTTCATTTTCTTTTGAAGCATGTCTTACAAGTTTGAGACTGATCATGTCATTAGAACATCCAGCATGTGCATGATTTTTTATAATCTGATTTACATTCTTTTCAAATGTCGCTATAAGTATGAATCTTCTATTAGAATTTATCATTTTAGGAAAATAATTTTCTGTCGCCAACTCTTGCTCAATATTACTGGATTTATCTTCTGGATAAGGTTTAAGCAACTTTATATATTCTTGCTTTCTAATTATCTGAAGCTCTTCTGTAAGTGAATCATTTTCTTTTTTTAACCTTTCTTTTTTTTCTAGCGCTATTTTTTCATTATTTTTATCTATCGACCCTTTTATGAGAATGGAAACTCGCTTCTTTATATAACCATACTTCGCTTTCTTTTCATCACCCTCACTGATAGCCATACATTTTGCCCAAAGTGCTTCATCTCTATCTTTACCCTCAGCCTCCTTTGTTGCAGTTAGATAAAATTCTGCATCATCTATCTCTTCAGAATTTTCTTCATCCATCGTTTTATTATTAGGTAAATTATTTTCAGTCGTTTGCCCTTGAAGACTCTTAACTGATTCTTTAATTGGTTGTTTTGCCGTCTTTTTTATTGCTGTCTCCAGGGTTTTATTGGTTTCTTTTACAAACTGACTAACTTTTACAGACTGATTGATTTTTTGTTTAGATTTACCATAAAGATAGCCAAGTAAATAACTTACTATTCCAACTGGTATTGCAAAGATAGGAGTAATTATTAAAACTGATATTATCGTTAATCCTGCTGGTTGAAAAATAGCAAAGGAAGTTAATGCAAAAAATAATAACCCTAGAGTATAAGCAAGCCAAAGTCGACCATAATTATGTGGACTTTTTTCCCAATTATCCAAATACCCATTTGAAGGCTTTGCAACAGTAAAAACTGCATAGCCAATTGCAAGTGAAATTAGAGTCCCACCAATTGCTAGAATTAAAGCTAATCCAGCACTCTTATCATCCATTTTTTCTCCCTAGTCCTTCTTCTTGATTACTTTGTTCATGACAATATGCTAAAGCCCAAACAAACTTTTAAAAATACCACCACGCTTAGATTTACTGGTAATTGAATCATTATTTTCATCACTCTCAGAGTCACTATTTTTAGAAAAATCAGCTTCAAATTTATATATTGGTGCACTCGATGAGTGCCCAGTTAAATGAGAATTTGTAATTCTATTCTTTTGTTTTTCTAATTCTTCATAATGAAGTTTCTCATTTTCTAATTCTATTTTCTTATCTTCAATTTCTTTCTCATATCTCTCTGTTTCATCAGATTGGATTTTGTCATCCCAATATTCTATCCACGAAGCTAGTCCACCATTTGAAGCAAAACCAATCCAAGACTTATGTTTCTTGTCATCTCTATAAGACCCCTCAACCTTCACTTTTCCTGACAGCTTTAAAATGATTGGACCATTTCTTTTATCGTTAAGATAGTTAATTTCTAGTTCAGCTTCATAAGGTTGATTTTCAAAATAGAGGCTAGCAACTTTATGATGTTCGTCATTATCTGGCTGAATAGCCTTGAGTATCTCTTCAATTAGTTCGCTTTTATCCCAGTGATTATAAGTATATCCACCAATGTTAAATTCTTTACAGATATATCTACAACAGCCATTTTTTTTACCGCCAATGTAGTTTTCAATTCGCGTATTTCCATGATTATCATAGTAATGCCATATGCCATTTTTGTAACCATCTTTATGGTGGTTTTCTATTATCTCTCTGCCTTTATCATCCCAATAATGCCATAGCCCATGCTTCTTTCCTTCATCATAACCTTCCCTTACATTTCTACCTTGGTCATCAAAGTATGTCCATTGAAGATGTTGAAGTCCATTTTTATAGCTACCAATAGAAACTTTCTTGCCTTGTTCATTCCAAAAAGTCCACTTACCATCTCTTTTTTGATTACAAAGACTGCCTTCACATTGCTTCTTTCCATTTGGAAAGTACTCAATGTGTAATTCATTATTTGTGGGCTCAATTATCATTTCTTATATTTTATATATGACAGCTTGATTAATAGTAATCCTCGCCAGTTTCATTTGCTGTTTGATTGTATTCTTTGCATGTTTCATAATACATTATGGACTCTTCTTTTAGTCTTGTAGCTTCTTTCCTTGCTTGCTCATCTGCATCTTCCCAAGATAAACCTTTTTTTATCCGTGCTTGTCTTTCTGCAACTATATTTAATTGTTCTTCATGGTCCCAAATCAATGTATTTAATTTTTGATTACCTACTAGTGCCATTGTCATTTCAGGAATGACATCAATATACTGCTCTATTACCTCTTCATCGCTAAGCATTCCATCATGCCCAAACCAAACAGCATTTACATTATTGTCTTTGTTTTCTTTACCGTGCACGAATAGAAGTTGTTGTTATGATAATTTTATTATAATTCAAATTGAGCCCATAACGCGATCAATCAAACTCGACTTATGCTCTATACATAGATGAGCATAACGCTTAGTAACGCTTATTTGTTTATGACCTAAGACATCTGCTA
>ENA-OSJC01003145-OSJC01003145.1-marine-metagenome-genome-assembly--contig:-NODE-3145-length-11964-cov-3.869690_pt1 | contig 11964 bp, 12 predicted proteins | sample MGYA00237885_ERZ534234 | MGnify/ENA primary metagenome ERZ534234 (study PRJEB26413, sample SAMN06343907) | marine metagenome | isolation source: coastal waters | place: Atlantic Ocean: West Antarctic... | reverse complement strand
TGACTTGCAGCTATTACCCAAAAAGCAATTACGCAGCCGCATCGCTTCGGTACAACAAACCAGTTTCTTGTTCCATACCTCGGTGTTACAAAATATTCACTTGGGCCGCTTGAATGCTGGTGTGGAAGACATCCAGCAAAGCCTTATTGATTCGGGTAGCAACGAATTTGTGGATGCCATGCCACAAAAATTCATGACCCAGTTAAGTGAAGACGGTGAAAACCTTTCTGGTGGCCAACGCCAAAGGCTAGCCATTGCCCGTGCATTGGTGAGAAACGCCGACATTTTGTTATTTGATGAAGCCACCAGTGCCTTAGATAATCAAACCGAAGACACCATTAAACACACGATTCATCAAGCCTGCCAAGGTAAAACAGGCATTATCATCGCCCACAGACTTAATACGCTGACTTACTGTAACCAGCTAGTGGTGATGACCCATGGCGAAATTGAAACCCAAGGCAGCCATGAAGAACTCATAAAGGGTGACAACAGCTACAAGGCGATGTGGTTATCGATGGTGCAGCGCCAAGAACCCCCACCAAACAAAGAGCCTACGCCTGAATCTGATGACCAGAATCAAAAAGATGACACGCCTAACCCGCCTAACCCGCCAAACGAGGACGTTTAGGTTATGGATTATAATTTTGGTGAAATTCACACGCTCAATTTGCTCAGTGATAACCCCGAGTACAGTCAACGCTTTAATACGCCTAAAGACTTAAAAATAGTGACCTGGCTCATCTTGTTAGCGTTAGCGATTGTCGTTGCCGTGGCCATTGTGGTGAAGGTAGACAAAATTGTGCCTGCCAAAGGCATGTTGGACACCAAGGCTGAATTGTTTGAGGTGCGTAATACCCAGCAAGGGTTTGTGGCTAAGGTGCATTACCAAGAAGGTGAGGTGGTGAAGGCGGGTGACTTATTGGTGGAATTTGATACACGCTTATTGGAACTGGACATTGAGGGGTTAAATCAAGAAATTAAGGCCTTAGGCCGTAATTTGTGGAGTGATACTTACCAATTAAAGCCAGTGCTTTCAGAGGCAGAGCACCAGGGGTTAATGGCGTTGCTCACACAGGTCAACGACCCCTTTAAAAGGCTTAACTGGAGCCATGCGTTGGTGGCACCTCTTACGCAAGCCCTGGCTCAATTACACTTAAACCAGTTAGATGCTCGCCAGCAGGCGGCCAATACCCGTGGCCAGTTGAGTTTGGCAGGTGAGAGTTTGGCCATGGATAAGGGAGAACTGATTAGGGTGAGTAACCTTTATAACAAAGGCATTGAAAGCCACAGCCAGCTGGAACAGCAACAACGGCAAGTGTTAGACAGCCGCTCGCGCAAAGCAGGCTTGGAATCAAGTTTGGCACAGTTGTTATCACGGGATCTTCAGCTAGAGACCGACACTGCCAAATTAAAAAGTGATTATGTGATGGAACGCATGGTGCGCTTTTACGATAACTTAGATCGTTTTGAGCAAACGTTAATCAACCTCGAACGCCAACAGCGATTATTGGAAGACATGGTGGTGCGCGCGCCCATAGACGGCAGTATCGATGGGGTGGCCATAAAAGGCCCAGGCGAATTATTAGACGCCAATGCCACACTGCTGACCCTTAGGCCTCAATTCAAACGTGAAGACTTAGTGATTGAAATTAGGATTCCGTCCAGTTTTGCCGTGTGGGTAGAGCAAGGGATGGAGTTTAGGGCCAGCGCACTAGGCAACAACCCTGACGACCATGGTTACATAAGTGGCACGGTGGATTTTGTGTCTAAATCTACTTCTGAAGATAAAGCAGGTGCGCGCTATTTTCGTATGATTGGCCGCATTACCGAGTTTGATTTATCGGCCCGTGGCCTAGAACCTGCATTTTTGCGCCCAGGTTTAGAGCTGAGTGTTGAGGTTAAAGCAGGACAACGGCGTTTAATTAATTATATCTTTGATCCATTTACCAAGCACTTTCGTAATGCGCTTAAGGAACCGAGCTGATGATAAAGAGTCATTTAGGTAAAACCCCTGCATTATTTTTTGGCCTTATGTTCACCTTTACGTCAAGCGTCACCGTTGCCCAATCTGCTACTGATGGCATCCGTCCTACGGGTGGCGATAATGGCACTGTTATTTTAGACATTGCTGAATTTGTAGATTTAGCCATCACACAAAGCTTTGCTGCGCTGCAGTATAACCAACAAAATGATAGCCAAGCACTGTCTCTTAAGGCGATAGAAAACCGCCACTTACCCCAAGTGTCCTTTAATACAAAAGTGGGCAAAGAACGCAAAAACACGGTGAGTACGGTATACCAAGACCACTATCAAGAAGGTATCGATGGGGGTGTGAACGTGGCATGGCAGCTGCCCACTGGCGCACAGTTTAATACCAGTTATCAGCAAGAATATGGCAGAGCATTAGGTTTGGAGGCTTTAGGCACTAATACCGATTACCAGCGCACAGAAGTCACCCGTGCCGAAATCACTCAGCCGTTATTGCAAACGCACCCCATCGACCAAGCCTATTTGCCTGTGGAAGCCGCGCGCTTGCAGTGGGCCGCTTATCAAGCCCAAGGCCAGCTATTAAAACTAGACAGTGTGCGCGATGCCTTGCTGGGGTTTATTGATTATCAGCAAATGGTTGATACAGTGGCGTTATACCAGCAGGCCGTTGCCTACAGTTTTTACAGGGTGCAAGTAGCCCAAGACTTGTTGCAGGCTGGCCGAGTCACCCAAAGTGAAGTAGCCAGTGCAAAAGTGGACTGGCAGCAGCGTAAAGTGGAGTTAGTGAGGGTGCAGGGTGACAAAAACTTGTTACTAGGGCGTTTGGGCGCGCTCTTACAAGTGGACTATTGGGTGGCATTAACACCCATGGCAAGCGTGCCGTTGTTAACCCAGTGTTTAATCGATGGGCAAGGCGAACCCACAGGCGTCGCCTTGCACCCTCAAATCACCCAAGCCAGTGCAGGCGTTGGCCAGCTGCATAAGCAGTATCAACTCACCCGCTACGACTTACGGCCCACGCTAGACTTATTTTACCGTTACAAAGGCACTCACTCTAGCCAGGTGGAGGATGCCATAGAGCGCAGTGTGGGCGTTGAGTTTAGCTATAGCCCTACCCAATGGCAAACAGAAGCCACCCAAGCCATAAGCCGCAGTACATGGTTAGAGGCGCGCTATGGGCTAGATGCCACCCGTAAGGCCTTGGTGAACGAAAGCCGTCTTAGGCAGCAACAGCAAGCGCAGTTAGAACAACAATTAGCACTGGCTTTACAGTTAGTGGGTTTGGCCCAAGAGGCCTATCAGCAACAATTATTGCGTTTCGAAGAAGGCGTGGCGAGCGCTGCATCGGTCAAAGACGCGCAAAATCAATTACAACAATCTCAAGTGTCGCTAATTGACGATCAAACCCAGTGGTTAAAAAACCGCATGCACTGGAACTACGCTCAAAATCGCAGTGTAGCCTTCACCTCATGCCTTTAATTGGCCCAAGCGCATACACAGGAATCCTATAATGGCGTTAATCCAGTCGCAACTTGTTGAACAAATGAAGCAGCTACTCACTCCAGGTTTTGAAAACCCTGAAATGACTCATGGAAGCTGTCTGTTGTGCATCACAGACGAGCAAATGTGTCATTTCATAGTGATGGAAGTGGCACCGATGCTGCGAATTTATGGTGGCCAGCATGCAAAACCTGACGCGGTTATAAAGATGCCGTTGGAAACTTTTGAGCTAATAGCCACCCATGCCGATAGAGTAGATTTTAGGGACCCATACGTGATTGGCAGTATTGAACTTGAGGGTGACCGAGATTTGGTGAATTATTTTGGCAAGCTCATGTTGCAGCCATCACAAGATACAAGCGATAGACTAGATCCTTTATTAGCGCGTGAATGTGCAGCCTATCACCTCACTCAAATAGAACGGGTAGCGCAAGTCACCGAGCTAGAGCTGTTACAAACGTTGGCAGATTGCAAACCCATCGTCATTACACAACCTAAATTTCCTCACCCCCATACGGATTGGTCTATTGATGCCCTAGTTAAACAGTACGGTGATGTGGATTTACGGGTGCGCTCTAAAGATGAGCAAGAAACCCTAGGCCAGTTTGTGCAACGGATGCAACAGGCACAAAGCCAAACCACTAAAATTACAGAAGGCCACACCAAGGCCTATACCGAAGGCTGCACCTTGCCAGAAGTCATGGCAGCTGAGTTTGTACCTGCCTATTTTAGCTTGCACGATTACATTGAGCCACAAATATGGCTTGGTAACGTGCCAACTCATGTGGCCGCCAGCAGTTTACACCGTGACCCGTTAGATGGCTTTTTATACCAAGTAATGGGCCGTAAAAAATTGCTCATGTACGCCCCAGACCAAGCGCCTTTGTTATACCCAATGAAAGCCTATAACAATTACCAACCCTGTTGGGTTAAACCCGAAGCCCCAGATTTTGAGCGTTATCCAGCGTTTGCAAAAGCCAAACCCATTGAAGTGATCTTGCACCCTGGTGAATTATTGATCCAACCCGCGGGCTGGTTTCATGTGGTGTATTGTTTAGACACGCCTACTTTTTCTGTTAGTCATTTTTATCGTCATTGATGGGATTTGATCGTTGGAATAAGGCACTGGTCGCGTCTTTATGTATACCAATGCCGCAGATATGCGAAAGCCATGCCTTAATTAATCAGGCTCACTTAACAGTGTTAGAGTTGGATGGGCGGTTTTCAGAGCAGGCGAAGCCATTACACAAGGTGCTTTATGAGCAGTATGCTGCCCTGACCTTAAAAGAAGGTTTAAATGCTTCAGTTGATCAAGTGCACCCTAATGCGCAAGCCATCGCCGCTTCAGGCAGGCGTTGGTTAGATAAAAACGTAGACGACACCATGCGTTGCGACATACTGACACAGCGCGTTGCTTTAGACCCTTTGGATCAACAGGGCATGCCGTTGACATTAAGGATAAGGCTATTTGATAGTGGTATTTCGCCCCTATATTATGTTCAAGTGATCCAGCAGACCGCGTTCAACGAGGGCGCAGGGCCTAGCCTCAATAAACCGTGGCGTTTACCCATTGCTGAAGCCATTGTCGTAGTTCAAAACACATTAACCCCCATGTCACAAAAGCGGTTACATGGCTTAATTCATCAAGGGCGCCTACGGCTCACGTCAGGGTTGGGCATAGGTAACGTGTGTGTGATCTCCAGTGCAGGGGCTTTTATTGCACTAGAGGCTGAACAGGGTGTCGTAGATGTGTTAGCGCTGAGCCATGAGGTGGGCCACGCTTTAGCTGTTGAACAACAATGGCATCAGGGCAATTATTGGCCTGATGAGGTCGTGAAAAGTGAAGCGGCCGCCATCGCAACGGAATGTCACGTGTTAGATAAGTCGCTCTACCCTAAGCACTACTGTGATGATCGGAAACAAGCGCTGCATCAATTTTATGGGCCTTGGCACCTGGCATTACATCGGTTTGAATTAGGGCTTTACGGTATGGCTAATATCAGCCCAAAAACGTTGGATCACCTGTGGCAAGAGTGTACACATATGTTTGGAGCGGAAACTGATGGTTGGAAATACATACAGCACTATTATACGTCGCCTTTTTACTTGATTTGTTATCCGTTGGCGCTGGAAAAAGTGTTTGATCGTTGAATGTGTTTGAAAAATTCAACGCTCATAAGGGTCAACATGGATGTCGGAATACTGTACATGAGTGAGTTACAAAGGCTCAAGCTATTGTTTGAATCGAACAGGATATTAATCCATGTTGGAAATGAAAACACTGCAAGAAATTATGGGATGTACCACCCGAGTGGAAGCTACGCTTTGTTCACCGTATTTGATGGCCAGTATCAAGATGCAAAACTACTACTGAATGATGAGCGTCATCTTGTTAAGAAACCAGTTGATTTAAAAAAATTGAAGCTCTGAAAGAATCGAGCAAACAAGAAATTATGGATACTTTCCTGAATCATACAATGTTGATAGCGGTCACCGTTGTTAGTAGTGCGATGTTAATATTTTGGTTTCTTCGTGCAATAAATGCATAAAAAGGGAAGCTGACGTAGCCCAGTAGAGCGAAAAGCCTTGGTAGGTATGAAATATGAATCAAACTACCATAGGGGCTTAGCGCAAGGTATTAACCCTTTATTGGGCATAACTTTATAAGGATGTACAGCATGAAAAACTTTAAGCGCTATAGTAAGCAGACGTTCAGCTTCTGCAATACCCATTGGCGAGGTGTGGCAGGACTTGTTTTAATTTCTTGTTTAGTTGACAGATTGAGATTGGGAAACCAATTTGTAGCGGGCGACGAAAGTTTTTCTTGGTACTTATTGTTGGTCAACATGGTTGTTGCGAACGTGTTTTATCTAGTATCAATTTTCTACGTTGATGATCGGGCAAACAATAAACAGACCAATTGGGTGCAGTTTCTCATTTTGGCTATTAAATTCATCATACCCTTCACTATGCTTATGTTATTGGTTTTTCTGCTAGCTGGGATTTCAGCTTTAGCTTTCATCATTCCTGGTATTTACGTTTTAGTTAAGTATTCGTTTGCTGGTTTTAATTTGCTACTAGATAAAACCAGTATTACTGGCGCAGGTAAATTAAGTTGGGAACAAACCACAGGCTATGGTTGGACGCTTCTTAGTGGGGTAATGGTGTTTATATTAGTGCCCACTATAATCTCAGAACTATCCATAACTTACTTAGGATCAGGTATCTTAGCCCACTCATTTTCTTCACTTGCCTTGGCTTTAGGTGGGATTTTAAATACGGTATTTACTTATCAAGTCTATTTGGAGTGCAAGGAGCGAGTTAGTAATAGTTATTCAAATTCAATAATAGATACCCCATCTAACATTATTAAGTAATGCTCTTTTTGGAGTAGACTGATACGCACCCACTTTTCTCGACGCCCGCTTGGTTCGTAAGGTAGTTCTTTTCAAACTCCATGGGTGACAAGTCTCTGTTGTTTCCATGGCGTCGTGTTGGATTGTAAAACAGCTCAATATAATTAAACACACTATTTAGCCTCCCCTTGGCGCATGGTAATTTTTTCCTAGGTTTTATTGCTGAATTAAATGATGGTAGTATTATAATTATTGAGCATAAAGTGAAGCTTATAACGAATAGTGATTCGGCGTGAAAAACGCTCGGTCGGTGATTTATGGGAAAGGTGTTCATTAGCAAATATTGAATGCAATCGGTTAGTTGTTATATAGAATTTTGACAAAAAATCAAATTAAAAGTGTAAATATAAAGGTCTTTAAATAAGTAAATTAGCGCTTAAGTTTACACTTTTTGCTTATTTGTAAGGTTAAGGCTATTTTGGTTGTGTATTTATTGTAGTAACATCAATGTGTTAGGTACATAAATCGTTAATTATTTATTGATTTTTATGTAAACTACCCTTTTAGCACATAGTTAATTAATAACTGTAAAGTTAAACATTAAAAACCATGCAAACCCACTGATAATAGTGGGTTTTTTATTTTTGATAAACACGTTAATTTAGGAATTTTTCCTATATTTCTTTTGAGTTAAAAGTGGTAATTTTGATATTAGGATCATTAACGATAACATTGACTCAAGGAAGAGCGCAAAAACCCAATTATTAACCACATCAACAGTCCCCTTATGCCGCTGACACAGGGCGTTAGCCAGGAGCATCAAGCAACAAACCCTGCCCATTCGCAAGTGCATATACCGCTGTTTCAAACCTTGGGTATTTTGTTAAGCCTGTACTCACTTCATTGGCAACATAACACCCAAACCATTAGCCAATGGCTAAGCCGTGTGATGCCGTTTTTGAAACATCAGCAAGCCAGACTATTCCTAATGAGAGATTAACATCTTTTTTGTCCTAGACCTCCAAGCTAGGCCTTTAAACTCGCAGAGGATTTATTATGTTTCGGATGTTCTTAAGGTTAGTCACTATATGTGGATCACTATATTTATCTTCCATACCTGAGGATAGAGTTTTAGGTTTTTTTATTTTCTTGGCTACATTTATCGCTCTTGATCTAGCAACGTCTAATTTTTTTAAAAAATCTCAACTATAAGGGAAAACAGTGATATTTAGCTTCGTTTACTTGACCAAAATTTTACTCAACTTATCAACTTATCAACTTATCAACTTATCAACGGTTAACTGAAGACAAAACCCCTTACGGTTTTGCTAGCTGGATAGAAGTGCCAGAAGCCATTCATCAGCAACTACTTCAAAATGCCACGTGGGCTTGTGCAGAGCCGCGCTTTAATGAATGGTTAGAAAGCACTTCACCAAATGATGAACCTCATTACTTATGGTTTATAGACCTGCTCACACCATTTAGCCATGCTTTGGATGCCACTAAGGACTTAAAGCAGCAGTTAAGCCATCATCAAAGCGCATGGGCCTTAAACATTAACCAAGGTCAGAACACGCCAAGGCAGGTGTGGTGATGAGCCAAGCAGCTAATCAAACAGACAATCAACCAAACCAAAACATAGTGCCAGAGCTAGATTTCTATAGCCGTTTAGGCATTGCTACTTTACTGATGGAGCACTCCCCCTATCACAAACAATGGCCACTGTATGACGCAGAGTTAGAGCTTGTGCAGCCATTTCACCTTAACCAGTGCAAGTTCTATTTCGACCATGAAAAGAACCCCGTGGCCTTTGTCACCTGGTCTAGTATTACCGAGGTCACCAAAGATAAATTAGTGAACAGAGGTGGCCAAATGCAATGGGAGGATTGGGATAATGGTGACTTACTGTTATTTAATGACTTTGTAGCTCCTTTTGGCCACACCAGAGAAATACTAAAAGACCTAAGAAGCCAAACATGGCCCCATGAAATTGCGTTTAGCCTAAGGCGAGCTGAAGACGGAAGCGTGAAAAAAGTAAATTACTGGTGGCACAAAAAAGACTACAAACAACATGACCTAGTCCAGCGTCGGCAAGGCCTACAGATTTCGGTGTAAAAACTGGATAAAAAGGCGGACGAAGTCTTGCTGCCAAAAAATGGAGCTGGGAAACCAGCATAACTAAAAATAGAGAACTCAAAATGAACACATTATATAAAGTAGTCAATGGCTTTGATTCAATTTCTGGCGCAGCCTTTGGTGGCGGTGGCGGTGGCGGTGGCGGTGGCGGTGGCGGTGGCGGTGGTGGTGGCGGTGCAGCCAGGGCAGCGGCAGCAAGAACAAAAGCCGCGAATGCAGCACGTGTAGCCCAAGCCGCTACTAAAGCCAACGACTATTGTGGTAGTACAGACAGTGCATGGGTGCCTGATAAGGTATTTGGATCAGATATATCGCAGGCGTGTAAAGATCATGATGACAACTACGTCAATGGCGTGAATAAACTAACAGCAGATATTCAATTTACAAAAGACGTCTATACCCAATGCGTAGACGGTGGCGCCTCACCATTATTGTGTGGGCCTACAGCGGCTTTATATGGGGGGTCTGTGATGTTGTTTGGAGGTAGTGCATATAACAGCTCAACCACAGTAACACCTTAGCTCACCTGCTTAGTCATTAGATTTGAAAAATAACCAGGGCGCCTTACGGGCGCCCTATTATAGGCACTCAATATGAAACTTTTAACTTTGTTACTGATATGGCCTCTTTTGGCAGGCTGTGTAACGGATGATGATAAACCATGGGTTATAGAAGCTAATGGAGCCACTATTGAATTTCCCCTTCATGGCTATATTGTGCACAAAACCATTAGAAATAGCATACATGGTCGTTTGACAAAAGAGCAAACCCAAACTCTTGCATCGGCGGTGCTGGAAATCACAGATGCCGTGCTTTTTTCTCGCTATGAAAACCGTTATGAGAAGTTAAAAGATCAATTTTCAGAGGCAGATACAACCTTTTATTACAAGTATGTACTCGAACATTCAATCACTGATCGAAGAGGTGGTATAGATATTGTCGACTGGGAAGTTACGCCAAGAAGCATTGCATTTAATATTTATAGCCATGTGACGAATGATTCAGACGACGGCTACTGGGAAGGCGAAGACAATTATTATATGAAATTTAGGTACCATTTTGTTACCAATGATGAAAATGAATGGAAATTTGTTAGAAACGAATTCATTGGGTTTGCACATGACGTTGAAGATTAAACCCAAAAGCTATGTATCTGCTTTGCTTGTATTTAGGCCCTTGCCTTGCTGGAGTAAAGTTTACACTGGATACTTTTCTGTGTATTTTGTTAGGTCATTTGAAGACAAGGACAGGTCGTCAAAGGCAAATAAATTAACCCAATGGACATAAAAAATACTGCTGGCAAGTTGCCCTCAAAATTAAAGCCAAACTGTGCCAATCATATCGATCATATATTGTCACAACTGGGCAGCAAACAGTTTGTAGGCATTCGTATCGCCGAGTACGAAGTGGATAAACATGTGCCATTAACGCCAATTTTGGATTTATTGTCAGAAATTGATGGGATATCAACATTTATATATTTATGTGACGACATGCGTTCCAAAAGTGATCTGGCGGGCTGCTTTGGTGTCGCTATTGATAGTGATGGGGATACCTATGTCATTTCAGAATCCCACACCTTAGGCATTTGTAATGTGGCAAAATATACCGAGCCAGGTCATGCCTATTTTGCGGAAGAGTGTGAGATGAGATCCCTTTCCAATGAATTCAATATAGTAGCCATTATAAGCATCACCAAAGAGCAGCCACAATCTGCGCTGTTTCAACCCCTATTACCCCCGCCCAGCAAAGACGCAACCGATGATGATAATGCGGGTAAAGAACACTACGCTATAAAACATTTCCGCCTTCAGTCACGTACAGCCTTAAGTATTATTGGCATCTCTGTAGTGATTGCCTTATTGGGCGTTATCACCCCGTTGGGATTTCAAACATTCACTGATAAAATTTTGCCCTACCAAGCGCAAAGCTCTCTGATGGTGATTGCCATTTTATTGGTGGTGGCAGCCTTAATGACGGCGTTATTTAACTACTACCGTGATTATCAAGAAAGTGTGTTATTTGCTAAATACCAGTCTGGCTTGGGTAAAGAAGTGTTTAGCCGTTTATTGGCCATGGAAGTGCCTTATTTTGATTCCCGTAATGTGGGTGAGCTCACTAAATTGGTAGATCAAGTCGAAGAAGCTAGTAATTTTTTAGTCCGCCAATTGTTAGGGTCTGTGGTGGCGCTTATATCCTTGTTGGTGGTGCTGCCCATTTTGTTTATGTATGACGTGACCCTGACGCTCATCGTACTGGGCATTGGTGTGTTAATGGCTGTGACTATTGGCTTGTCGTTACGGCCTTTGCGCCGCCGTGTGATGGCCGCTTATGGCTATGATGCTGGGTTTCAGTCTACTCTTATTGAAACCTTAAAAGGCATGAAAACCATTAAAGCCTTGGCCAATGAATCCTTCTTTCGCCAGCGCACCAACCATGCCCTAGAAGTGAACTTGTACGGTGGGTTTAACGTGGCCAAGTTAAGCAATTTAGTGCGCGCCATTGTGTCTTTTCAAAGCCAACTCATTACCATTTGTGTGATCTTTTTTGGTGCCCAAGCTGTGTTTGCCCAAACCATGACCATTGGCCAGCTCATTGCCTTTAATATGCTGGCCAATAACGTGGTGAACCCCCTAGTGGCATTAGTGTTCACCGCCAGTGGTTATGAAACCTTTCGGTTAGCTAAAAAGAAACTCAGTGAGTTAGAGCCGCCCAAAGAAGCGGTGATGCCACTGGCCGATGATCAGCTCAATTTAGTGGGTGACATTGTGTTTAAAGACGTGTGGTTTAAATACCCAGACACCGAAGACTACGTGTTAAAAGGCATTAACCTCACCATCAAACAAGGTGACATTGTCGGCATTGTGGGTGGCTCTGGTTCGGGTAAATCGACCTTGGCCTATTTGATTATGGGCTTTTATGCGCCCAACAAAGGCAGTGTGCAAATTAACGTCTAGAACTTGAAGCTAATAACGAAAAA
>ENA-OSJC01003142-OSJC01003142.1-marine-metagenome-genome-assembly--contig:-NODE-3142-length-11968-cov-3.998991_pt1 | contig 11968 bp, 17 predicted proteins | sample MGYA00237885_ERZ534234 | MGnify/ENA primary metagenome ERZ534234 (study PRJEB26413, sample SAMN06343907) | marine metagenome | isolation source: coastal waters | place: Atlantic Ocean: West Antarctic... | reverse complement strand
TACTATTAGTGTTTGAGAGTCAACAGACTTTAAAAATATTCTTCTACAGGACGACCATGTTCCGCACTGAATGAAATCCCGATTCTTGGGTCACCGAGGGGGACAGCGCAATGATCCATAAGCCGCGGTACATAGATCATATCGCCAGGAATAAACCGTTGTTCAAAGATTAACTCATCATCATCAAAGCACTGCCAAGCAACTTCGCCATAGGCTTGAAGATATATAACCTCTGTCTGGTCGTGGTGAATATTACCCACAGCATATTCATTGAACGATGCGTATAGATGAATAGTTATATCGTTCTTGTAAAAAACACTATTAAGATCTTTAGCAACGCTTTTAATGTTATCAGGGACCGACCCGCGCTTCTCCAAGTCTTCCATCATAAACGACCCTCTTTGTTTGCCATTCACGTCTATTTTGTTTTTTGGATGGTCAGGGACTAACTGCAGCAGGTTCCACATATCAAACTTAGGATCGCCAATGTTCCCAATGTAATAATGCTTCCTATTGCGAATTGCATCAATCAGTTCTGGGTTATCAACAATTGCTGATATGGGCATAATTAACTGTTTCCTATATTATATTTGGGACAAAGATCCCAATCACTTTTCTGCTTAAACGGTATAATTTTAATTTGTCTGAGAGGTGCACAATCCAATCCATCGTTTTTAACTGTAAACGATAATAGTCCCCAGTCACTTAGAAGCGTTGCGATTGTGTTTCTTCTGTGAAGGTCATTCTCTTCGAGATTAGCCTTCTTACCATCAAGCATAAACAACTCTTTAAAATGCACAATAAAGTAACGACCCTGCTTATGCAGGATGTGACATGATTGAAATAATTTGTTTTCTTTTCTTGAAGCAACACCAATACGAGTTAGTGTCTCTCGGACTTTAAGGAAATCGTCCGGTTCGTTCAAAGTAATTTCCAACATATCTGTTGGAGCCCACTGTACTAGTTTATTTTCTTCCACCCTTGTTCACCTTTTTTCTTAATTCTTTAATTTGCTCAGAAGTAAGAAGATTGTGAACTTGACGTGCTTTTTCATTGCTGTAGCCATAATACTCTTTCACAACTTCAATATCACTATCCAAGTCAGGTTTAATCCATTTCGAGAAGCGTTTCCGTTTCCTAACGATATTTATAAGGAAGTGATATTGGAGTTTATTATCAAGGTGATGATACCGATTCATCTCATTAGCAATGCACACAGTATCAGGAAAGTATGATAAAGACCTATTAACCATATAAGGGGAGTATGCTTTCTCGGTCAGATCATCTTTCATAATGTCTTGCTTGGTATCGTTGATACTATTTAAGAAGGTAAAGGGATTCATAGGAAGTCCACCCCAGCCATAATCTCTACCATACACGCGACTGTATTCAACTCATGGTCTGCAACAAATGCATTCTTATACTGATAGTCAGCTAGGATAAGAACAAGTTGAGGAATAGATTGAGGTTGGACCTTTTCGTTCATAGAGTCATACAGACTGCGGAATATAGTAGATGTATCCACATCCTGATTGTTTACAACCCAAGAGCGAACCTTCTTGAAGTTCTTTTCCTTTAACGATTCAACAAGAGAATTAACAGGACTAGAACCAGAGCTACCGAGAACCCCCGCATGAATGCTATTGTTGTTGGATGCCGCCAGCCTTTGAATTTCATTGATAACCCTCCGCCAATCAGGTGCGTGTTTCATGATAAGCTCAGCAACCACTCTAGGTTCATACTGAACATTCTCTTCCTTGAGAATATACTCAAGTCGAGTAGTCATAAAGTCACCAGCTAGGCTAGCCAAAGACTTCTTAGTAGTATTAAATTCATACACACCACAACGAGAGTGTAGTGGCTCGATGATACGATTCTTAAAGTTACAAGTAAGGATGAATCGACAGTTGTTAGAGAACTCTTCAATGAATCCCCGCAGGGCAGGTTGGGTTGATTGAGGATTAAGGTAATCAGCCTCATCCAGAATTACTACCTTATACCCGCCTTGCAAAGATACAGAAGAAGCAAACTGTTTAATCTTACCCCGAAGGGTATCGATGTTACCTTCTTCTGATCCATTAACCACAATAAAGTCACACCCCAGCTCATTGCATAGGGCTTTAGCTACTGTAGTCTTGCCCAAGCCAGCTGTTCCAGTAAAGAGCATGTTCTGCATCTCACCGGAATCAACTATAGCTTGGAAAGTATCTTTAAGGTTCTTGGGTAGAATAACATCGCTAATCTTGCGAGGACGATACTTCTCGACCCATAAAAAATCTTTAGACATATAGCTCTCCATAATATAAGTTTTAATTGTAGTTCAATTAGAGCAAAAAGTCAATGATTAATTAGTGGCGGCTTCTTCTGCTTGATATGCTTCTGCCATCTGAATGATTGCAGCAGCTTGATCACGAAGGCCTCCAATAGTGGATAACTCTTCGCCTTTGAACGCGCCCCGTTGAGTTAATGTATCAATAACTGCAACTGTGCTACGAGCGACTCGATTACCTAGATCATAGATTTGACTGTGATCTTTTTGCTCGACTACTTTAGTGGCCATTTAATTATTCTCCATAGCTTGATGATTTTTCTAGTGCAATCCAATATTCGACACTAGAGGTTTTGTTAGTAAAGTGAGAGATAAGTTTAGACGAGATGTCTACTTGATAGTCACCAGGCAATACCTTCAGGTTTGCAATGCTAACAATCAAGTTAAACTTATCAGATGAATAACGACCATCTACATCCATAGAGAATGTATTAGACGTTGGATTCTCACTATCAAATACCGTAAGAGCAATAGAGCCATTGTTAGGTGTTATTGATAGTTCAGAATGACCGAGAGACGAAGCCGCTCTCTTAATCTTATTTAGGGCTTCAGAACCCAGGTTAAACATCACATCTGCCTCTGGCATAATAATGTCTTTTGTAGGTGTTGTTAGATGATCTGTATCAGTAAAGAAGTATTTAATGTTAGATCGGCCAGTAGAATCAGCAACAGTTACATTCTGGTCGTTGAATGTTAGCTTAGGCTCATCCACAAGACTTAATACACTGAGAAACTCATTCAAATCGTAGATACCAAACTTAATTGGAAAGTCTACATCAACAGTAGCCTTGCCAAAGATGTTCCGACCCTCAGAAAGAGTGCGGATCATGTTGCCTTTTTCTACTACAATGTTAGGGTTAATGCCAGCAAAGTTCTTCAATACTTGCTGGACTTGATCAGTCAGTTCCATAATTTAATCCTTATAATGATATAGGGTCGTGAGCAATTGCATATTTAAACTTCTTCCTAGCGTCTGACCCTACGAGCCGCTGATTGTATGCTAGGTTAGCATGAGGTCCATTTACCTCTACCCAATGAAAGAACATCTGATGATGGGGCCCTTCGGGTAGAGGATCACGCCAATGATACACCTGATATCCCTGATAGACAACAGCATCTCCAGGCTCAATCATACATTGTACTGTTGTTTTTGGATTTGGTTCAAATGTCTCGATATTATCGATAAAGTCTTGACGAGAGTCTCCCACAGGATCTACATAGAATGGCCACACTTCTCCTGTCTTACTTAGATTGACAGTAATGCTATACTCGCACTCATCCTTATCAAAGTGGAACGGAAGCGTGTCTCCTGTTTGGTAAATCCTCCCATAGTTATATGTTGGCCGTAGGTCCACACCAAATATTCTAGCTATTTGTGACGTTAGCTGATGATGTATCTTACAAAATGGCATTCCAAAAGCAGGACTCAAAGGAGACGCTGTGTCTGGGACATGCTTTGTGGGAATATAAAGATCGTCCATCCGAGCTGCCATCTCTGCTGCCTTAGCAGAAGTTATTAGCTGGCGTTTTATTTTATACAGCATTACTTGATCCTACTAAAGTTCTTATCTTTGAAGAATTCAATCTTGCGAGCAAACTTACCTTCTAAGACTTCGCCTTTATGAGATATAACATATACATTTGTATCGTCCCCAAGACTATATATGATTTTCATCAGATTGTCAACACCTTCGAAGTCTAATGAACTGTCAAAAGTCTCATCGAGTATCAAAAGGTTGGTTGACACTGAGTTCTTCATCTTAGCAATCATTCTCCAAGTAAAAAGCAATGCTAAGTCAATGCGCTGCTTCTCGCCCTCAGAGAATGAGTCATACGTAAACGCATCGCGATGGCGTGAGCGGATAGTCTCTTGGAAAGCCTCATCCAAATTAAAGTGGACAAAAAAGTCCAGGATCTGTAGATATTGATTACTTAGTTTATTAATAACAGGCAAATACTGCTTAATAATCTTTGTCTTGATCCCTGTATCCTTTAACATCTGAGAGAGAACTTGATTGTAGTTGAATTGCTCACTAAGTACGAGGCGGTTTTCAATCAATGATTCCGCTGATTCTGTAAGGAGATCAAGGTCACTATTTGCAGCATCTAATCCAGTACTCTGATTAGAGTCTTCTATATCTTTTTGTGTACGATCAATAGCAGCTTGAAAATTGTTGATAGATTGATTATTTGCGTGTATATCACTCTGCACTGACTGACAGTTTCTCAACATATCTTCAGCTGTTGCCAGAAGAACAGATTTCCTTTCAAAAGCCGCATCAGCATCAGTGAGTGCTGTATTGAGTCTCCGCTGCCTATCTTTTCCATCCATGATATGGAACGCTTTCGTCTCCTCTGTAATTGATTGGGTGCAAGTCGGACAGGTATCATTCTGTTCAAAGAATTTGACGTCCTTAACCAATTTCTTGATATCAGCATTAAACTTTGCTTTGAATTGGTTAAGCTCGTTGATATTTTTTGACGCCTTCTGCTTACTATCTGTGGCTGGAGATAGGTTCTTTGAAATGAACTCAGATGCGGTTGCATTCACTTGGTTAAGAGTCTTGATCTCATCCCTATGATCATCAATAAGTTTGAGCTTCTCTTCTTTTGCGCCTTTGTTAATTATTCTGACATCTCGGATGTACTTTTTTTGTGCTTCGATCTTAGTCTTGTTAACTTCACTCTGGTGAGTAACATCTTTAATCTCATCCTTCAACAATGAGGTCTTCTCTTTGAGAATACTGTTCATTTTAGAGAAGACATTTATGTCCAGAAGATCCTCGATAACATCTCTTCGATTCACTGCGCTCAACTGCATGAAAGGAACAAAAGATGAGGAGCCCAGCACAACAATCTGGTGGAAGCTCTTGTGTGTGAGCTTCAAGATGTTTTGCTCGAGGATCTTCTGGTACTCTTTAGCGTGGGATGACTGATTTATCATCGTGTCGCCACGCCAGATCTCAAATATATTTGGCTTAATACCCCGTACAATTCTAAAGTCAGAACCTAGTACATTGAATGTTACTTCAACAACTGTACCCTTTTGGTTAATAGAGTTGACTAGCTGAGCCTTACTAATGTTACGATGAGCCTTGCCGAACAAAGCAAAGCTCAATGCATCTAACATAGATGACTTACCAGCGCCATTGTGGCCTACTACTAATGTGGTATTTGCTTTACAAAAGTCAACGGTTGTATATGAGTTTCCAGTTGAAAGGAAGTTCTTCCAACGTAATTTTTGAAATGTTATCATGCTATCTCTAGGGCTTGAGCCTCTGTCATTAAGTCATTCATCTGCACTTTGATACGGGTCTTGTCGAGATCAGTATCTACTGCATCGATATAACTATCCAACAGAACGGAAGTATCTTCAACAGATATATCCTCATCATCGACATTATCTCCTAAGAACTCATTAAAGTTTTCAGCAATCTTGAGTTCAAGTATACTATGATTTTGAATACGGTCAATAAGTCTATCAAAAGTAAATGTATCGGACTTATTAATTACAACTACTTTAACAAACTTATCCACAACATCATCTAAGTTGTAGTACATATAGTCTTGCTTTGAGTCGTCATAATAGATACGATGAAATAATGTATGGGGGTTGCGAACTTCTGTTAGCTCGCGGGTCTCTGTATCAATGACATGAAAGAACTTGTTGTTGTGAGCATCACTCCAATTCATCTCCATCTGACTACCAAGATACGTAATATTGTCTTGACTAGATTTAGTATGAAAGTGACCAGATAACACTTGCTCAAACCGCTTGAAGACTGATCTATCAAGCCCGTGCTCGCATTTGATGCCACTAAGCATCTCATATCCTACAATATCAAAGTGTCCTCCAATCCAGTCGCACTTTGCATTGGCAAGAAATTCAAGACATTGCTTCTCGTTCTCATCATCCATCCATGGGACAAGACCTATCTTCAATGATCCGTATGTCATTACTTTAGGCTCTTGAATGATTGTTACCTCATTCATGTAGTGGCCCAATAGCTCTTTTAGTGAATTCAATTCACCTGTATTCTTATAGAACGTGTCATGATTACCACGGATAATATCCATAGTAATGCCATGGTCTCTTAACGGTTTAAGGAAGTGATGACGGTTGCGGTTAAGAGCACGGAAGTTAATAAACTTCCTGTTATCATAGTAATCGCCAAGGTGGATGATATGGCTAATATCATGTTCCAGAAGATAAGGGAAAAATACATCGTTATAAAATTTCTCTGCATTATCGAGAAATATGTCAGAGCTATTCCTAGTACCGCAATGTGTGTCATTTAGAATTGCCACTTTTGTCATTATATATGTCTCCAGCTAATGCACGAATGTTATCAACGACGTGGTTGTAATCTCCTACATTATACTCCTTTTTTTCCATATCGACAAGCCTTAAAGATAAAAAAAGCATACCGCGGATCTTTTGTTCAAGTTCTTCTGCTGAATGATACATCAGGTCTCCATAAAGTCTGATAAGTCTGAATCCTCATCACTTAGCTTTGGCGCCCGCTTAGCTCTTATCTTTTCTTCTTTGGTTATTGTCTTCACTGCTTCATCCACATGTCGGATTTTATCAATACGGCCGCGCAAATCATCTACAAGATTGTTGAGCACATTTAGTGCTCCAACATCACCAGCATCAGCAGCAGTGTATGCTTCAAATCCAGATGAGGTAATATATTTTAATTTAATTTCTTGTTGTTTCTTTTCTTTCTCAATCCGGCGAAGAAATGCATACCAGCTGATTTGTGTAAAGTATGCAAATGCATTAGGTTTACCTGTTCGGGTTGCCGCTTCTATGTTATAGTTTTCAATAGCTTTGAGGCAATTCTCTACAGCATCCATCACCATCTCTTCTCGATAGGTATATCGAATAAAGTTAGATTTGTGAGATAAGCCCTCTGCAATTTTGAGAAAGCAACTCGCAATGTAATTTGTGACGATTGGTAGAGTTGTTTCTGTATCTTTGGCTTTTTTAAGATCTGTACAGTAATCAACAACTGCCCATGAGAACTCTTTGTTGTTAACATAATGTACGCTTTGTTTCTTAGCCATCAGTTTCAATTCCTATTCATGTTGTATGTTAGTTTACACTATAAATTATTCTTTTACAACAGTCAATTCGCTTGTTGACCTATTTGTAAAATCTGGTATAATAAGGTATCGCCTTACAGTGGGCAGTATATCATTTTACTAGAAAGCCAATCCTCGGGTCATCTAACAGCCCATCAGCATCATCGTGCGATTCAATAAACTCAAAACCGTGCGATTCTTTATATTGTTTTTTTACACCCAGATCAGAAGCCCATACAGGAATTAGATGATCATACAAAGGGTCACTAGAAGGTCTCAAATGTATTTCAATTATACTGTTGCCAATAAATTCAACATTAATATCTTGTACATCACTTAGATGTTTAAGTGTATCTTGGGGCAGCTGTGGTATATAGGACGATTTCTTCCACTCAATAAATTGTGTGAGATTATGTCGAGTGTTAAACCCCTGATAACACGAAGTTTGGACCCACTCACCACCAGTCTTATGATTTACCTTAAATGTATAATCTACAGAGTAATGATTTCCAGTTAGATACTCACACCAAAAGTATCCGGGTTGGACAGTGTGAAAGTCGCCAGCCAAGAGATCCTTAACTTCTGCTCCTACACCCATGCCAGAGAGATTGTATACAGGTCGCACAACGTACGTTCCATCTTCTGGTATATCAACGCCAGCTGGTCCACATTTATATCCAAACAATTCTGCAACATATAGTTTGTTAAACCACTTACGATGTCGTGGATATTTTAAATAGACATCTTCATCATTTTCATTAGTCATTTAGTGTATCTTTGGTTTAAATGGCACTATGTTGGGCCGAATCTCATCGGGCTGTGATGGGGGATCTAGATCCTGTAGTACTAACTTTAAGTTATTAATATAACCCTGCATCTTATCGCCAATCTCTTCATCAGTAAGGGTATCGGCTGTTACTACAGAGATATACTGTTCGAGTAGCGCTTTTGGAGGGTTGGCTTCGCCAAGGATATGCATGCTATTAATAACTTGAAAGAATTCAGGATCATTTTGATATACCATCCATGGGCTAAATTGATAATAGTTTACACCCTTTTTTGTACCCAACTGAAGCAGGCAATAGGCATTCCTAACAACAATGTTGGGATCATCACCCTCAACATCTTGCCACTCAATAACATCACACACAATCTCTTCACCACTAGATAGTTTAAACTGTTTTATATCGTTCATTCTATTTCTACCTGTATTATTTTATAATTAAATTGTTCTTTAGAATATATTTTAACCCGCTCTGCCGAATGTAATAAAGTAAAGTTCTTTTTTGCCTTCCAATGTAGGTCATCAGCAATATCAAATAGCTTTGTAGTAGAGCCGTCATCTGATTGCCTAAGTCCTCGTCCAATTGATTGTAGTACTTTAATCTGTGATTTGGACGGTGAAGCAAATATAATGTTATGCAAGTTACGTATATTTATACCTGTAGAAAACGTGCCTAATGAAGCTACAATAATAGCATCCGTTTGGGACTCAACAATACGTCTAATTGCTTCTCGAGATTCTGTATCAACTTCGCCAGACACAAAGAATACTTTCCTTCCTTCTTTAGCTGCTGATCTGATCAATTCAAATAGTGGTTTACCATGATCCTTCACTCTCTGGAATAAAACTAATGAGTTACCCTTTTGATTAAGAGCTAGGTTACGAATAAACTTATTTCGTTGTTCGTGATTAATAATAAAGTCAATTTCTTGTGGGTATGAGTTTCCTTCTTGTCCTTGTCTTGTTTCCTGTTTATATGTTAGCATTAGCATAGTAATGTCTAGCTTAGCTAATGTTCCATCATCCTGCAGGTTCTTAGTCTTTGTCACTTGATATACGGGGCCAAACAAGCCCTCAAGGACTAACTTGTGCGTCTGAGTACCATCTAGTGTTCCTGTAGTCCCGAAGCGGTACTTTGCCTCAGTTGCTTTGTTCATAATAGATGATAGAGATTTAGCTTTAAATGTATGACACTCATCACCAACGACCATACCAAATTGCTCAAACCATTTCTTAGGAAACTTATAGATGGATTGCCAAGTAGAAATAATGATTCGTTTCTTAGTAGTCTTATCCTTACCAGAATATATCCTGTGCACAGCTCTCTCAGATGCAAACCCATAGTCTTCAAAGTCAGAATACAGTTGCTCAACAAGCGATGTTGTAGGTACGACAATCAGGATCTTTTCTTGATCTGCAATCTTATTTAAGTAGTATGCAATCCAAAGATAGATGATAAACGATTTACCAGAACCCGTAGGAGATAAGAATATGCCATTGTGCTTATTTATACCATCAACAACCGCTTCGTATTGATATTCCCTTGGCATGAATGGAAGATTAATAGACTCTAACATCTCATTGAAGTCATCTGTATCAATCTTATCTTGGATCCCTGGGATGCCGTAATCTGACTCTTCAAGGTCTATCTCGTAACCACGCTCGACACAGAATGCAATGAGGTACACTGCTAGCCCAGCGTTGAGTTCGCCTGCCATAGCATTGTATAGACGGATCTTACCATCCCAGACTTTGTTCTTATATGCAGGCATAAATTTATAGCCAGGTACAAAAAAAGAGAAGTAATCGCTTAACTCAGCGGCTACTCCTCTATCACAATCTATTCTTAACATACTGTAGTCTTTTAGTCTACAAATAACGTCAGTTGCCATTTTCTTTCAAATCTCGATATGTTTGCCTGGCCGTCAAAAACTGAGGCAGGTAGTCATGTGTTTTGATCGTAAACACTTGAGGTTCATGGTTATCGACTGTAATAGGAATAACAGCCTGCTTAATAATCGTACCGGTTCGCTCATAGAAGGCGCATGCATAAAATGATGCCTGGATGAAGTAATTAGTCAACCATTCGACTTTCTTTGGCTTTGCGGCTGTCTTGAAATCTACCACAGAAAGTTCACCATCCCACTCAGCAATGCAATCTACCTGACCTGCAGTCTCGAGCTTATCACTATATAGGTACGTTTCTTGCATCCATATATTGTCTAAGTGTGCGTCTAAAACCTCTTTAAGTGGATAGAATGATGCTTTATTGTGAGGCATCAGATCCTTATCCCATCCCTCTTTATTGTCAATATAGTCCTCAGCGAGCTTGTGAATCGCTGTACCTCTATTGGAAGCACGGCTACTAATCTTATTAGCCTCTTCCTCACCAACTCTTGCACGCCACGCCATAATGCTTGCCTTACCCATAAGGCCAGTTACAGTTGTGATTGATGGATAGTAATTGCCTTCTGGGGTATGATATTTTCTACCCTCTGAAGTGGTCTTCCTAGTTATTTTAGGAATGATGAGTCCGTGATCTACATGATTAAACATATTAATTACCTGCTTCAAATTGACGCCACTTGATCATATTGCCGATCGTCTGGTGCCGCCAGTTTAGATTATTAACAATTTCTTTTAGAGTATCTATAAGGGTCTTTAGGTACTCAAGTCTTAACTCAGACTCTTGAATCTCTTTATCAGAGTCATAATAGTAATCCATGTCGCCTTTCATAATCTTCAGACCATTTAGAGGATCATAGTTCCAACCAAGATCATTTATTTGATCTTCAGACATCTTACCGTTGTACCATAGCCATTTCAGCTTGAGTAAAGACTTCTGGTCCATCTCTGCTTTCTTCAATCGTAGCTTTGTGTTGGATAGAATTGTGAGATACTTGGCGTGTAGCTTTGGGGTAGTACGAGAAGCTTCATCTAAGTTTTCACGAGGTAGTTGAGAGTCAGTTGACCACTCTTCTAATACTTGCTCTAAATTCATAATATACTTTCAGTGTTAGATAAACTCAAAATAAGAAAATCTGAATGACGCGGGGTATGAAATAAACTGATCACCAGACGCCATAGACTCAAACGCTACAGCACCAAGCGACACGGGAATACAATCAATATATCTGACCTGTCTAACCTGGTTGTTTGCACTAGATAGAATGGATAATGTAATATCAGCGTGGGTTGGAGGAAGTTTGTCTGACCGATTCACAGATGACTTTTGTGGTGTTTGAATCATCCTTTGCATCCAGTTATACATTTCAGTATATGAGTTCATGTTCTCATCAAGAATAATCATACACGTTAATTCGCTAAAAGTCAACTTATCTCCTGGCATAGGAATGTTGCTAATTCGTTGGTAAGGTATCTCTACCGGTTGTGATGACATCTCTGGATGTTGAACAGATTGACAAAAGAATTCAAGGTTTGGGTAGTTCTTTCTATCAATAATAAGTTTGAAGGAATTGGGTTGCAAAAAGTTTGTATTGTTTATCGCACTAGAAGCAGAGGTCAATGATACATCAACACTGGCAGAAGGGTTTAAAGTGACCATAAAATAATCCTAACTTTTTTCTAACTGCTTCTATTTATACATTTTTAAACCAGCGTAGATCGAAATTAACTGTTGACTTTAAGTTAATAGTATGTGATAAAGGGGCATAAGAAATGAAAAGGACTACAACATGCATCACTCAACAAAACTAGCATACTGTGATTACATTGCAGACCGCATCAACAAGTTGATTGGCCGAGAG
>ENA-OSJC01003141-OSJC01003141.1-marine-metagenome-genome-assembly--contig:-NODE-3141-length-11968-cov-11.267429_pt1 | contig 11968 bp, 10 predicted proteins | sample MGYA00237885_ERZ534234 | MGnify/ENA primary metagenome ERZ534234 (study PRJEB26413, sample SAMN06343907) | marine metagenome | isolation source: coastal waters | place: Atlantic Ocean: West Antarctic... | reverse complement strand
ACGCTATTGCTGCATAATTAACTTAGGTTAATTATAGAAGCACGGTCTGGGGCACCGGGTAACAGAACGCCCCTTACTACTCTCTCACTTCTCTTAAATTATAATGCTGATTAATGTTTAGATTAGATATTGGCACACTGGTGGCGCACTTTGAAAGGGAAATGGTTATGGCAACAATACAATACTCAGAATCAAATTTTTATTCTTTAGTCACAGACTAAGGGGTACATGTCATATTTTTGCTTATCTAAATATTTTATACGATTAGGTATACCATTAAGAGTTTTATTATAATTACTTTCAGAAATTCTATCTTTTTTACACCTTACAGCAAACGACCAAACAATTGTATCAGCTACATCTTCATATTCTCTTTTTTTTGCATATAATGAAATAAATTTACCATCTGCTTTAGCTGCTTTTTTCCATTTAGATGCTTTAACTGAACCACCCATTTTCCAATCTAGCGAAACATGGGCACTTTCATGCATCATAAGTTCTTCATGGCAATTTTGCGAAAATGGAAAATTCTCAGTCTGTACTTCAATATCATTATTACCTCCACCCCAAATTTTGTTTCCTTTATGAATAGTAATAGTTTTAAGATTTTTAGTTCTTAAAAAATATGGTAACTGCCCAACCATTTTTGCATATCTTAAAGCTTGCTTCTCAGCCTTATCTTTATTTTCAAATTCAGCGTTGACCTGTATTCTAATTTTATTACCTTTTTCAAAATTTGCTTTGAAAATGAAAGCTTTAAATGAACTTTTTTTCCAACCACTTGACGTCTGTTTTCTTCTATCCCACCCTTTTATTTTCTTTTTTGTTACAAATTCTATACTTTTGAAAGTAGTTGGATCATCTTTTGTTAGTAGATCACAATCTGTCTTAAGACCACCACCAAATAAATAACTACCGTCTTGACTATCCGCCCATGTTTCAATTCCTTTACTAGTTCTTTTTCCATTCTTAAATTCACCAACATATTTATAACCATCATAGGGTGGATTAAAAGATCCTACTTTAAATGTCATAGTTCCTTCACCATTCCTCATACCATCTTTCCATTCTCCAACATATTTATACCCATTATTTGAAGGATCTAATTCGGTTCCTATACACATAGTCCATTGAGATCTGGGTTTACTCACATCACATTTATCTTTGGCATTCGCTGATAAATTACAAAATACTAAAACTAAAAATATATAGAGAGACAGTTTCTTCATTGTAATAATCTTAACCCAACTCTAAATCGAAGTCATCTTCTCGTTTGCTTCTCGTTTCATCTGATTCTGCAGTGAAGTTTGCAGTGAAGTTTTTAAATAAGTGAGTACTGACGCACTAAGTGTGCGAATGTAGTGCGAATGTAATACCCTTTTCGTACCTACGAAATTTAAAAACCCCAACGGTAGTAATACTTTTGGGGTTTTTTTTTGTTCTAATTTGTGATGAACTTTGTGATGAACAAGTGATGAACTTTTTTACGCACAAAATTATTTTATCTGCGTAGGTCAAAACTCTTATAAATACTTTTAGATAGATTTAATTATTATTTAAAAAATACTATTTAAATGCGTATGTTGAAGTTATCTTAAACTGCTATCTATCGTTATTTACCATGTTTGATGACAACAATTATGGGTCACCGAAGTAATGAAAAGTAAAACATTACGGAATATTTATGATTATTTGATACCAAGTGAGCAATGACTTACCTGTCAACTCACAATCACTTAGATTTAACTATATTTATTTTTAAGTGATGCGTTGTTTTACGAAAGTAAAAGAGAACTGAATAGAGATTATCGCACAACTGGGTCTCGTAGCAATTCAGAATATAGGTCTATGCAATACGATACACGCAAGACCAAACCTCTTGTTCTGTGAAGCAAGAGGTATGTCTAAATAAAAACAATTCCGCAAGAAAGGATAACCAAATGAATAAAATTAAACAACTAATCCAAAAACTAGAAAGAGAAAAAGAACCAATAGATAAACTAATGTGTCTTAATCAAATTAATAAAGAACTAGAACTAATTAAAAAAGACTTACTAAAGAAGATTAAATGAAACTAGATAATACAATTAAGAACATCCTGAGTTCAGAAGAAGCACAAACTGAATATGAAGAACTATTGTCTCAATCAAATATTCTAAATACAGATGAATTAAAATACGCAAGAACTGTTATTCTTGGTAACAATAGCAATTCTAGTTTTCATATTAGAAGGGTTACCAAGTACACAAATGTAATTATTAATCAGTTAATGCTAAATAGAGATTTTAAAGTCAAAAAGACGAAGGTTGAAATCTTTTAAATATGCATCTGGAGTGATGATTTAATTAAAGATGATAGATATTACTTACTTTCAATATTCATCAAAATTTGAGTACTCCTCCTCTGTTTGACAACTATAACAAGCACACTCTCAAAAAGGAAAATACAATGTGGACAGTCACAAGAGAAAATTTAGAAAAAACTCGTAAAGTAAATGTCAATTTTTCAATAGATAAACATCTATACGAACAATTTAAAAGAGTTGCACAAAAAGATATGCGTAAATACTCGAATATCGTTGAAGGGAGTATTCGTAGGTATGTTCAAAGTAAGATTTAAAATTTAATTCGTCAAAAGTTTGCTATGTTGAACGGTGATAAAAAAATCGTTCAAAACGCTATTCTCAGGAAGAAGAAGATCAGTAACAAGAAAATCTGGATTTAATGTAAATAAAAAATTCCAAGGAACAAGGTTAAAATTTGAAGAAGGTTATGGAATCGATTTAGAGAAAAATGAAATCATAGAAGTCACATTTAAAATTAATAATAATAAAAATAATTGGATTAGTTATGGTTTATATTTTAATCCGTCAAAACCAGTAGATATAAATATTATTAATAATAATTATTCAAAAAAAACATTAACTAACTATGGAATTCATTGCTGGTCTAAAGTTGGATCAATTTGGAAATCAGATAAAAATAATATTGTTAAACTCACTTTTAAAACTGAAGAAAAAAATACTATTTATTTTTTTGACTATAATTGTGGTATTGTAGATTATAAATATTTGGATATTAATAATGAACTATGGACAAAACGTTCTAGCGACTTAGATTTAAGAACTGAAATTTACAATAGAATTTGTTCAAATCTATTTACTTTTTCACCAGAAATAAATTTTCTTAAAGATAAGGGTGAAGTTTCATTTAGTAAAAATATTAACAAGAAAAAAAAGACCTCAATATCTCTAAAAAATTGTAATAGATGTAATAGATACTTACCAATAAATTTAGATCATAATGAAAGAAAACAACTGGCCTTTTCCAATCATTGTGGTGAATCAAAAGATCAATGCACTCATTCTTCTTTTGGAATCATTCAAGAAGAAGATACAGGTAAAATACAACAATTAAGATATGGATTTCAATTAGAATGTAGAGTTTGTAAAAAATTTGAAGTTAATACTGCATTAAACCCTCTGAGAACAAGTTCTCAACTTAAAGAAGATGGTCAAAGAAGAAGAAATTTTGAGTTATTACTTACTCATCTATATAAAATTTCTCCAAGTCTTTCTTATAGACATAAAACTGGCAAAGAACTGACTGATGATATTTTTAAAAGATTTGAAGAAAAATGTTTTAAATGTAAAACAACTTTATCATTAACAAATAAAAAAAATAAGATGCACTTGGATCACACGCGACCTCTTGCATATTTGTGGCAGGTTGATGGAACAGCAACTTCATTGTGCGGAAATTGTAATTCACAAAAAAGTGCAAAGTTTCCAAAAGATTTTTACACAACAGATGAGATCAAAAAACTCTCTAAAATTACAGGTCTTAGTGTAGATGAACTAAACAATCCAACTCCAAATGAGAAAGCATTAGAAAAACTAATTGAGTCAGAAAGTTGGTTCTTTAATGAGTTCTTAATTAAACAAGAACTTATAAAACAAAAAGATGGTAAAAATTCTGCTGAACTAATTTGTGTTGCTCTTGATAAAGTCGTACAAATTTCAAAAAGAAAAAATACTTTTTCTTTTCATAAAAAATATCAAAAATATTTCTATTAAGTTTTTAGAATTAAATACTGATGCTCTTTAATTCCACCCTTATCTCTTATTCCATGCTTTTCACAATGTGAAACAGTTTCATTAAATAAATCAACAACTTTTAAGTGTTTTTCTGCAATTGGTAATAATATCTTTCCCATGTCTAACTTATCACTTAAACCTAGATGCATTAACAGATATGAATTTTCTTTTAGTACTCTTTTAGATTCCTTAAAAACATTATCATAAACATTAAAATCTTTTTTTTGTTTTTTTTCTAAATAATTAAAACTTTCTTTTTCAAAATCTTGAATTCCCCAACCACCAAACCAATATCTTATCCAATTATTAATATAAAATTTTGTACTAAATGCAAAAGGTGGAGATGTTAAAATTAAATCAACTGTCTGATTTTCAATTTTCCATTTTTTTAAAATATCTTGAATGAATGATTTACCAACAACTATATTTTCATTAAGTTTATGAGCAATTGATAAATCTATCTTCTTTTTTAATTTTTCAATTACATTCTTATATTCAAATTCACCTGTAGGTGCATACGGCGTCAAAGGGTGACTTCTTCGACTTAATGCATAAGGTCGATTGCCATGCAAGATATGCAACATACATGACAATATCAAACAATATTCAGGGGATTTAATATTAAAATTTTTTATAAAAAAATCTCTTGCTAATAAAATTTCTTTAAAAGTTTTTGGGTGATAATATTCTTTTAAAGTTTTATTAAATTTTACCTCAATAGAGTCTTTTATAGTTTTTTGAGATATTTCTGAATTTGAAATATACGTAATTAAATTTGAAATAATCTTATCTATTTTCTTATTATTAAAATCATTAACTTTTGCGTTACTAATTGCCACCGCTATCTTACTAATATCAAAACCAATAGAGTTTCTATTTTGTAGTGATGCTTCGAACATTGTTGTGCCAGAACCAGCAAATGGATCTAAAACTAATTCATTTTTTTTAGAAAATACTTTTATCAAGTGATGTACTAGTGATGGTTTCATCTTACCTTGATAAGAGCAAAGTGAATGTAATCCATTACCCCAATTTCTTTTTGAATAAGGGTGCTGTCTATGTGGTAAATCTATTTTAAACTTTTGCCATTTTTTTTCTTTATCCATGATTTTTAAATACCAAAAGTCTTTGTGTTAATTTCACCTTGGAATGGGACAGTCTATTTCTCAAAATTATATTATCTAGTAACTTTAAATTAAGATTTGAAAAAATTTTAATAAGTATTTCATCAGTCTGAACATGTATTTTATTATAAATGCTATCACCTATATCAATGCAAATTATGCCATTTTTTTTAACTTGTTTTTTTAATCCTTGTGCAACTTTTTTCATATCAAAAAAATAATCAGAAACCATTTGGGGTATTCTCTTATCATAAGCATTCTTTTTTAACTTTTCGTATAAATTCTTAACTTCGCTAATAACTTCTTTATTTGTTTTGCTTGATACATCATTAATACCTGCAGTTATTGTCTCATTTCTAAAATCTCTTAAAGAAATTTTTTGATTAATCTTTTCCATATACCAAAGTTCTAATTTTGAATTTCTAAAGTAATTAGTACCATTAAGATATGGTGGACTGGTAATTACTCCATCTAATTTTTCACTTTTTATATTGACTAAATCTTTTGAATTTTTGCAGATTAGTTTTGGTGTAACTTTTGGTTTATCAATTCTTTCTAAATCTCTTTGAATTAAATCTAGTTTTTTTGTTACCAAATTTAAAATATTTGGTATTTTTTTATTTTTCAAATCTTTTTTTGTTTTATAACGAACGTCACCTGCTCTTTTCAATAAAGAAGCATTTAATAAACTAGAATAAACAGCAATATCAAATAAAGATTTTACTAATTTATCATTTAATTTTTGCGAAAATGATTTCAATCTTAAAATTTGAAAATAATTGGAACTTTCAAAAAATACACTTTTTTTAAATAAAAACATATAATTTTTATCTAAGTTTAAATCTTTATTTTCCAAATTTATATTTTTTAAACTTAACTTCATTTTATTAATTTTTTTAACTAGTTTTATTTTTTCAATACGATCTAAATGTAAAACTTGGGACTTTGTTAAAACTAAATGTTGTAAAACTGGATTGACCTCACAGTAAAAACTTTTAATACCATTTATAGTTAAATAAATCGGTGTTGTTCCTATTCCTGAAAATGGATCTAGTATTTTTTTTGCATTAGATAAATATTTCTCAAATACTGAACTTACAAAAGATGAGGAAAAACCCTCTAGATAAGGGTACCAATCATGAAAAACTTCCCCTTTTCCACCCGTATGTGTAGCGCTTGTCCCATAATAACTTTTTTCTTCAAATAAACTTTGCTGTATTAGACTCATAATTTGCTTTAGAATTTATATAATCTTTTATTATTTAAGATTAGAAATATAAGATATATATCTTTTTACCTTAAACTTCTAATTTACTTTAAAATCTAAAAGTTTAAAAAAATTATTCATTAATTTAATATGACCTAAGTTTTTTGGTGAACTATCTAACAACAAAGGATTAAAAAGTATAATGGACGCAACTTGTGCTCTAGAAATTGCAACATTTAATCTATTTCTACTAAAAAAAAACTCCCTATTTCTTGGCAAAGAATCGCTGTCAGATGAAGTCATTGATATTATAGTAATTGGTGCCTCTTGACCTTGAAATTTATCAATTGTTCCAACTCTTGGATTTTTAATCTTTGCTTCTTCTAATTTAGAAATAAGAAGATTAACTTGAGTATTATAAGGACTAATAATTAAAAAATCCTCTATATTTAATTTTCTCTTGTTTCCATTGTCTTCAAACTCACTCCCAATCATTTCTTTCATTAAATCTCTAACAACTTCAAATTCCTCAATACTTGTTTGAATATTGTTTTTATGCTTCATTTCCATGTAATGAATGCCATCGTTTTTAATTAACGATTTATTATTAAATTTTATTATTCTTTTGTCTGTTCTCTCGTCACAAACTAGTCTTTCTTCATAAAAATTAGAAGAAATAAACTTGTTTAATTTTGAATTTAATCTGTAAGTTTTATTTAAAAATATTCCTCTATCTTCGGGGATTGTATCTTTCCCTTCTAAAAGATAATCCAATATAGATTGTCCTGAGTTATTTGGGTGAGTTCCTTTTATTGGTTGACCTAATTGATTTTGATCACCAATTAATATTATATTTTTTGCAATATTACCTATGCTAATTAGATCTGCTAAACTTATTTGACCTGCTTCATCAATAAAAAGATAGTCTATTTTTTGATCATAAAATGTACTCGCTAAATGATATTTTGTTCCTGCAAATATTTGACCTACATCTTTTTCTTTTAATGCATCCATAAAGACAGGGTCTTTTTCATAAGTTTTTATGAATTCACCATTAAATACTGTATCTTCATCCTCAAGAGTTCCTCTTTTATATCCATCAAAATTAAATTGTTTTTTTTTTGCCATATCCTCAACTCTTTGAAGAAGGTTATGAATTACTTTGTGAGATAGACCTGTAATACCTATTTTCTTATTTTGTTTTAACAGTTGTATAATTGCATTTGATGCCTGGTATGTTTTACCAGTGCCTGGTGGTCCTTGAATATAAATATAACTATTATCTAAATTTGAAATTATCTTAGGAATTTCAGTTTCAAAATCTTCTGATGAAATAATTTTATCACCAGTTTTGACTCCTTTTATTTTGGGATGTTTTTTGTCTAAAAAATCTCTTAATGCAGCATACTTATTTTCTTTATCTATAAGTGTATCAATAAATTTATACGTGTTAGAAACCAGTTTGGTATTTGGTCTAGGCTTATCTGGACCTATTGATAGCATATAAGGTAACATACCTGATGCTGTTCCACGTTTTAATAGAACTTCTTTTTTTTTGTAATCAATATCTATGATAGTTCCAGCATTATCTTTTTGTTCAATATCTTGGTTATTAGCAATAATAACTCTCTTACTTTTTCTTAGTTTGAAATCTTGATCTTCAAAAATGTAAGAGTAAATTAAAGATCTTTTTTCTGGTGTTGGTTTACCGTTTAATATCATTCCTCCTATGCATTCTGGATCATCAATTAATTCCTCATCAGATTTTGATCGTCTATCAAAGAACTCTCTCCATGCAGGTTTGTCTTCACGATTATAAAAACCAATAATGTCTGACATCAATTGTTTTAACTTAGCATCTTGGATATTCGATTTTTCTACTTTTTCTTGATATGTAATCATGTCAACTTCCCAATCTCTAAGTTGCATATCTTCATCTTTTTTATAAGGTACAAACCAAGAGGTTTCTGGTGGTTTAATTTCTAATAACCATTTGTGAAGTTCAAAAGTTGATCTGCAGTCTTGTTTATTATAACTCTCTATTTCATCTAAGTAATGTTGATCTTGAGTCTCTACCCATTCACTATAATAATCTTGAGAAACATCTCCTTTTTGAACATCACCTTCTCTTTTAAAGTTATAAAATTTTTCAACATTTTTTAATGAATAACTATTTTCAGAAATATAGAGTCCCTGTCTATTTACATTTAATAAATTAACAAATTTGTCTAAATTTAAATAATGATCATATTCAATACCTTTTACTTTATGTAAAGATGTAAGTTTTAATAATGCAGTAATTTCATATGACCCATAGTGGTAAATCTTAGATGATGGATATTTTTTAAAATGAGATTTGGTAAATTCAAAAAACTCAATTAGGTTTTTCTTTTCTTCTATTTTATTATGTGACCAAAGTGCTTTGAATTTTACTTTATCATTTTCAATATAATAAATTCCTAGTAGATACTCTAAACCACCTGGATAAATATGATCCTCTACACTTTCAATATCAAAGTATAAATCACAAGCAGAAGGTTCAGGAAGTAAGTTAAATCCTTTAATTCCATTAATATTATTTAGATTTGTTTGATGTATAGGAACTTCAGTTTTTTCATATTCTTTTTGAAGTTTTGCCTGAGTAATTAGTTTTTCTGAAATTTCTTTTCTAAAACCTTTTATTTGCTTATTTAAGTCCTGTTTTGATAGTTTTGATGTAGTGTCAATTTTTAGTTCTAGAAGTTTTTTTAAATGAACTTTTGTTAATCCACCAACTTGATTTAAACTATCTTTATCAATCCATATTTTCTCACATTCCTCTTTCCATTTACATACTTGACAAAAACTACACTTTTCAGGTTTGGTTCTATCAATCTCACTAGTTACAAATTTTTCATAATTTTCTCTATGTGTTTTAAAGAACTCGTTTACCTGATTGACCTGAACATCTTCTTTTATCATGCCTTTAAGAACAATTGTGAAACGCTTAGGTAATACACCTTGTGTGCCTTCTAACATATAAGTGTACATACCTAATTGAATTATATGATCTGGTTTAGGTTTGTTTGTATTTTTTGTATCTATTACTTCATAACTATAATCACCAAACTTAGATTTTAAATTTCTATTAATGATTAAAAAATCAAATTCTCCTCTCCACTTATCTCTTTTAAGATAACCGCCGTATATTATTTCCCAACCCTCCTTCATTGCTTGAATAGTTTTGGGAACTTTTTCGTCTTTACTTAAGTCTGAATTTTTAAGATCTATAACTTTTTTAAACTTCTTTTTTAATTCTTTTAAGTAGTTCTTTTCGTGTACATTTCCTTTTTCTACTCTTAACTGATCATTTTTTGATAATTCTATTTTCTTTAAATTGAGTTTCTTTTCATTGACTTCATTAAAAATTGTATACTTACAACTTAAGTAACTTTTCAACATTGATGGTGAATAAAGATTTTTTACCATTTTTTATTTTTTCCTATTCCTTCTTTAATCATTAATTCTTCATTTTTTTCATTATAATTTTAATCTTTTACTAATTTTTTAAATTCTATTCCTATCTTATCAGTTCTATATTGTTGATTAATCACTAATTGAGTAAAACCTACCACTTCTCTTTTATCAAACTTAATTGTTGTTTTTTTTGAATTATCTTCAGCAAATTTAAGTAATTTTACTGGATCCAACATATGTTTTAAAACTGGGATAAAATTTTCACTTAAAAATTTATCTTTACTAGCAGATTTAAGATTTGCTGAAATACCTCTTAAGCAATAAGACTTAAGTCTTTCAATAAATTCTTCATTAAAACGCTTTTCTTTTTTTAAAACTATTGCCTTATGGTTGTGTATATTTGATAGTTCGTCTATTTCCCAAACACTATAATTTGCTCTACTTGAGGTGTTTTTAATTAATTCATCTAAATAAGTAAGTGACGCATCAATTTTTCCAATTTCTTGAAGATATTTTGCTTTTCTTACTAAATCTTGCAAAGTAAGTAATTTATCAAAGTCAGTATAATCTTCATCTTCTTCCATTTGATGTGAGGGTGGTTCATAAATTCCTTTTTTGTATGCTTCATCTAAAACTTGTATTGCTTCTTCAACCTTATTTTCTTTTTTTAATTTGGTCGCTTTTTTAAGTAAATCTCCTACTTTCATAATGATTATATTAAGTATTAAATGTTACAGTTGCAAATGCGTCTATAACAATTGATGAAAAATCACTCAATATTAAGTTCTACACCCATTAAATCACTAAGTTCTTTAGTAAACTTTTTAAAGTTTTTTGGATAAACAGCATAACCAGAACAATACTTTGCCTTATCTTGATAAATTATTTTTAAGTTCCAATACGCTTGACAGGTTAAAGGTTCATATTTTGGTTTTCTATGAGGGTATTTATTGTACCATTTCCATACATCAAGTTTCTCTATATTTTTCCAGAAGTTTTGTTTCTTAAATTCGTCTATTTTTACATTAAGAAAGTCTCCCTTTCCACTCTCGTCTACTGAACCTATATTATCTTTTAACAATATATACATTCCACCACCATAATATTCAGAACTAAATTCAATAATCTCTTTTTCTGTATCAAATGATTGTTCTTTTTCCACCTTAGAACCAAATAGATTATTCAATGCATTTATTACTTTTTTAAAATTATGCGGATATTCTTGGTGTCCATTTGAAACTTTTACTTTTCCTTCTTTATTTCGTAAGTGCAATTTCCACATATGACCATCACAAATTCTACCAAATGAATAATTTTTATCCCAATTCCAAACATTTAATTCATCCATCTTTTTCCAAAAGTTTTTAATCTTTGTTTCAGTTAATTCTGATTCAATGCCTTGCATCACACCTTCCTCGATAATACTTCCTTTATTGTCTGCTTTTAGTTCTAGAATTTCTGGTCCTGGAGAGGGAAAAGAATTGCTTTCATAGAAGATAATTTCTTTTTTTTTCATTATATTTTTACCTCTGAAAATTCATCTTTAATTGAATTTAATAATTTTTGTGGCATTTCACTATTATTGGATTTTAAATTTTCTATCGATGAATTTAAACTATCTATAAATTTTGAATTATTAACAATGCTATTATAATCATCAATTTGTACTTTAAATTTTTCATAAGTAATTTCTTTTAATTTTGAAGTAAATGTTTGAGTTAATTCACCTTTAGACTCGTGACCTGAAAATGGGTCAAATAATTTTGGAATATAAACGATATTCCACGGTGCCATAAACATAAGTGCATTTTTAGTATGACCAAAAATATGAGATACTTGGTAATTGCTAATTAGATTAGAATTTTTTGATTTTCTTTTTGAAAACCCTGTTAAGTTTTCTAAAATTTTTGTTGGATAAGCATTATTTGAAGGGTCTTTTTTTATATTTGAATTACCAAAAAGATTTTTGTGTACTTCAAGCATATATTTTGTGCCCGCAGCATCTCTACCCATACCTCTAATATATACTTCTTGATTGGAATAAACTTTATTTTTTAAAATCTCCCATTCACTTATAACTTTATC
>ENA-OSJC01003140-OSJC01003140.1-marine-metagenome-genome-assembly--contig:-NODE-3140-length-11968-cov-14.947607_pt1 | contig 11968 bp, 12 predicted proteins | sample MGYA00237885_ERZ534234 | MGnify/ENA primary metagenome ERZ534234 (study PRJEB26413, sample SAMN06343907) | marine metagenome | isolation source: coastal waters | place: Atlantic Ocean: West Antarctic... | reverse complement strand
ATTTGCGCCCGTAGCTCAGCTGGATAGAGTACTTGGCTACGAACCAAGGGGTCGGGAGTTCGAATCTCTCCGGGCGCACCAATTAAAATAATGAAAAAATTAATAATTGCATCTTTATTTATCTTTAATTCAAGTCTTGTTTTTTCTGATAGTGGGACCAGAGGTATAGGTTTAACGAAATGCAGTACTTATATTAATTCTTTAGCAGATGAAAAGATTATATATAGCAGCTGGATGGCAGGCTTCATATCGTCGCATAATTTTCTTATAGAGAAGATACATCTCAAGAACATAGGTTATGACAGGGCCCAAATATGGCTAGAATACTATTGTTACAAAAATCAAAATACTATCTTTAAAGATGCTGTGGAAGCCCTTATGAAAGAGACTTCCAAATAAGTTTACTTAGCTGAGTTATCTTTAACTACTTCGCTACGTTATCTTTAGCTACGTTATCCTTTTTATTATTATAATTTTTTGATCTAGCGTATTTATTTCTTGGTTTATAATTTTTATTAAACTTCCTGCCTTTGTAATTAGGATTGAAATTCTTTGTTTTTGCTTTCTCGCTATTTGTAGACGCAGTGTTTCCAAAAAAAATATTTTTTATAGAATGTAAAATTTTAATAATAGGATTTATTTTTCTTACAGGGATTGGTTTTTTGGGTCTAATTCCTTTAACTGTTGGTTCTACTGTCTGCACTTTATCTTTTTCTTCAAAATCATACGCAGGAGTTGTTTTTTTCTCTATGAGCTCATAGCTAGATTTGCTTGCAGTTTCGTCATTATCACTTCTGTACCTTGTTAATTTATACTTAGGGCTTTCTAATTCCGCGCTAGGTATGATGATTATACTAACTTTATTATTTGTATTAATGTTATTAACTTCATTTCTTTTTTCATTCATTAGGTATGCGGCAATCTGTATTGGCAGCTCTGCTATAACTTTACTTGTGTTTACTTTTAATGATTCTTCTTCTATTAATCTTAAGATTGCTAGAGACATAGATTTTATATTTCTTATTCTCCCTATACCGTCACACAAATGGCATATCTCCTCAGAAGAATCCCTCAAAGAAGGCCTTAGTCGTTGTCTAGACATCTCTAATAATCCAAATCTAGAAATTTTTCCAAACTGAACTTTAGCTCTATCAACTTTTACCGCTTCTTTTATTTTTTCTTCAACAGCTTTTTGATTTTTTACTGCCAGCATATCAATAAAATCTATTACTAATAGACCCCCTAAATCTCTTATCCTTAATTGCCTAGCTATTTCTTCAGCAGCTTCAAGATTAGTATTAAGTGCAGTTTCTTCAATATCACTTCCTTTGGTTGATCTTGCAGAATTTATATCTATCGATATAAGAGCTTCTGTGTGATCAATGACTATAGATCCACCAGACGGTAATGATATTTCTCTACTAAAAGCAGTTTCAATTTGATTCTCAATTTGGTATTTATTAAATAACGGAATGTTATCACTATATAATCTTAATTTATTTGTTTGAAGCGGCATTGAGAACTCTAAAAACTCTTTTGCCATATCATGCACATCTTGATTATCGACCAGGATTTCATCTACTGATTCATCCATGTGATCCCTCAGAGTTCTTATTATGATATTGCTTTCTCTGTATATTAAGAAGGGCGCGCTTTTCTCTTTTGAAGACTGAACTATATTTTCCCAAAGAGTGACTAAGTAGTCTTGATCCCATTGAAGCTCTTCTAATGTTTTTCCAACACCAGCTGTTCTAATAATATTTCCACCATCTTTAATATCTTTTAGATTATCAAGATTATCCTTAACCTCTTTTCTGTCTGTGCCTTCAATTCTTCTAGAGACTCCGCCAGCTTTTGGGTTATTTGGCATTAAAACCAAATACTTCCCTGCTAAACTAATAAAAGTAGTTAGAGCGGCCCCTTTGTTTCCTCTTTCAATTCTTTCTATTTGAACAATCAGTTCTTGTCCTTCCTTAAGCATTTCTTTAATGCCACTTTTTTTGTCAAAAGTTTCATTTTTAAGATATTCTTTAGATATTTCTTTTAGAGGAAGAAAGCCATGGCGTTCAGCACCAAAATTTACAAAAGCAGCCTCTAAGCTTGGCTCAACCCTTGTTACTACTGCTTTATAGATATTACCTTTGTCTTGACTACGAGATTTGTGCTCTATATCTAAATCGTATAATTTTTGACCATTGACCGAAGCTACTCTCAACTCTTCTTGTTGAGTGCCATTTATTAAAATTCTTTTCATTATTTTTCCTATTTATTAAGCAATAATGAGTAAGAGAAGTAGCTTTGAGCTTTAGAGGCTCTAAAAGCTTTATTATATATATTATATTTAAGTAATTGCTAAGTAATTTTTCCACTTATCTTCTCATCACACTTTATGATTGACTATTAGTTTCATTAAAGAAATTTCGTTATTTTGAAATTTCATAATTCATTTGAGGTTATATTCTTGATTTCTAAATCATCCTCTTCCTGCTAATATAACAGTCTTATGATAATTCGGCAAATTCTCTCAAATACTAAAAGGCCTATACCTTATGATAGTTAAAAATAAAGCGACAAAAGAAACTATTGGCTTAGCTAATAACGGCCAAAGATTAGACAATTTCTTAATGTCGTATATAAAAAATACTCCGCGAAGCCATGTTTATAAGTTAATTAGAACAGGGCAGGTTAGGGTTAACAGCTCTAGGGCAAAAGCCAGCACAAAACTCAATGTGAAGGATATCGTTAGAATTCCTCCATATACAACATCCGAGCAGTTAAAGCCGACAATATCTCAAGAGATGATTGATAAAACCCTTGAAAGTATAGTATATGAAGACGAGGATATTATTGTCTTTAATAAGCCTTCGTCATTTGCTGTTCATTCAGGAACAAATATTGGGTACGGGTTAATAGATATAATGAGGTTGGTGAGAAGTGATTGCGAGAGAGTCGACTTGCTTCATAGGTTAGACAAAGATACTAGTGGGTGCATCATTATTACAAAGAACTTCAGAGCGCTTAAGTATTTTACGAGTCAGATTGATAACAATAAGCTAGAAAAGAAATATATATGTTTAGTCGATGGTCTGTGGGACCCAGCTGTTAAAGATAATGCTGTGGATTTAGTTAGAAATAATAAAACTAGTAAGGCTATTTCAAAATTTAATATAATTAAATTATATAAAAACTCAACACTCCTGGAAGTTAATATTATTACCGGAAGATACCATCAGATAAGAAAGCATTGTGCAATGCTAGACCATCCTGTGATTGGTGATGACAGGTATGGAAACTGGGATATTAATAAAATATATAAAAAAAATGGATTAAACCGAATATTCTTGCACTCTTCGTCAATTGGGTTTCTTTTGCCAGATCAAAATGCAATTAAAAAGGTGGAGTGCAATTTGACCAAAGATCTTGAAAAGTTTTTAAAATCCCATCAATAATAAGAGAATTATTCCTATACTCCGTAATGATTTAGAATAACTTTGAGCTTTTTAAGAGGTAGCCCAATTAGCCCAGATATATCATTTTCTAAATCAATGAATTCTTCTACAAGTAAATCTTTAGCAACCTCATATCTAAATGCTGCTGAAGAATTATAAGGTTCGTGAGTATCAATATATTGGAGAATATCTTTCTCGCTAAGTTTTTTTATTTTTATCGTATATTTTGCAATATCAGTCTTATGCTCCATGTTGTCAGAATCCATAACACATAAGCCCGTATGGAAAATAATGGTTTTTTCAGAAATATACTCAAGATATTCGATAGCGATATTTTTATATAATGGTTTGCCGAGTATCCTTCCTTCGCAGGAAGCGCAAGCATCAGAACTAATTATCAAGCTATTATCAGTTAAGCCACATATTTTCCTTGCCTTCTTTATAGCAAGCCTGATCACCATATTTTCAGCTTTTTCTTCAAACAGCCTTGTTTCGTCTATATCAGGAGAAATACACTCAAAATTCATATTTAATTCACTCATTAGTGATTTTCTAAACTTAGAACTACTGCCGAGAATTATTTTTTTCTTTTTCATGTCTTTTTCCTGTATAATCTTCAAAATTTTGTGATAAAACCAAGGTTAATTTAAATTAAAGGATCTTATTATGGCTGTTCAAAAAAGCAAGAAAACCCAATCAAAAAGAGGCATGAGAAGATCTCATGACAATCTTGACCTACCTAAGCTTTCTCAAGACCCTACTTCTGGAGAAACGCATATGAGACATCATGTTTCTAAAAATGGTTTCTACAAAGGCAGCCAAGTGATTATACCTAAATCTGAAGATAGTTCTAACAACGAAGATAATTAAATTTAAGTAATATTTTTTATATAAATATGACTAAAGAAACTAGAATCGCTGTAGATGCAATGGGTGGTGATGGTGGCCCAAAAATCATAATGCCTTCAGTGAAAGAATTTCTGTTAGCTAATAAAGATGTAAAAATTGATCTATATGGTGATAAGAAAATAATATCAAATTTTTTAGATATTTTTGATAGCCAGTTATTGAAAAATATTGAGATTATCCACACTGACGAAAAAGTTTTAAGTGAAGATTCTCCGTCACATGCACTAAGACATAAAAAAAAATCTTCAATGAGTCTAGCAATTCAATCTGTAAAAGATAATAAAGCCCAGGCTTGTGTTAGCGCAGGAAACACTGGAGCTCTTATGGCTATTTCTCGATTTATTTTAGGGACTCTAGACGGGATAGATAGGCCTGCCATTGAGAGCATGCTCCCATCTTTAAGTGGACATACACACGTATTAGATTTAGGTGCAAATATTGGCTGTAAAGCTGAGCATCTTTATCAGTTTGCAGTTATGGGTTCTGTTTTGGCGATGGTATTAGATGAAAACCCTAATCCGACTGTGGGCCTACTAAATGTGGGAGAAGAATCAATTAAAGGTAATCCTCAGGTCAAAGAAGCCAATGACTTATTGGTAAACAGTAAACTAAACTATGTTGGTTTTGTAGAGGGTGACGATATATTTTGTGGTGATATTGACGTAATAGTTTGTGATGGTTTTGTTGGTAATATTGCTTTAAAGACAAGCGAAGGTATAGCAAAATTCATATCATCTAAATTAAAAAGTGAATTTAAAAAAAGTATTTTTACAAAAATGGCAGGCCTTTCGTCTGCGAAAGTTTTAAATTCATTTAAAAAAGTTGTTGACCCTAGAAGATATAATGGAGCCAGTCTTCTTGGACTTAAAGGTATAATTATCAAAAGTCATGGTGGGGCAGATTCTTTCGCTTTTAATAATTCTTTACAGATAGCTTTAAAAGAGGTTAAGAAAGATGTTCCTAAATGTATAGATACTAAATTAAGAGAGATCTTGGGCTAAATACTATGTTTTCAAAAATTATTGGTACTGGTGGCTATTTACCTAAAAAAATTGTTACAAATAAAGATTTAGAGTCAACAGTAGATACAACCGATGAATGGATTGTTGAAAGAACAGGGATTAAGCAACGACATATAGCGGAAGAAAACGAAACTACTTCCTCAATGGCTGTGCAAGCCTCAATTGATGCTTTAAGCAGCGCAAATATTCAGCCTGAAGATATTGATTTAATTATTGTAGCTACTACAACCCCAGATCAAATATTCCCTAGCACGGCATGTATAGTGCAAAATAAGTTGAAAATTAAGGCTCCTGCTTTTGATATCCAAGCCGCATGCACGGGATTTGTTTACGCCGTAAGTATTGCTGATAATTACATAAAAGCTGGTTTAAATAAAAATATTTTAGTTATTGGCGCTGAAAAGTACTCAAATTTATTAGACTGGAATGATAGGTCTACATGCGTGCTATTTGGTGATGGCGCTGGAGCAGTAATATTATCTGCTCAATCAGAGCCGGGAATTATATCGACACATATACACGCTGATGGTAAATATAATGATTTGTTATCTGTAGAGAATAATCATATAAAAATGAAGGGTAATGAAGTGTTTAAGGTTGCAGTAAACACACTAAGTAAACTAGTGGACGAGACTCTTAGTATTAACAATATGACAAAAAGTGATATAGATTGGTTGGTTCCTCATCAAGCAAATCTAAGAATAATAAAAGCTGCAGCAAAAAAATTATCTATGAGTTTAGATCAGGTTGTAGTTACTGTAGACAAACACGCCAATACTTCAGCCGCCTCGATTCCTTTGGCGTTGAATGAGGCAGTAAAAGATGGAAGAATCAAGAGCGATCAAGTAATATTATTAGAAGCCTTTGGAAGTGGTTTTACATGGGGATCTGTATTACTTAGGTATTAAAATTGATAGACATTAAAGATATTAAGCATAGTCTAAAAGATATGACATCAAATCCTGGTGTTTATAAAATGTATGATTCTGATAAAAAAATTCTTTATATTGGTAAGGCTAAGAATCTTAAAAAAAGAGTGTCGTCATATTTCAGAAATTCTAATCATTCTACAAGAATTAAAAGAATGATTAGCCTGATATCTACAATAGATTTAACTATTACTAATTCTGAGGCTGATGCTTTACTCTTTGAAAATATTCAAATTAAAAAACACAGACCTAGGTTTAATATTTTATTACGAGACGATAAATCTTACCCTTATATATATGTAGACACTCAACATGATTTCCCTAGACTAAGTTTTTATAGAGGGAAAAGGAAAAAAGATGGAAAGCTTTTTGGGCCTTATTCCAATGTTTATTCTGTAAGAGATGCGTTAAATACATTACAAAAACTTTTCAAGGTTAGGCAGTGTAGTGATTCTTTTTTTAACAACAGAACTAGGCCTTGTTTGCAATATCAAATTGAGAGATGTTCTGCCCCATGCGTTGGACTAATAGATAAGGACGATTATGTAACAGACATCAATATGTCAATGAAATTTCTTGACGGAAAAAATAATGAAATTATTGAGTCGCTAATACTAAAGATGGAGAGAGCATCAGTTGACCTCAAATATGAGGCTGCAGCAAATTTCAGAGATCAAATTGAGTCGCTTAGGCATACTTGTGAGCAAAGCTCTATAAGCGGAGATAGCGGTGATGTAGATATAATTTCAGTTTTTATCGTATCTGAGACAGCTTGTATACAAGTCTTTAATATAAGAAATGGAGTTAATTTTGGTAGTGAAACTTTTTTTCCAGAAATTGATGAAAATATAAACGAAAGCTCTCTTCTAAGTATATTTATTGGGCAATACTATTTGTCTAAACAAATACCGAAAGAAATAATCATTAATAAAAATACTAGTGATAAAAAGATATTAGAATTTATTTTGTCTAAGAAAAATTCCTCGAAAGTTTTAATAAGAAATAACGTTAGAGGTAAGAGGCAGAAATGGGTTGAACTTGCAGAAAAAAATACACTGGCATCAATAAACTCTAAAATATTAAGTAAAAAAAATATGTTTAATAGGTTTCAAGCTGTGCAAGATTTATTTGAAATGAGCGAGATTCCAAAAAAACTAGAATGTTTTGATATTAGTCATACATTTGGAGAGGCTACCGTAGCATCATGTGTATCATTCTCAATAGAAGGCCCTCAAAAAAAAGACTATAGAAAATTCAATATCAAAACTACAAGCATAGGAGATGATTACCAGGCTATGAAAGAAGCCTTAACAAGACATTTTTCAAGATTGAAGAAAAGTGAGTTATCATTACCAGATATATGTTTTATAGATGGAGGGTTGGGTCAAGTAAATGTCGCGCTGAAGGTAATGGAGGAATTGCAGATTTCTACGGTTCAAATTATTGGTGTTTCAAAAGGTAAGGCTAGAAAAGCAGGGGAAGAAACTATTATTATGAATTACGGGCAAAAGAAAATTAATCTAGAAAAAAATTCTCTAGCTCTTCACCTCATTCAGCAAATAAGAGACGAAGCTCATAGATTTGCAATTACTGGACACAGAAAAAGAAGAGATAAGAGTAGGTTTGAGTCTCCATTAGAAGAAATTGTAGGATTAGGGCCAAAAAGAAAGCAAGTTTTATTAAAGCATTTTGGAGGATTACAGGGACTTATTAAAGCCGGGGAAGATGAAATTAAAAAGATTCCTGGTATCAATAAAACATTAGCAGAAGCAATTTATTATAGATTTCACAACAATTAAAATATGACATACGCAAATTTAATAACTATTTTTAGAATAATCGCAATACCATTTATGGTGGCAATATTTTTCTATGACATTGAGAATTCAAGATATTATGTGATATTAATATTCTCCGTAGCTGCTATAACAGATTACCTAGATGGTCTTGTGGCTAGGAAAATGGATCAAGTAACTGCTCTTGGTAGATTTCTTGATCCAGTAGCAGATAAGCTGTTAGTAATTTCATCACTACTATTGATTCTCATAGAAAATAATAATTTAATAATTTTTTTACCTATCTGTATTATTATTCTTAGAGAGGTGATAATATCTGCGCTAAGAGAGTGGGCTGCACAAGAAAAGTCGGGGAAAAATCTGGAAGTTAATAGTTTCGGAAAAGTTAAAACTTTTTTCCAAATGCTCTCTATAGTTTTTTTGCTTTTTAATGGAACTATCTTTACAATAAATACATATGAAATTGGTTTGTATGGAATTTATATTGCAGCCTTTTTATCATTATTTTCTATGATAATATATTTAGGCAAAGTTATTAGGTCATAGATATAAGTGCGGGAATAGCTCATCTGGTAGAGCGCGACCTTGCCAAGGTCGAGGTAGCGAGTTCGAGCCTCGTTTCCCGCTCCATTTGATAGTGGCTGAGTGGCAGAGTGGTTATGCTGCGGTCTGCAAAACCGTCCACGCCGGTTCAATTCCGACCTCAGCCTCCATTAATTTAGTATAAGGAATTACAGTTATGAGAAATTTATATAATTATCCTATTGGGACAAAATCTCCAGAAGAGTTTAACGTTATTATAGAGGTTCCAACAGGTAGTAATAATAAGTATGAGTATAATGCTGAGCAAGATATTTTTGAGCTAGATAGAGTTTTATTTAGTTCTGTTCATTATCCAGGTTGTTATGGGTTTATACCGCAAACTCTTGGGGGTGACGGCGATCCTTTAGATGTTGTTGTATTAACAGGAGAGCCCATGATCACAGGATCTGTACTTAGCGTTAGGCCAGTTGGTTTTTTAAAAATGACTGACGACAAAGGTCAGGATGAAAAAATATTAGCAGTCCCAGTAAACGATCCAAGATTTAATGAAAGACGTAAACTGAGTGATGTTAGACAACATGTTCTGTTAGAGATAGAGCATTTTTTTAGAATTTATAAAGAACTTGAGAAGAAATTTGTGGACATTGATAAATGGTACGATGTGGAAGATACAAAAAAACTAATTTTAGAAGCCCACAGCAACTTTAAAAAATAAATTTTAATTCCTGTTATTGCACCTGATTATAATAATCTTTATTACTTTTGACGCTTTAACAATATGCCTTTTAGATCAAGAACAGAAAGCCCTGAAAAAGAACGAGCTGACTTTGGAAATATTTCAAAAATGTTTCCGTATATATGGGCTTTTAAATCCAGAGTAATTTTTGCTATATCTTTTTTAATAATTGCAAAATTCGCAACAGTAGCTGTCCCCATATTATTGAAAGAAATAGTTGACTCACTTAACAGTGATAAGACGCTTTTAATTCTGCCTTTGGGACTTCTTATTGCGTACGGAGCTTTAAGGTTAACTACAGCACTATTTAATGAGCTTAGAGATGTGTTGTTTGCAAAAGTTCGTTACCATGCAGTCTATAAAATATCTGTAAAAGTATTAGATCATTTACATAAAATGTCTTTACGATTTCATTTGGAAAGGCAAACAGGTTCAATTATAAGAGATCTGGAAAGAGGCACGCAAAGTTTATCTTCTCTAATTAACTACATGATATTTATAATACTTCCAACTATTATCGAGGTTTTTCTGGTTGGGGCTATTTTACTTATTACATACGACATAAATTTTGCATTTATTACATTCGTAACAATTATTGTATACACATTATTTACTTTAAAAGTCACAAACTGGAGAATGAATTTTAGACACGATATGAATAGGCTTGATTCAGAAGCAAATTCTATAGCCGTCGATAGCCTTTTAAATTATGAAACAGTAAAGTATTTTAATAATGAAGAATATGAAATTAAAAGATACAGCGATGTACTTTTTAAGTGGGAAAATGCAGCAATGCAAAGTATGACTACTATGTCTATGTTAAATTTTGGACAAGCTATTATTATAACTATAGGTGTTACTTTTATAATGATTTTCGCTTCATCTGGTGTTGTAGATGGCTCTATGACCTTGGGTGATCTTGTTCTTGTGAATGCTTTAATGCTTCAGTTGTTTGTGCCTTTAAATACTCTTGGTATAGTTTATAGGCAAATTACATATGCTTTAGCTGATATGGATATGTTGGTAAAATTACTAGACAAAGATATTGAGATTGTAGATAAAAAAAACGCTAAAGATTTGATTGTCAAATCTGGAGATATAGAATTTAAAAACGTTTCCTTTTCTTATAATGAAAATAGAAAAATTTTAAAAAATATTTCTATAGATATACCGTCTGGGAAAAAAATAGCCATAGTCGGTCCATCAGGAGCAGGGAAGTCCACTATAGGAAGATTATTATTTAGGTTTTATGATTCTTCTCAAGGTAAAATTTTAATAGATAATCAAGATATTGTTAATTGCACTCAAGAAAGTTTACATAAAAATATTGCTGTTGTTCCTCAAGATACAGTTTTATTTAACGAGAGTATTTTTTTTAATATAAAATATGCAGACAATAATGCAAGTAAGGAAGATGTAATTAGTGCTGCAATATTAGCTAATATTCATCATTTTATAGATGACCTCCCTGATAAATATAATACTATGGTTGGTGAAAGAGGTTTAAAACTTTCTGGTGGAGAAAAGCAACGAATAGCTATAGCTAGAGCAGTCTTAAAAAAGCCTAAAATAATAATATTTGACGAAGCTACTTCCAGTCTAGACTCTAAATCTGAAAATAAAATTTTAAATTCAATGAAAAAAATATCAAAAGACATCACGTCCTTAGTTATCGCTCATAGACTTTCAACAATTAGTGACGCCGACAACATATATGTTTTGGACCATGGTAATATTATTGAGAGTGGTACCCACGAATATCTCCTAACGTTAAAGGGTATGTACTTTCAAATGTGGAATCTTCAAAAAGAATCAAAGTAATGTTTTTTATTAAATTATAGGAAAAATTAGCGAAGAATTAATGTTCTTAACCTTCGCAATATTTTGCTTTATTTTGTAATCGCGTCTTTATAAACATTTTTGGGTTCTTGCTCACCTTGCCAAAGAAGTTCATATCCCAGTTCCTTTGCATCATCACAGAATACTACTAATTTATCAAAGAGCTCTTTAAAAGTTTCATGAGAATGACTTTCTTCATGTTCTGCAAATGATTTCCAATAAGTTACTATGGCTAAATGCTTACCTTCTTCCCCATAAGATCCAACACTTCCTTCTTTACTTATGAAGCCTGAATATTTGAATACTTGTCCTGCTAAGAAACCTGGGTAGTTTTCTTTAACGACGTAACACATTTCGCCTATTAAACCTTCAACATCTTCTACAGATACATTAGGTTTTAGTTTTACTATATTGAATAGCATTACTGATTCGTACGGTATACTTATTTTATCAAACATTTGTACTTCTCCATTCTTTAAACGGTGAACCACTCTTTAACCATAATAATTAATTTTCAAGTATTTCATATATCCATAAATGGTTATATAATAATTATCTTATTAAATACTTTATTTAGAAATATATAAGCGCTAGGTCATCATAAGTACTATTAGATCTATACTAGTTAGCGAAAGTGTTTATAATATCGGCTTACATGCCCAGGTGGCGAAATTGGTAGACGCAAGGGACTTAAAATCCCTCGGTAGCAATACCGTGCCGGTTCGACTCCGGCCCCGGGCACCAA
>ENA-OSJC01003139-OSJC01003139.1-marine-metagenome-genome-assembly--contig:-NODE-3139-length-11968-cov-16.787739_pt1 | contig 11968 bp, 11 predicted proteins | sample MGYA00237885_ERZ534234 | MGnify/ENA primary metagenome ERZ534234 (study PRJEB26413, sample SAMN06343907) | marine metagenome | isolation source: coastal waters | place: Atlantic Ocean: West Antarctic... | reverse complement strand
ACTAAATAGTACTAGCAAATCAATTCAAACAAACGGAGAAATCACATGGCTACATTAGTATCACCCGGAGTATCAGTCACAGTAAGTGACGAGTCGCAATATGTCGCGGCAACACAAGGTACCCTACCATTATTAGTTATTGCAACAGCAAGTAACAAAACAGACGCATCTGGCAGTGCAACCGCAACTGGTACATCACCAGCAAATGCAGGTGTTGCCTTTTTAGTATCGTCACAGAGAGAATTAACAGAAACATTCGGCGAACCAAATTTTTATTCAGTCGGTGGTTCAGTTGTACAAGGCGCAGAGACAAGTGAATATGGTCTCTTGGCAGCATATCAATATCTAGGTGTATCGAACAATGCTTATGTTATTAGAGCAGACGTAGACCTAAAAGAATTAGAAGCATCTTCAATAGAGCCAGCAGGCGTAATCACAAACGGTACGCATTGGCATAATACAGCAGTTACAAAATTTGGATTATTTAAATACTCTGGAACGGCTTGGGTAGCGGCAACAGCAACAGTTTTAAATGATGAGCCAGGAACAGGAAATGTTCATAGTTCTGGAGATCCACAAACTTGGTACGGTTCAACTGGCGACTTCGCGATTGTAACAGGTGGAAGTTCTAGTACTTCAATTTCATATTATGAAAAAGTTGGAACTTCGTGGCTTCAAACAGGCGCAACCGGTTCATCAAACTTTCAATTCTCTACATTTGCACCAACTACGAAAAAAGATGGCGTAACAGCATTATCTTCAGGCGATGTATATGTGCGTTTAGCAATACCAGATGGTGGATTAGATGTACAATTGGGAAGATATGATACTACTTCAGGATTGTTTACTACAGTACAAGCACCAGTTTATGCTTCAGACGACATAGCATCATCTTCATTGATGGACGCTGGTGATGTATATACTAAAAATCATGCAACATTAGGTGAGTTATATTTAAAACGTCACACTGGCGCAACAACATCAGTATTGACTTCTGGTATAGTGCCAAACACAGCGGCAATTATTACTTCATTTACTCTTGAGGGTGTAGCATTTGCTAAAACATCAGCAGTCTCATTAGATGCATTAATCACAGAGATGCAGTCAAACGTAACATTAAACACTGCAAACGTTAACGTTGAAAAAGTTGGAACAAACAAGATTCGTTTCACTAAGACTGACGGCAACGAACTTAATTTAGTATTTACTGTAGGTCCAAGTGCAATAGGTTTCTCAACTGCTACTAACGTAGCATCTGTTTGGGAATCATTAACGAATACATCAAAATCAACTCAAATTACAGGCACAATCGCAGAAGGCACTATGTGGCACAATGCAAGTCTGAAAGTTGAAATTCTAAAGAATGTAGCAGGTACATGGACTAAGAATGCATGGTCAGAAGATGCAGACAGTATCCTATCATCAGAACTACAGTTAATGTCAAGTGCACCTAAAAAACGCAAAGACGGAACAACTGCATTAGCGGCTGGCGACATCTGGATGGACAGCGATGCTGTTCCTTATCCTACAGTATATCGTCATTCAGGTTCAGCATGGGTCAAGTTAGACAATGCAGACCAATCATCTATTAACGGCGTAGTATTCAGTCATTATTCATATGATGCACCTTATGATGCAGACGGCGTTGCACGTGATGATACAACTCCACATGCTTTAGCGGAAAATGCATCTTTCTACCCAGAAGGTATTTTGATGATTAACATGGATTACACTACTTATAACGTTAAGAAACATACTAACGGTAAGTGGGAATGGGCATCAGGTGTTAACACAGATGGTTCAGGCAAGTTTGGTTCAGTTGCACAACGACACATGGTTGTTACAGCAATGCAGGCAGCAATTTCATCAAATACAGGTATTCGTTCAGAAGCAGTTTATTTTAATCTAATTGCGGCTCCAGGATATCACGAGTTGATGGACGAAATGATTACGTTGAACAAAGATAAGAAAGAAACAGCATTCGTTATCGGCGACTGTGATATGACATTGAAATCTGATTCAACATCAATGAAAGAATGGGCTACAGCAAATGTACCAGCAGAAACTTACGCGGCAATTTATTATCCGCATGGTTTATCAACTGACTTGTCAGGTAATGACGTAGTTATGCCTTCATCAGCGATTGCATTAAGAACTTATGCATTCTCAGATCAAGTATCATATCCGTGGTTTGCTCCAGCAGGACTTACACGTGGTGTAGTTTCAAACGCATCACAACTTGGTTATGTAAACTCAGAAAATGAGTTTGTTAAAGTACAACTAAGTGAAGGTCAACGTGATGTTCTTTACACATCAAGAATTAATCCAATTGCAGACTTTCCAAATACGGGAATGGCAGTATATGGACAGAAGACTTGTCAAGCAACATCAACTGCTCTAGATAGAGTAAATGTTGCACGTTTAACAAACTATATGCGTCATAACTTAGATACAATGTCTCGTGGATTCTTATTCGAGCAAAACGATAAGATTACTCGTGATAATATGCTAGACGCAGTTGAGCGTTTTTGTGGCAGACTTGTTTCACAAAGAGGCTTATATGACTACTTAGTTGTATGTGATGAGTCAAATAACACACCAGCACGTATCGACAGAAATGAGTTATGGGTTGATGTAGCAATACAGCCAGCGAAGTCAGTAGAATTTATTTATATTCCACTTCGTATCAGAAATACAGGCGAAACACTATAATATAAACTAGAGAGTTTAGTTTAAAACCCCTCCTCAGCGAGGGGTTTTTTATGGACAACTGTATCTCAAGTGATAAATACAGTTATGCGAATTAATGAAGTAATATTACACGAAGAACTACTAGACGTAAAGTCGGTTATAACTTCGTCTATCAAAAAACTAGATAAAGTTTTTAAGAGCAACAACTACGAGTTAAGAATAGTTGGTGGTGCGGTTCGAGACCTTGCTTTGGGCAAAACTCCAAAAGATATTGACTTGGCAACTGATGCCACACCAGACGAAATGATTGTTATACTTGATAAAGCAGGTATTAGACATAAGCCAACAGGTTTAGAACATGGCACACTCACAGCAATCTTAGATAAAGAACCATTTGAAATCACAACATTACGAGCAGATACAGAAACAGACGGCAGACATGCTGAAGTTGAGTTTGTTAAAAGTTGGGAAGAAGATGCCAAACGCAGAGACTTAACATACAATGCTATGAGCATGGATATGGAAGGTAATGTATTTGATTACTTTAATGGAATGGACGACTTACAAGATAAAGTCAGTAAGTTTGTGGGCGATGCAGATGAACGTATCAAAGAAGACTATCTAAGGATATTAAGATACTTCAGATTTCAAGGCAGACTATCGACACCAAGTTGGAATGACGACACATTAAAAGCAATCAGTTCAAACGTAAAAGGTTTACAGAAAATAAGTGCAGAACGTATTTGGCAAGAAATGAGCAAAGTTCTTGCAGGTAACAATGTTGCTAATGTCTTAGACCATATGACTAAAACAGGTGTCAGCAAAGTTATTGGATTATCAACAAACGATTTAAGCAAAGTAAAAGATAAAGGCAACTCTATTGTAGCACTAGCACAAATGGGCAACACAGTAGATATAGCAAAACGTTGGAGATTGAGCAATAACGAATCGACTCTGTTAGACTTTCTAACCAAGAACAAAACTAATTCACTTGACCAAAAGAAAGTAGAAGATATGATTGCTGACGGAGTTGATAAGACTTTAATTTCAGCACTAGCAACTCTACAAGGTAAAGATTTAAACATTGATGCTGAAGTTCCAAACTTTCCAGTCACAGGAGCAGATTTAATTGCAAAAGGTATGAATCCAGGACCACAAATGGGTGCAAAACTTAATTTATTAAAGCAACAATGGAAGCAAAGCAACTTCACTGCTACTAAAGATGAATTATTAAAAGAAGTAAAAGAATTCGTTACACTTAAAAAGGGTGACCTAACTGTAAAAGTTCCTAAGTCTAGACTTGAGTTTTATTTAGGACAACATTATGAACTTGTAGAAGAAATAACTGAAGCAGTACATACATTTATGACTGGTCATGGTGTCACTTTTGCTGGTAAAAAATATGACGAAATAGAAATTGAAGTAACTGGGGTAGATAACGCAAGTAAAAAATACAACATTATGATACTTTCTCCAAAAGAACTATTTGGTAAAACAGTTGCAGTCAGTTCTAAATACATGGAAAGAGGTCCTTGGACTAAGACTAAAACATCAAATGCATTTGAAGGAGAAAAAGATGCTCATTAGAGAGATAATTTCAGAAAAATCAGAAAGCAAACCGATTGTTTATCTGGATATGGATGGAGTTCTAGCAGATTTCTTTTCAGAATGGGCAAAACTTGCAGGAATTAAAACAGGAAACTATAAAGATATTCCATCGGCAAACATTGACCCAACTCTTGACAAAATGATTGGCACAGATTTCTTTGCTCAACTACCAAAATTTTCTACAGCAGATAAATTAATTCAAATGGTTATAAATCGTTTTGGTTCATATAAAATATTAAGTTCACCTTTAAGAAATGACCACGAGAATAGTAAAAAACATAAGATAGATTGGATTGGAAGAAAATTAAAAATTAAACCAAGTGAAACTATTATATCTAGCAACAAAGGTGCATTTGCTACACAACCAGACGGCACACCAAACATATTAATTGATGACCTAGGTAGAAATATTCAAAATTGGATGAGTAACGGCGGACTAGGAATTAAGTATCAAGCAGATGAAGATCCATTATCAAAAGTACAACAAAGATTAGAACAGTTTAAAAAGGGTGAAGTAACGCAAGAATCAAATACTTCTAAACGAGAAGAAAATATATTTAAAGAAGATGAAAGAAGATGAAAATAGGAATAGCAGGCTGTAGTTTCTGGTCAGCAACTCAAGAGGTGGATAGCCCCAATTGTAAGGGTAGTAGCGGCAAGCATTTTACAGAAATAGTTGCTAATTACTTTAACTGGGAATATATCACACTGGCTCGTGGGGCTTGTAGTAATACAGCAATTAGACTCCAAATTGATGAACTTGTAAAACAACAAGTAGACCTCATTATCTTTGGCATCACAAGTTTTGATAGAATTGATATTCGTAGTATTGGCGAGTTTGAATACAGTGATGATGTATATAGCCTAGATTATCACGGGCTTCCAGATAGATCAGCACTTGATTCTCGATTTTCTAATATACCTACTTTGATTAGTCAGAGTATCAATAACATTACAAGCACAGATTACTCAGATGCAACAAAACTTCCAGTTGCTTGGACGGAACAACAGAGCGAAGAGATTACTAATTGGTTTAATTTATGTTATAGTCCAGGTATCAAACATCGTCAAGATGACTGGCTAATTCATAGCACTATAGAAATGCTAGAGCGTACTGGAATACCTTATTATTGTGTAGGTCAAGTTCCTCATCATTTGTTGACACATATTGATAGTAATCGAACAATTGGCCCAAATCATCCCCAATGGAGAGACTTAGATCCATGGAAATGGCCTCGAAACTATGTTAGAAGATATCATACAACTGACGAAACACAGGCTATAGGCGCAGATAATTGGATTAAATATTTACAAGGTCAAGAATATAATGCAAGTATATAAGGAAACAATCTGGCACTTCACTTGTCAATCATGCAATGGATTTTGGTCTATTGCGGCATCAGACAAGTGGGTTCCATCAGAGTTGTTCTGTACTCATTGCGGTTCAAAACGAACACACGATAACGAACTTATTGAATGGGTAGATGATAATGATTATCAACCAGTAAAAAAAGACTTGGTAACAAATAGTCCAAATGCAAACGAAAAAGATGAGTGGTGTTCGTGTGGACATAGAATATTAGATTGTGACTGTAAAGCAGGATGCAAATGTGAATGCAATAAAAGATTTTTAGGAGCATATTGAGTATTTTATTAACATACAACTTAATTATTAGTGAAATAGATAAATACTAGTGTTAAAACCATAATTCAGAAACTAATTACAGGAGATAAGAAAATGGCAAGAACACTAGATCACTTCGGTGTACCAACAGATTCCGGAGCATCAACTGGCAACGGTATCTTACAACCAAAACTAAACTATCGCTTTCGTGTAATAGTTGCAGGATTTGGTGGAGCACCAGGCACAACAGCACCAGCAGAATTTACAAGACAGGTTATGAATGTATCCCGTCCAAAGGTATCACATGAGTCTATTCCATTAGATTCGTACAACTCACGTATGTACGTAATGGGTAAGCACACATGGGAGCCAATTACAATAACACTACGTGATGATATAGCGAACAATCTAACTAAGTTAGTGGGTTCACAAGTACAATCACAGTTAGACCATAAAAGTCAAAGAGGACCATCAGCAGGAACTAACTATAAGTTTTCTACATTGATTGAAATCTTAGATGGTAACTCAGGAAACGCAACAGAGCAATGGCAATTAGAAGGTTGTTTCATTACAAACGCTGATTACTCACAAACTGATTATGCAGTTTCAGACCCAGTTACAATTACATTAACTCTTCAATATGACAACGCAGTAATGAATGATGATATCTTTATAGACAAGACGTTTGTAAATGATTCTTCGCTCGGCGGCTAGTAAAAGAGTTACTATATAATGGCTGACGAGACAGCAAAGTCTAAGGCTACATATCGCCGACGTATTTTAGCGGATAGTGCTAACGCAAAACATCGTTTTGGATTTCAAGGCGAACATGGTTCGCCTCTTACTCAGGCTGGCGATAACACTGCCCCAAAACTCTCTGATCTATGGTTCATAGAGTTTAAGACAGTATCGGGTCTTGCATTCGAGAAGGGAGTTACAGTAGATATCTCTGCATTGGCAAAATCAGTATCTCATATTTCTCTTCAGACATCGGCAATGCCAATTGATCAATATGGCAAAAGAATTTATGTTCCAACTCGTGTTGATTTTCCAGAAGTAACACTTCAGATGTATGATACAGTTGACGGTAAAATGTTTGACTTTAGTCGAGAAATATATAGTAAATTTTTTAAGAATCAAGATGCTAAAGTTACATCAGCAAATGCTGAAGAAATTCTGACAAGTGCCCACGAACATGGCAGAAAGCTGCCTCATGAGAAGCACAATTATTATCATCAACACTTTGAAAAAATAACAGTATATCACTTTTTTGGTAATCTTGAGTCATATTCTGACCAAAGAACAGTAGGGGGAAGTAAAGACGGTAAGCCTCTGCCAAAAAGTGCAGGCACAGGAAGCATTCAAAAGATTGAATTAATAAATCCATTAGTCACTTCACTTTCTTTTTCTTCGAGCGATTATAGTATTACTGAATTACGAACAGTTGATATGGCTGTACAGCCAGAAAATATTAGAATAGAGAAAACTACAAATGTTAATTTCCCTAAATGGATGACACTAGGAATGGGTTATCTTATGCATGAGTTAACATCCCTTAAACAACCAAGTACTGAAGTATACCCAGGCGATATTCAGACTACGTTAGATGGTTATGACACTGTAAATGATTTTGAAGAAGTATTTTCTAAAGAAGATCCACGAAATAAAGATCCATTTAAAGATAAATGGAAGTATGAAAACTCTTTTTCTAATAGAGATGAGGCGGATCCATTTAAAGATGGCTCTTTTACCAAAACCTCACCCATCCGTTCGAGAGAAGAAATAGATGATCCAGATAAAGGTCATGAGATGAAGAAGATAGATTACGAAAAAAGAGATAGACAGTCTGCACAAGATGACAGAAGAAAACTTAAGGAGTTAGCAAATTTGTATAACATTGCTGCCTTCGGCGAACAAGGTAACCCTCATACAGATCAAACCATTGAAGTATTAACAAAAGAATTGAAAGATAATATTGGCGTAATAGATGCGGCAAGACTAAAAAAGTTCAATACAGATGGAGGCGAATCAACTTTTGATGAAGGTTGGGATTTTTCGAAAACTGATGATAAGAATCCAACTATTTCAGGATTTGGTGATTTGGGCAACAGTAATCCACCTATTCAAGGACCTCTTCCTTCATATACGTCTCAACAGTTTGGCTCTTCAATGATAAATGAATTAGTTTCATCATTTTTTGGTAATCGTTCTTTTAATATTAATAATACTAATAATAGTTTATTTGGTCCTGATGGATTGAAAAATGCACTGAAAGGCATAGCAATAAATGGAATCACATCTGCTATTACAGGCAGAAAACTTGATGGCTCAAAGATAACAGATGGCATCATTACGAATCGAACAAGTACTAAAACAACATCTGCCGTAATAGTTGAAAAATTACCTGATATAGTTGAGACTGTATATAAAAGAGGCTCAGCCGCACCATATTCTCCTGGCGTAAGTAAAACATTCATGGAACTTCAAGCAATAAAGGATAAATTCAAATGAAACTAGATATCTTAACTGCTAAATTATTGAAAAAGGGCTTTTCTCAAGAAAAAGCAGAACTCTACGCAGTAGAACTTACAAATGTTGCGAAGACATATGGTATAAATCCATATGAATTTGTCGATGAGATTTCAGAAGACTTCTCTTTTAATGATTTAGGGTCATTTGTCTTTAATAATGCCTTGCGATTTGGTTATCAAACGGGAAAAATGACTCCTACTAAACCGAACACTTACGTTGCAAGAGCAATTATTAAATAATGCCAAAATTCCATCAAGGAAAATACACAGTTCTAAACCAATCAAAATACTCAGGAAGCGGTAGTCCCACTTTCAGAAGTAGTTGGGAACAGACTTTCATGCAGTTTTGTGATAACAATCCAAACGTAATGGCATGGGCAAGTGAACCAGTGAGAATTACCTATCAGAACCCATTAACTGGAAAAGTCACAGCATATGTTCCTGATTTTATTGTCGTATACAGAGATACAAAAGGGAAGAAGAATGCAGAACTGATTGAGATAAAACCAGCAAATCAATCTAATCCTAAATTTGCACGTGGCAGGGCACAACAGGCACAAGTAGCAATAAACTATGCTAAATGGGATGCGGCAACACATTGGGCTAAAAAAAGAGGTATGAAGTTCAGAGTTCTTAATGAGGGTGATATTTATGCCAACACTAAGAAACAAAAAGAAGTCAAACGCAAAAAGAAATAACACACCTTAGGACCGATATAAGTTTCGGCTTTGCTGTTACCTATGTCTTAATGGTGAGGATGCCGTTATCCTTTATTCATATCGCTACTATGACTACAAAAAACGGCAACTTTATTTTTGATAAATACGTATATAATTAATCAAGAGTGTACAATATGACAAAAAAACTAGAAGAAACTTTCAACTTGACACCAACTGATGAAGTAGACCCATTGGATGTGTATAATGACGACAGATTGAGTACTAATAAAGATGCTGAGTCGTTGAATAAGGAGATTGTTCCTACAATTGAAGAGTCAAAAGAACTAACAGAGATTTTATACTCGGAGTTAAAGACTACAGAGAAGATTGATAGTGCATTACCTCTTGTACAAGACCTTAATCAACACGACAAAGAGATGGATGATATTCATAAAATGGCATTAGATGCTTTTAATGATTTAGTTCAATTAGGAATGAATGTAGAAGTACACGCTGGCGCAAAGTTACTAGAAACAGCAAACCAGATGCTGAAAACGGCTATGGAAGCAAAAGATAGCAAAGTAGATAGAAAGTTAAAGATGATTAACCTTCAACTTCAAAAAGCGAAATTAGACCATACAGTTTCTAAAAATAAAGATGGCTTTGAACTAGAAAGCGATGGAGCAGTATCAATTGATAGAAATGAATTGTTAAAACGAATAGATTCTGCCCAAAAAGACATAGAAAATGATAAATAAGAATAGAGCAATTAAAGTTATATATTAAAAAACATATATGGAACATACAATGAAAACATTTAAACAATATTTAACAGAGTCAACAAAAGAACATAAATTCACATTGAGATTCTGTTGTGACTTAGATGAAGTACAGGAAAATCGTATTGAGACATTTTTATCAAAATACGACCTTAAAACGATGTCAAAAACATCTACTACTCCTATCACTAAAAATCCAATGTTTTTTGATAATGCAACAAACTCAAAAGTTTCAAAAGTTGATATAGTTACTGGTTATCCATTATCAGCAGATATTCTACAACAACAATTAAGTGACTTACTTGGTATTTCACTTGAGAACGTAGTTGTTCATCCAGAAGGATGGGAACCTGAAGTAGAAGAAGATACTACAGATAAAAAGGCATTACTAGCATCAGATTATGACGAAACGTCAGATGATGGCAAGACTTACGGTAAGACTTTTGTAGACAAATTTCTAAACGATTTAGAGAAAAAAGAACATGACGTGGTAGAAAACGAACTAAGCGTTAAACCAAAATCTGATCCAGCACCGGAACAGATGTCAAAAGATGAGCAATCAAGTGCATCAGTTATCAGCGGAGATGAATAATGAGCAAACAATATAACCTATCAACTACTGATGACAATGGTCAATCAGTTACAACTAGTCAGACTGTCACAGAGCATCCAGAAGAAATTTTACGATTGATGAAACTAGCAGGTCTTGAAAATGCACAAGTAGTTGCAGAAGATGAATCAGTTTTTGAACCTACTCCTGCAAATGATAAATTAGATTTAGATGACTATTCTAAGAAATCTCCAGAAAGCATTGCAAAACAAAAGAAAACAATTCAACCAACACTTGGTGATAATCCATTAGAGTACTCTTTAGACGAAAATGAGATTTATGAAGCAATGATTGAAGAATTTGATAAGCCTGAAGAAAAGTTAGATGAAATTATTCCTTTAATTCCAGCAGTCGTTAAAGGTGTCAAAGCAGTGGCAAATACTGCGGGAAAATCTATGGCACATAAAAAGACTCCACAAGTTAAGTTAGCAGGTCATGATGATCCAAAAACAGGTTCTCCTACATCAGCAGTCACTGTAGATTTTTCATCACCAACAAAAGCGGCAGGTCAAGGTCCAGCCTCAACGAAATTTAAGAAATTTGCAAAAGCAGGTCGTAATCATAATGATGACGCAATTGCACCACCTAAAGGACATCACAGTAATACTGCAACACGATGGGCAGAATCTACTGAAGAAGTCACTGAAGAATTAACAGCAGGTCAAAAGAAATTACCTGACGCATTACAAAAATCAATTCTTGCTAAACAAGGCAAAAAAGAAGTTAAGGAAGAACAGATAGATGAGTTGATAAAACCAAGTTCAGTAGATTTTGCTAAGTCTAAATCGATAGGAAACCCGATGATTAAAAATAGAAAAACCGGATCCCCTGCTTCACTTGAAAAGCCATCGATACTACCTAAAACCGCAAAAGCGCCAAGAATAAAACCTATTACGCATACTACTCGTTCAAGACCTTCAACCTCAGCAAATACATCAAGTTGGTCAAAAGCAGATGCAACAAACGCCGCATCTGATGAGAAGTTAATTAAAAAAGCAGTAAATAGAAAACGCAATTATAATGATGATGGAATTGCACCACCTAGTGGACATCACAATAATACTTCTAACAGATGGGCAGAATCAACTGAAGAAGATATTGAAAAAAATCTTAAAGAAGCAGAAGACCAAATTAAAGCATTGAAGGAAGATTGTTCTTGTGGACATGGTTCAGATTGTGGTTGTGGTCCAGAATGTGGTTGTGGTTGTAACGCAGTTAATGAAGCAACATGGCCATCATCAGTAGACCGTCCACACGTAAACGGGTCGAGAGATACAGAAGATTTAGAAAGAATTGTCAGAGCATATTGGGACGACTTACCTGAAAAACTTCAAATGGATTTAGATATGCACTTTGATACACTAAAAGGTGAATTTGACGAATCTCAGGACAGAATGGCACAGGAATCAATAAACGAAGAAGAAGAAGTATATTTTCAATACGATGACATTGGTGGAAACATAATT
>ENA-OSJC01003138-OSJC01003138.1-marine-metagenome-genome-assembly--contig:-NODE-3138-length-11981-cov-6.214634_pt1 | contig 11981 bp, 9 predicted proteins | sample MGYA00237885_ERZ534234 | MGnify/ENA primary metagenome ERZ534234 (study PRJEB26413, sample SAMN06343907) | marine metagenome | isolation source: coastal waters | place: Atlantic Ocean: West Antarctic... | reverse complement strand
CTTCTTGCTCAGTATTATCAGTAGAGGCATCATTAACAACAATAACTGCTCCGTATTCTTTGACTGATTGCACCACATCAAAAATTGTAGCTTCCTCATTGAATGCCGGAATAACAATCGCTATTTTATACTTGTCCATTTTATATAATCACCAGATTTAATATTTTCCACTAACTCTTTATCGAGAATCTTCTCTAATTTATAAGGCGGTAATGCATCTTCAGGACAAGGCCTAAGAAATTCTAAATCATCCTCTCGAACCATATCCCCAGCTGCCAAATATTTTTTAACACGGATAGATCTTCTTTGTAAGACAACAGTGTCAGCCTCATTGTCTTCTACTTTTTTTATTTCTAACCCTAATGAGTTTTCTAATTCTCTGGTTCTGTCAACCATATCTTTCCAACTATTAAAATCCATTGAAAATTTATGGTCTGGCCCTTCTCTAGTTGTGTCATCTGTGAAATGTTTCTCGATAACACGGGCACCTAGTGTCACTGCACCTAATACTGTAGCATGTCCAGGAGTATGGTCAGACAACCCTAAAATAGTATTGGGATATTTTCTACCATATTCTTTAAGCACATTTAAATTTATATATTTGAAATTCTCTATTGATGCTGTATAGTTTGTATTGCACTGCATTAATACCACATCATTAGTGTGATTCAATAATGTAGACATAGCCATCTCTACTTCATCTATAGTTGAGGCTCCTGTTGCCAACAATACTGGCTTATTTTTAGAGGCAATATAATCAACAATCCCTAGCCAAGTAATATCACCAGACCCAATCTTATACGCACTTAAGAAATCATCAACTTTGTCTACTAATTCATAAGAATATGGTGAAGTTAGGAAAGCTATCCCTGCCTTGTTACAAGTTTCTTTCAATACAGGCGTCCAGTCTTGATCAATTGATGCATCTTGATATACATCAAATACGCTTTTTTTCCATCTAGACTGGTGTGATTGTTGCCCATCAAGAGATTTAAATCCTTTATCGCTTACAATAGTATTAGCAGTAAAGTGTTGAAATTTAGCAGCATCTGCCCCTGCCCTTGCACAAAGATATATCAAATCCTTGGCTCGCTCTAGATCTCCGTCATGATTAGCACCTACATCTGCAATAAAGTAGGTAGGATGATTCATGCCTACGACTTTATTTTCTATTTGAATTTCTCTCATTCTATTTCTTCTAATTCAATAAATTGCTGTTGTTATCATATTGATGCTTCATTAATTTTATCGTATCTATGACATTAGGAATGTCATGCACTAAAGCCGAACTAATCTTTTTAACACTTAACGCCATATTTTTCGGTCTATTTGCTTTAAATTCTATGCTATCAACACTAACTCTGTTGATATTTTCATTAGATAATTGGAATGTTTCAGCCATTTTTTTACCAAAATCATATTTTGAGATGCTGTCACTACTTACGCAATGATGCAGTCCAAATATAGGTCTTTCGATTATCTTTCCGATAATAAGCGATAAATTATCAACATGTAATGGGGAAAAATACACATCATAAAATAAACTCAGCGGTACATTACCAATCAAGCTTTTAAGTATCCATTCAGCAAATGAAGTGCCGCCTTCCTGCGTCCAACCAATAATATTAACTCTAAGAACTAAGCCATTATTCATCGATTGCACAGGCTTCTCGCCCATGAGTTTAGTTTTTGCATAAACATTGAGTGGATTTTCCAAGTCAGACTCACTATATGCGCCCTGCTTCTCTCCGTCAAACACTGAATCAGTTGAAATATAAATCAGCCTGCCGTCGCTAGAACCCAAATAATCCACCATCGCTTTGGTTGTTTCAACATGAAGTTCGGTTGCTAGCTCAACATTTTCTTCACAGGCATCTACATTGACGATTGCAGCGCAATGTATCACTAGATCCAGTTTAGACTTTTCTAGCCATTCATTAAGTAATGCAATATCTGTTAAGTCAAAACAATCCCACTCAATATTGTCACCTTCTATACCTTTACTTCTTGAAGTTGCAAATACTTTGTGTTTCTCTGATAAATGAGCAACAAGTGACGTGCCTAGCATTCCACTTGCACCTGTAACTCCTACCTTCATCAATTCAACCTTGTAAACCCACTGTGACAAACAGGTCCATCTAATAAAGAATCTACCAATAAGTCACCATTTTCACAAGCAGCTATCACTTTAAAAATCGGGTCTAATATTTGGAAATAATTATCAATCTCTTGTGTCCCATGCTCTATACAAACATAGATTACATTTGAAGCAAGAATATTGTTTTTCAGCATCTCTTGAGTTATGTAAGTTTTATACTTTAACCAGTCATCAGATTGAATACTAAATCCAATCATAGACGGTAAGCCATTAACCTTAATAGGTAATTGATACTTTTCACCTAAGTTTTTCCATTGATTTCCAATATCTTTACCCGTATTGGTTATCAATTCCCATGACTTAGTTTTATCCATAACCTCTAGAGTTTTGAGAGCAGCTGTAGGCCCAATCCTTTCGGTCCAAAAAGTAGAGCTAATAAATGTACTTTGTGCAACATCCATTACTCCTCTTTTTCCAATAACAGCAGTAATGGCATACCCATTTCCTAAAGCCTTACCAAAAACAGCCATATCTGGCTCAACACCATATATTTTATGAAGCCCGCCGTTACTTTGCCTAAAACCAGAAGTACATTCATCAAAAATCAGGACAATGTTGTTGTTGTCTGCTATCTTTCTTACTTTAACTAAGAAGTCATCTTGAGGCTCATCATTGCGAGAAACCTCCATTTTTATAACACCAATATCATGATTTTGTATAATAGTTTCTAGCTCATCTATGCGATTATAGTTGAATGGAACAACACTACCTTTAAGGTCTTTAGGAACACCTTTAGGCTCAAGACCCGGTAACAGTTGCCCCGCAAGGTTATCATTATCTCCTAAGTTCGCAGATAAGTACCAATCATGCCAACCATGGTAACCACAAATGGCTACTTTATCTTTGCCAGATGCAGCTCTTGCTATTCTAATTGCCATAGCATTAGCTTCGCCTCCAGTCCTAGCCAACCTTACCATATCGGCCCAAGGGTGCAAATCAACCAATTTCTCTGCCAGGTATACTTCTTCAGGACAATTAAAAGTAGACATATTACCGTCTTTCACATTATTTAATACCGCCTCATCAACCTCATCATTCCCATATCCCAATATATTGGTACCAATACCCATAATTGACATATCAGTATATTCTCTACCATCTAAATCCCAAACCTTGCAGCCCTTGGCTTTCTTAAAATATGATGGCCATTGTTCTGGCAAAAACATCTCACTTCGTTTTGATAAGAGCATATTACCCCCTGGAATAATACGCTTAGCCCTTATCCATAATTTTTGCCCGTTACCCATATTTGCTCCTTCATTACGGACTAGGTGTTGATTTCCTGTAAATATTTCTGGATCACTCTCTCTTAATTGCAAAACTTCTTTCCATGAAAAATCAATTATTGGATGAAAAAAATTGAATATATTTTGCACTACAGTAAAGTCTTCAGGCTCATCAACTGTCCATCTTTCTGCAGAAAAATCCTTAGAATTTTTGAGAAAAAACTTCTTATAAGTATCAGAATTAATAATATAAGGTGTTACATGCTCCCTTTGAAAATCTTCTTTGGCCTTTTTATGTGCATCTTCTAGTGCCTTAATTGAAATAACTTCAACATCTAACCCATCTGGATAAGTAGGTGGCTCACGATTACTAGCATAATCTACATTAGAATCAATAAATCCCTCTATCACTTCATCAACAAGAAAACTATCCATCAATGGACAATCCCCAGTTATTCTTATAACAGCAGTAGCTTTAAATGTTTTTGCTGCTTGAAAATATCTATCCAACACATCATTTTCCTCTCCAGAAAATACCTTATAACCCAAACTTTCAACATGATTAATTAATGGGGTATTATTTTTATTATTTGAAGTGGCGAGTACTATTTGGTCAATGTGCTTAGAATTAGACAGCCTATCAATCAACAGCTCAATCATTGGGATATGATTGATCTTCATCATTACCTTATTAGGCAAACGAGTAGATCCCATTCTTGCCTGGATAATTGCTACAACTTTCATACTATAGCTTCCAATTTGTAGGATTTATCAGCATAGGGTCATCCATTATTAATTCATCTGGTATTGAGTATTTAGGGTTTTTAGAGATAGAGGTAATTATTTCAGTTAGTTGGGACTTATTCTGTACTCCAACTATTACCTTGTTAATTTGCTCATAAGAATATGAAAAATTTAGCGTAGCACTCAATGGAGTTTGCTTGGTGTCATTAATCCACTCATTAAACTTATTAAAGTGATCACTCCATTTATTAAAGTACGGATTTCTCTGATTTTTCTTCTGCAGTAATAACCCCTGCAGAAAGACTGACCTAGAATGTAACTCCACTCCAGTTTGGCTCAGCTTATCAAGCCAACCAGATACCTCAAGCCTTCTGTCTAAAATATTAAAAGGTGCCTGAACAATATCCATCTTCATGTCGTAATTTTCTAACGCATCTAGTTCATCTGGATTATAGATGGACACACCAATTTTTTTAACAACACCTTCATCTTTTAGCCTGGACAAACTATCAAATAATCGTCTTTTAGGTGTTTCAAGAAAATCAGTGGACTGATGTAATAATAACCCCGATAAACTATTTACACACATCCTGCTTAAGGATGACTTAACATGACTACTTACCCATAAGTCAATATTGTTCACATTTTTAGGAATTGGGGGTAATTTTGTTACAATATCAAATTGATTGACGCCCACCTTACCTAAAATGTTTTCACTACTGCCATACACTGCTGCCGTATCAAGCGTATCAATATTATGACACTCTGCCTCTCTTAATATATCTTCAACTTCTGAAATTTCAACTTGGCCAGATGTGTTAGACACACCGTAATCCAATCCAAATTGCACTGTACCAAGAGATAATTTCATTTTATTTAAAATGTCTTTATTAGTTTTCTTGATACTCTATACATCTTTATAAAAGAACTTCCTTAGCTTAAGATTTGGATGAACATGTAATTTTCTAAATAAAAAGAAATTATAAGGAAGGAGGAAAAATACATAGTGTACAAAGGTCTTTATACTCTTCTTGAAGAAATATAGGACTCCAGTCGGCTGATCATACTTTTTTAATCTTGGGCTCACTATAATAGAATTTTTATTTGATAAAACATCAATCCAATCTTGATTGAATTCAACTGTATTCTTAAACGCAAGGTGTTCATAATTATTGTCTAGACTGAATCTAAAATGTATGTTAGCTCTAAATGAGTTACAGATTCCACGATGTAGAATAGCAGGATCAAAAAATATTATATTACCGGCCTTGCACTTCGGGTAGATAGATCCCTCTATCCTATCCGAGGAGTGTTGTTTTATCTTTTCTTCAACCACCCTATCTTTTTCTATATGCGACATAGGTATAAGCTCAAGCCCTTGCTCATCAAATAAAAACATACTAACTTGAAGATGCATGCTATTTCCAACAACTGCATCTCTATGCCAATTGCCAATATGGCCAAAATCTTCTCGGGTTGTATGGTATCTTGACAAATCCAATCTTAACCTGCCCTCTCCTACTATGTCTTTAACACCTGTAATTAAGCTTGAAGAGTTTAAAAGTGCAGCCATGCGCTTATCAAGAATATCTGAATGGAATGGCATTTCTATTCCTGCTATATTTACTACCTTACTAAGATAATCATCATAGACACGAAAGTATGGATACTCTCCACTTTCCGCCTGACCAAGAATTTTTTTAAACGACTTTTGAGCATCTAATAACACTTGTGAGCTCTCTAGTCGAGATTCAACTAAAACATACCCAAACTTCTTAAAATGGCTCCATTCTTTATGCGTTAAAAATCTCATATCTTCTCTTGCCATACTAGAAGAACACCTTTATTGTCATATTAGTTCGATAATTATATATTACCGATTTTATTGCTATTTTTCTCAATCCAATCTTGCAATGTTTTAACACTCATCCACTCTTTATTATTGTCAGAACAGTATATAAAATCTGGTTCAACCTTAACACCATTTCCAATTCTTTCTGGATCTTTAGCCCACTCGTTAATAGATGGCAAAATTTTATAATATCCTGGATATTCATAAGTATAAGGTGAATCTTCTGGGCCAATCATTTGCTCATGCAACTTCTCACCTGGGCGAATGCCGACTACTTCTTGCTTGGCGTTCTTATTAATTGCTAATGCCAAATCAGTTGTCTTCATGGAAGGGATTTTCTTCACATAAATTTCACCACCCTTCATATCATCAAAGGTTTTCCAAACCAGCTCGACCGCTTCTTCTAGAGTAATCATAAAACGTGTCATCCTATTATCTGTGATTGGTAATACACCACCATCTTTAGAAATTGACATAAAAAATGGAATGACAGAGCCGCGAGACCCCATTACGTTACCGTATCTTACCACTGAGAAAGCCGAATCATTATAGCCACTATATGAATTACCAGAAATAAACAATCTATCAGATGTTAATTTGGTTGCACCATAGAGATTAGCAGGACTACTAGCTTTATCAGTAGACAGTGCGACAATCTTTTTTACGCCTTTATCAATACAAGCGTCGATCAAATTCATAGCACCAAATACATTAGTCTTTACACATTCAAAAGTGTCATATTCGGCAGTAGGAACAATTTTAGTAGCTGCAGCATGTACCACATAATCAATGTCGTCAAGCGCTCGATATAGCCTATCTCTATCTCTCACATCCCCAATCTGAAAACGCACTCTTCGGTCATTTTTAAATAATTTTGCCATTTCCCACTGCTTCATTTCATCTCTAGAGAATACAACTATCTTCTTTGGGTTGTATTTTTCCAATGTCATTGGGATAAATGCATGGCCAAAAGAGCCCGTTCCACCGGTAATAAGTATTTTTTTATTTTTTAGCATATTGAATAATAATAAATGAAATTTCCTCTTTTGTAGAACAAAATTCTAAGTGTCACAATAATACCTTACTCTGCTTTCTACTTTAATCTGAACAAACATTATGCGCTAGTAATTAATTCTAGAAGAATTTTTATGGATGTATAACTTGTTTACTAGAATTAAGAATTTATCATCTCGTCATATGTTCCTATATCTACTGAACCATTATTGTTTAATCTTATTATCCTGTCACAATTTTTTAAGGTAGATAATCGATGCGCAATGATTAAAACTGTTAAATCTCTTTTCAGTTCGCTTACCTCTTTCATTACTGCAAGCTCTGTATTATTATCCAAAGCACTTGTTGCTTCATCAAAAACCAGTACGTCTGTTTGCTTATAAAGCGCTCTGGCAATTCCTACTCTTTGACGCTGACCTCCAGAAAGTCGAACGCCTTGTTCACCTACAATAGCTTGATAGCCATCTTTACTCTCGCCTATTAATTCATCAATTTTTGCTTGCTTTATGGATTTTTCCACTCGTTTTTTATTAATTTCATCTTTAGGAATTCCAAAAGCAACATTTTCTTCTATAGAATTGTCAGATAAATAAATACTTTGTGGAACGTGCGCTATATGCCTTCTCCACGCCTGTCTATTTATTACTGTTATGACCTTATTATCAACAACAATCTCTCCCTTTGTTGGTGGGATTAACCCCATAATAATATCTAATAGTGTGCTTTTTCCACTTCCAGTGGTTCCTATAAAGCCAACATGCATACCCTTGGTTATTTTTAAATTAATATTTTTCAACACCCAAGGGGTATTTTTTGAATATCTAAAACTTATGTTATTTAAAACAATCTCCTTTTTAAAAGGAATTTCTATTGATTGATTTTGAGTAGTAAGAATTGGTAGAGGTTGGTTTAAAAGATCTAATACATCCTGATTAGATGATCTCGATCCTTGTATCGCGCTATACGAACTGTATGCTTGTTGCAATGCCGGAATCAACCTTTGAGCTCCAAGCGCTAACGCTCCTAATATCGGAATTGCAGCTGTTATACCGCCTTGCTTCTGAGTTAAAAGGTACGCAAGGATGACGATTAAACTCATTCCTATAGACTCCATTACGAACTTAGGACTACCAGAAATAAACATATTATCTCCTGCTGCTCGCCGCATAGGTAAGTCTGCTTTACGATACAGAGTGCAATAAAATTCTTGACTGCCATCTATAAGCACATCTCGGATTCCACCAAGACCCTCTTGTAAAGACTTTACTATTGCATTTGACTGATAAGCTACAACCTTGCTATTCTGTTTAAGTTTTTTCCTAGTGAATTTAATTACAACCCCATAAAGCACTCCAAAACCAACAACTGCAAAGAATGAAATTTGCACATTAATCACCAATAGTGTACTTACAATCCCCACAAGCATAATTATCGCACTAACTAGCATAAGGACTGGAGTAATCCCAGCCTTAACTACCACATGTGTTTTTGTTACTATACCATTGATTACTTCACTACTATTTCTTAGTAAATGAACTGAGTACTCTTGATGTAATGTACGACGATAAACATCTATACTGATATCTGCACCTATTGCAAATGATAATCTAGTTGTCACATATAAAAGTGTAAGTCGTATTACTCCCGCAAAAATGGCTACACTTATAAAAATAATAGTTAAAGGCAATATTAACTGCTCTGGTTTGGTTACATTCAAAAGCTGAACTGGATATTGCATAAGTGAATGCTGGTAAATTTGTTCAGGAGAAGTAAGGACGCCCAAGAAAGGAAGTACCAAGCCAATACTAATAACCTCGGCTAGACTAGCGATAAACATGAGTGCCAGCAACATATAAAGTTGCATTTGTCGTAACTTTGACAAATGACGCCACAGACTTATTATTTGTTTCAAAATGTATTTTTTCTATTATTAATTTGGTTTTGCAACATGTATAAAATGATATAACGTTATGCTTTTTTAAGCAATTAAATTACTCTTATTTTTTTACTCTCTTGCGTAATTGGAGCATGTAAATCTTTAGACTTATCAATCGAATGCTCGATTACTGCTTTAATAGTTTCACCAACTGAAATTGATACAATATTGCTTGTTGCTATTACTTCTTTATTTTTTATTTAGAGTCATAAATGCATAAAATTTAACAATATCTAGAACTGCTCCAACAAAAAATAACATCAAGAATCTTATTGGTAGAATACCTGGAAATAACTTCACACCGTTGTTTCTTGGTAAAAATATCCCTCTATAAAAAAAATAAATTAATAAAGGAATGATGATTACAATTTTAGTTATGTGCGGTATGTAAAATAAAGAACTTATTTGCCACTCTGTAACTAACCAATTCCAATTATAAGCAAGAAAAATAAAGTATGGGAGTGCAATAAAAATAGCTAACTGTCTCTGCCATTTGTAATACTCAAGCCTTCCAGAAGCACGATAACTCACCAACCATTTTTTTAACAAATTTTTAAAGTTTAATCTTAACAACCCATAATAGTCAGCTGCTACCAGACCACTATCAATAGATACTATATTTAAATATCTTGTTCTATTCATCCACTCAGAATCCTCTCCAGTTCTAACATTTTCAAGAAACAGTCCAACCCTAAGAAAAACATTTTTCCTGATAACAGACCCAGGGAGTGTTCTTATTGGATCTACGCCATAAATAGAATCACGAACATAGGGCATTAGTCCAGAATTATTAACATCATAGACTGTAGAACCCCAAATTATATCTACCATTTCGCCCGTGTTTATTAGCTTTAAATAATCACTCAGCCAATTTATTCTAGGGATAGTCATAATATCAATAAAAGCTATGAAGTCACCACTTGCTTTTTCTACACCTATATTTCTAGCGGCCCCTGGGTTTAATCTTTCATTATGGCTAATAATATGAAATGGACACGTACTTTGACATATCGCTTGTAGTTGTTTTTTATCGTAACCACCCAATCCAAACGAATCAATAATAATTATTTCAAATGGTGTGTATATTTGACTTAGTAATGCATTAGTACACTTTTTAAGATCAATGAAATTGTTAGCAGATGGCATGATGACGCTTACTGTGTATTTATTTTTAGTCATCTACTTCCAGAAAATGAAATCAATATCGCCGAGAAACTGAGTCAATTTCAATTCTGAAACATACTCAAGCCTTTTTTTAAAATTAAAATACATCAATTTTGTATATATCTGAGAAGCTCAAAATTCTAGATAATTAATCATTATAAATTTTAATCTACTTAATGGGCTTTGAGTATACGACCTACCACCCAATTCATATACGCTAGAATTGATTATTTTGTTTTTTGTTGGAAGGTTGTCAAACATACTCTTATAATATCTTATTACACCATCTTTATCACTAAACTTATTACCAAAGATCAGTCTAATATTATCTGATTTTATTCTCTCATAGTTCAAACTATGCATAAATAAGCCATTATTTAAATCTAAATTCTGTAATTCGGTAATTGATGCATGTCTATTATCATTATTAAGAAAAACTATTCCATAGTAAGGGTCTATTACTGACCATTTACCATTAACTTTAAAAATAGTTACCGCATCCTTGTAATTATCTTCATGAAACCACATAAATGCATCCACCCCAGCATACACCAATAAAACTGATAAAAGATCAGAAAATTGATCCTCCGTACCAAGCCTTCTGTCTATTATGGTCAATGGGTGGCTGTCAACTACATCAACACCTTTTGGTATTTTTCTTATATTACTCTGCATCCATTTTGATATATCTAATACTTTTTCTATATCATTTTTGGAATTCTGAGTTATTCCATTTACTATAAAACTATAATTTAAATGCCTTCCATAAAAATTAAATAATTTTAAATATAGTGGAATTTTATATTCTATTACCTGGTAATTAACTGCTTTATACTGCGTTGTATCTTTATTTAAGACAATAAAAATAACTGCTGTCAATATTGCTAATAAAAAAAACTTTTTTTTTATGGGTAAATTGGGCATTAATCTATAGATCTTTTTTAATACGAGGCAGAACAAACGCCTTAAATGCAAAGTATAAACTTAAGCCCAATGTCATATGCCAAGGCGCTAGGCGCATACGATACAATGTTCCTATATTTGGAATGGCAATAGATTGCACTAACATTATTACTGCACTAGCTAATAATACTGACATAATAATTACAATATACTCACTCTTACGCTTAATAATCAGCCCCACAAATCCAGCCATAAATGCAACATAGGCAATTAACATCTCAATGCCAGTAATTTTTCGCATAATTCCACTTCCAGGACTCACCCCTTGAGCAGTCCACATATCGGGAAATGGCGCCAAATATCCAACTTGCATAGCTCGTGGAGTATAATTTATTAGGTCAAGTGTTGTATAAAACCTAACATTTAAATCAATCATGCTGCCTGCAGTTGGATAACTATTAATAAAATTGCTCCTAATTCTGTCAAATCTAGCTGGATATTGTTTAAATGTCATAAAAGCTTCTAAATGACCTCTAAATGGCTTATTTAATTCTTCAACAAAAACTGAAGAATTTGAATTTATAGATTTTGTCATTCTAGCTTCTATAAATTTTGCTCTTCTAGCAATTTGCTTTTTAAGTTTTGCTCTTCTAGCAATTTGCTTTTTAAGTTTTGAATCTATAGAATTTGAATTTATAGAATTTGAATTTATAGAATTTGAATTTATAGAATTTGAATTTATAGAATTTGAATCTATAGAATTTGAATCTATAGAATTTGAATTTATAGAATTTGAATCTATAGAATTTGAATTTATAGAATTTGAATCTATAGAATTTGAATCTATAGAATTTGAATCTATAGAATTTGAATTTATAGAATTTGAATCTATAGAATTTGAATCTATAGAATTTGAATTTATAGAATTTGAATTTATAAAACTTGAATTTATAAAATTTGAATCTATAGAATTTGAATCTATAG
>ENA-OSJC01003134-OSJC01003134.1-marine-metagenome-genome-assembly--contig:-NODE-3134-length-11991-cov-4.833557_pt1 | contig 11991 bp, 14 predicted proteins | sample MGYA00237885_ERZ534234 | MGnify/ENA primary metagenome ERZ534234 (study PRJEB26413, sample SAMN06343907) | marine metagenome | isolation source: coastal waters | place: Atlantic Ocean: West Antarctic... | reverse complement strand
GAGGGGGTGTATAAGAAAAATCCTCAGTCATTTGCCTATTAGCTGCTTCGTTATTATATTTTCTTAGCTGTCTTTCCATAGTTGCATTAGCTGCATCACCTGTGGCAATAGCATCGTCCTGAGCTTTTTCTTCAGCTTCTGTACGGGGGAAGTATGTAAAGGCATCACGGGCATCTGTAGGAGGATAGTACTTACCCTCACTCATTTGCCTATTAGCTATAATAGTGTCAGCTTCCCTTTGAGAAGTAATTTCGTTTTGGTTACGAATTAAATCTACAGCCTCACGAGCTTCTCTAATTTGTTTTTCTCGTCTCGCTAATACCGCAGCACTATAAGAGTCTTGCGCTCTTTTTTCAGCTGCTAACTCCCTAACATTTACGTCTTGTATACCAAAGTCTGGAGTTTCTGTAGTACGGGGAGGTGTATAAGAAAAAGCCTCCGTCATTTGCCTATTAGCTGCTTCGTTGTCGTACCTTCTTTTTTCACTTTCTGCTCTAGCATTAGCATCAGCCACTCTACTATCTTCTAATTCTTTATACTCTGCTGCTCTTGCTGCATTGCTTTGATCTATATTAGCTCTAGTAGAACTATACTCTCTAGTCTCAGAGGTAGGTTGCTCTGGTGCAAGTTTAGGTAAACCTCCTACTTGACTTTGCTGCATACGATCTTCTGCATTTAACCGAGGTTCTATAGATGATTTTTTATTTGCCTCTATAAATACGCCATTTTTAAATAGACCCTCTTCTACAAGATCGCCAAACCTAAGAGTTCCTTGTCCGTTCGGTTCGTCATCCTTGAACTCACCCATGTAGCTAGCACCATTACTATATGACTGATAGCCTTCTCCTTGTCTTTTGCCATCTTTATCTACATTACCAATGTATCTTTTACCATCCATAGAAGTTTCATCAACAAAACTAGCATTAACAAGGCCATCTACTGTGCGTACACCAGAGCCATCATTACTAAGTTCCATACCTAATTCAGCGGCTTGTTCTATTTCTCTTGCGGTGTACTGAGGTTCACCTACAGGATTATTTGCAGATACTTTGGTCACTTCAACAGGAGGCGATTGTGTAGGAGGAAAGTATGAACCTGAAGCAGTTCTATCTTCTGGTTTACGTGGGTCTACAAATGTAGTTTCTCCTACACTTGCACCATTTTTTGATGCAGAACTAGCTATCTTATTTGCGTAACCTTTATCTACAAGTAAACTATCAACCGCTTGTACAATAGAGTTAGTTTCATCAGTAGGTTTTAATCTAGAGTTATTTAACATTGCATCCCGAATAACAATAAGCCTAGCTTGCTCTGGCCCACTTGCACCTTCAATCATACTATTTAAACGTTCTTCACTTCTACGTGTATGTTGCCTATTAGCACCATACATTAAAGTCATACCAAAGGGAACCATAGATGCAATAGCGTAGCCTAGTACTTTACCAAACTGATAACCTTTACCGTTTTCTAATTCCATACGTGCAGCAAATTCTGAATCTGACATACCTGCATAGTTAATGGATTCTGCAACAGATGCAGCGTTAGGATCACGGTATCCAGCAAATTGACCTGTACCATTTATGTCAGGTTCATTATCATTATTATTATTATTAGTGCTATTATAAACTGCAGCTACTGAGCCTGCAGCACTGGGTGCAACACCAGCTTCGCCAGCTACAGGAGTATATAACGAATAACCTTCTGGAATAGGTATAGTAGGCTCTCCATTAATAAATGTAATAGCCATTGTTTCACCTGCAGCGTTACGGTATTCTTTTACTACCGTAGTTACACTATCCATGTAAGCTGAGTAATCAATCTCTGTTGTCTGTGTATTGTCTGTAGTAGGAACAGCCGCAGTGTCTAACGTTACTGTACCACCGGGAGCATACGAAGGAACAAAGCCACCATCAGCAAAGTCCATAGGTTCACCTGAACCACCTACAACTACAAGATCAGCCATACCAAAAGGCATATCGTCATCCATAGTTGCTTCGTCAGAATTACCCATCTGACCCATAGCTTCCATTTTCTTTAAGCCCATCTTAGCTTCTTGACGTATCTCCATCATCTTATCTAAACCGTGGTAGCGAACTACATCAGCAGGCATAATAAATTCACCTTCGCTTACGTTGGCGGGTATGTCATCACGTACACCTTCTTTAGTACCACCAATGGGTACTTCGTTACCTGATACCTCATCTATCATACCGCCCTCATCATTGAGGCCACCTTCTGCAAACATTCTCATTTGGTTGTTCATTGGTACTGCTCCACCTTCTGCCATGTCTAATTTTTTTTCAGTAGCCCCGCCTTTGCTACTACGTTTTTTTGCCGCATCCACAGCTTCTGGTATACTTTTATATCTTGGAAATTTCTTTCCTGTTTTTTCTTCATACTCAAGAGCAGTATTCCACGCATCATCACCTGTTCTAAGTACAGGCTCTTTTGTTTTTTTATCAAACCATATAGTAGGTATATTCCATGCTGTACCTTCGGGAGACTCCTCAGAGGCTAGATACTCTGTAGATTTCATACCACCTACTGTATCAATAGGCTTATGTTTTTTAGGATCAAAAGGTTCTAACTCAGACATTCTTTTGTACTTCTTCCCTTAGTAAAAGTAATCTACGCAAAGTATGTATTGACCCTTGCGCTCTAAAAAGTATAGTGCTATCGTCAGTTTGTTCCATAGCTCTTTGCTGCTGTGTAATTAGTTCATCAACGTAACTATTGAACTGGTCCCATTGTTGGCGGTTGGCCACCAGCGGCTTGAGGTTGTTGAGTAGGTTGCTGTGGTTGTTGTTCATTTCCAGTAAATCCTTGCTGTCCCGGTGCGGGTACTCCGCCTGTTCCTATTGTAGCACCACCAGCACCTGATGGGTCTGCTTGCGGTTGTCCGTCTTCTGGGGCAGGTAGTTCTTGTTGGAAGCCCTTCATTATCTCTGCCTGTATAGCAGCTTCATCCATATTGTTAGTTACTTTATCTGGATCAAGTTCAAGAGACTTTGCAATCTCCCGAATGATGTATGGGAATTTAGTAAATGGTGCAAGAGAAGGTTGTGCTGCAATCTGCATAAACTGTGTAAGGCGCTGACTACGTACTTCGTTAGCCATAAGACTTTCAGTACCACGTGCTTTAACTTCTAAATCGCCCTTAATGCTAGGATCAAAGTCAAACTGCATGTTAAAACGAAATAGTCCCTCCCCTAAAGGCCGTAGTAAGTAATCGTCAATGTTCTTAACAACCGACTTAATACTACCCTGTGCCGCACCCATAAGCATAGATATACCTGAAGCTGTGCGCCCTACTCCTGTAACACCTGTCTGTCCGTGAGCAAAGCTAGGAAAGCCAGTGCTCTCATCTGCTAGTACACGTGCCTTGTCAAACAACTGTAAGTTTTCACCTGATACGTTAGGAAACTTTGTACCAAAGATAGCTTGACCCGGTGCTCCACCTTGGCGTCTAAACACCTTGCCGGGGTACAAGGTTAAGTCTTGGCCCGGTACTAAGTTTGTTTCATCAATCTCTATTAGTAGATTACCTGATAGTACAGCATTATCTACAGCCATACGCATAAAACCATTCATTAAAGTTTGCGTGTCGCTCATGTTCTCAGCAATACCTACGCCAAAGAAACTATAAGGATTAAGTTCATAGGGTGCTGCATGGTAAGGAATACGTGCAGGCTTAAATGGATTAATTACCATACGCAGTAGCTTACCATTACAAATCCATACGTTGGCTTGTAACTCATCTACTTCACTTAACTCAGGAGGAATGTCAACAGCCTGTTCTTCTAGCATAGAAACATCTACAGTACCCCAGTACTCTAGTACTTCAAAACGTTCTACTCCGTACTCAGGTGCGTAATCAGAAAGATCATCTTCCCATGATTCTTTGTTGTAGTTTTCCCCTAGTGCAATAGCGTCATCAATTACGTTGTTACGAAAGAATGGGCGGCGTTTAAGTTGGCGTAGCTGTGAGCGTGACATTTTGTGACGTTCAATAACGTACTGTGCTTCGTCCATGTTGTTTGCGTCTGGGTCAGGGTAAAAGTTCCACACAGATACATGAGATACCTGCGGTACTGTTTTAATAATAGGATCGTAGTTACCTTCTTCGTCCCACTTAGGGTACTCTTTATCTATAGCAAATGGACCCTTCATAACACCTGTACCAAAGAGTGCCATTTCAAATGCAGTATTACGCAGGTGTTTACTTGCGTTGGATTCTTCTAACTGGTCTTGTATTTTCTTCTGCATCTTCTTAGCAGCAACCATTGCGGGACTAAACGTAACAGCAGTAGGTGTCATACCTGTGCCACTCTTTAAACCATCAATGTCTTTTAGTTTATCTGTAAGGGGACCAAGCATTTCGCCTAGTGTTTTAGAAGTAGCTCCTCTAGGAAGTTCCTTGCCATCACCCTTGAAACCGTAGGGTGTTACTTCTTCATCTACTTGTGATTCTTTAATCTGGTCTGGTTCTTTAGGATCAAAGTGAACATCAGCAACTACACCCTCTGGTAATTCAGTAGGGTCAACAGTGAGTGGAAACTTATTATTTGCAAACATAATAGATTCTAACTGCTGGTATGCAGCTAGTGTCTTTGTTTTAGTTACTTTAATAAATACCCTAGACTTCTCAGCTTCTGTAAACTGAACGTCAGGACCGTAGATACCACGATAGTTTCTGTATGAATCTAACCAACGTTCTTCATCTTGCTGTCGGTAATCTTCTGCACGTTTATAACGACCTTCGATATAAGGAATAATGTTATTAGTTTTGTAGTCATCAATAGACGATTGTTCTGTATCTTCTAAAACAATTGACTCGTCTTCAATAAATATGTTATCTTCTTCCATTTAGGTTTCCTTAATATCCGAATTTAGAATCTGCTACAGGCATACTGTTTGCAGGAGTACCTCGACTGTCAAAGTCCCAAATACTAAAACGTGGTCTTGACATGATACCATACCTTAGTGCATCATACAAGTGGTCTTCTGAGTGCGTATCTACATCCTCTGGGTTCTTTTTATCCAGTGGTATAGCGGGTAGTTGAGATATTGTTTCAGTGCAGTTGTTAAAAAATACTAGTCTTGCTTCTTCTGTAAACTCATCTACCTGTAACCGCCTGTGTATTTCGTTCTTACCAGCTACACGAGAGCCTTTACTTCTATCTGATGGACGCCAGCGGCATCCTCTCATTATCATTTGTTCTGCCAAAGAAGGGCCAGTGTCACCACGTTTATGCCACAAAGAACTGTCAAGAACTCCGTACCGCATATTGCCATCACCAGCTTCTAACTCAAGTACCATGTCAGCTAAGTCTACAGCAAGTACCTTAGATACGTATAACTCTCTGTATACTACCAGCTGCTCATTAGGACTAACTGCAAACCAAAGGACACCTGTGTAACTTCCGTAACCGTAATCGCAAGCTCTAAACTTAACCCAGTTATTAGGAATATCAAATGGCTCAACTACGTGTGTGTTTCTATCAAACTCTGTAAAGGCTGCGCCTTCTTTAATATCCCAATCACCGTCTAGTAGTTGCCTACGTTGTTGCTCAGGAAGAGACAAAAGCATTGCCTCGTAGTCACCTTGTTGAGATAAGTAAGGATTGTCTCGTAATCTTGCAGGTATAAACCTACGTTTAAATAATGCCCTACCTGCTTTAGCATGTCCAGCTGGGTACTTTAATTGCTCACCTGTGTCAATGTCTGTAGCTATGTATGACTTACCTGCAGGCGCAGGGTCAATAAACATCTTCTTAACCCAGTGATGTCCCCTTCCACCGGGGTTTGTAGTAGCTCTCATACAGAGAGGTAAGGTAGGGTCTGCCGATCTCAAGCGACTCCTCATATAATTCCAAGCGAAGGGTGTAGCCCATTGAGTTAGCTCATCAAATCCTATCCAGCTAAATGCTAAACCTTGGTATCGTGTAACGTCTTGGTCTTTGTCTAAGTAGCTTAACCAGAGTGTAGCACCCGATGGTGCAGTCCATGTCATCTTACGTTCAGACCACTTAATACCCGGCCAAATTTTAGGGTACATCTCTTGTGACTTAGTAATCAGTTCCCTTAGTTCTTCCGTAGTATGCCGTAGGAGCAAACCTGCGAAGGCTGGGACGTCCATGTAGCGTAACGGGTCAGCTAACATAGCGTAACTCTTTCCACCCCCTGCAGAGCCACCGTAGAGCACCTCACGTTCACTAGCTGCAAGGAAGTCAGTCTGAGGTCCAACATTAGGTTTAAAGATAATATTGTGATCTTCTTGAATCTTATCTGTAAACTGTTCTAGTATTACTGTAGGACTAGGCTGCTTTATCTTCTTTTTCTTTTGCACCGATCCTGTTGTTTTCAATTTCTTCCGCTTTGGCGATAGCCTTTTTGGCATAGTCTGCCCATCTGCGAAGGCTTCCAGCTTTGTTTTTTCTTTGTCGCTCATTGTCTAATCGTTTCCTTAATCCTACGTGTGAGATCGACCTACCTGTATTTCTGGTAAGCCAGTTTGCTACTTCCCGATACGAATACTGCTTAATGTATTTCTGTGCTTGCTCAAGCATATCAAGTTCGTGGCTGATTGGCAAGAGTATTCCGTTATCTTCTGGGTCTATTTCATACCCGTAAGGAATTGTTCTTGCTACACGTGGGATAGGAACCCATACGTTGTCTTCTTTTAAGTCTGTGGGTTGTGGTAACTTCCATGTACCTACTGGTTTAGTCATCGCAGGTACAAGCACTCATACTTTTTCCACATGTACATTCTTCTTCTTCTGCTTGCTTTGGTGGCATAAGCATTACACCGCCCTTAGCTTCTATCTGTACCTTCTCTGTCTTCACAAGGCCAGTACGATCCAGCAGTTCTTTAGCTGCTGCCATCTTATCACGAATACCTAACTCAGTAGGATCATACAAAGCACCTACCATAGCCATTGCAGCTTTAGGTACATTACGTGCTAGGTAACTATGTGTTACGTCTATGATCTCTTCTTTGAGACTATTAGTAACCTCAAGGTTAGATGTATTAGCAGAGTAACCCGCCATAATCTTAGCAGTAGAGATGTCTCCACCTGCTTCGTCCATAAGAACTGCTAAAAACTTCTGTTGACGTTCCGTTAACTCACGTGCCATAATACTTCCTCTATTACATCAATTCAAAGTGTGGGCCATCAATGAATGGTCTGCGACCCTCACTGCGGCGAAGGTCAATGTATTTCATCATTGCGTCTTCAGCTGTACCTTCATATGTACAGATGTCACCTTCTGACCATGCTGCGCCCCACTTGATAGCAATGCTTTGTTCTTTTGCCGCAGCTTTCATTGCGTCACACAGGTCATCGTACACATTAAGTTCCCAGCAACCCTTACCGTCTACATAAGCCATCAAGTCAACTGCCCGACCTATAAGGTGCTTAGATTTCATAGTCTGCGATTTACCTGCAGCAAATAATTTCTCTTGCTCTTCTAAGGTACGCATACCGTAGATTACACCAAAGTCTATCTTAGTTAATTCAATAGCACGTTTAACTACCGCTACAAGGTTTTTGTCTACACCTTCCATCTTATCAAGACTGCGTGTACTTAATTTAAAACTCATTATTGTCTTCCTCACTTACGTTTCTTTGCTGAAGGTTTTACAGGAGTTCTGGAAGCAACTACTTTGTCTTTAGTAAGTTTCTGTGCTTCCTGAATAGATTTACGTGTGTACTTCTTAGATGCAGCACCAACGCCGTTAGACGTAATGTACCTTGTTATAGCTGAAGGCGTACCAAAGATTAAACCTTTATCTTTGCTCATTACTATTTCCTTGTCTTAGGACGTAAAGATTTTTTAGGTGCAGAAGACTTGGCATCTTCAAGTAATACCTTAGCTATAGCAGCGTTAATAATTTCTTTGTTTGCTCTAGCTTTTGCTTTAGCTGCTTCAGTCTTTGCTTCTTTTATTTGCTTGTTAGCTGTAGCTAACTTTGTACGTAGGGCAGATGCGCTTAACCCAGCTACTACTACAGTAGCAGCACCAGCACCTACACCAGCAGCTACACGAGTACCTTTACGATACTGTCGTTGAGCTTTTACAGGTGTTACAACTTTAGCTTGGCCCGGTGTTCTTTCAGTCACCATATCTTTAGCATGCTTTTTTGTTTCTTTAACTACTTTAGATGAAACTGCTTTTAATGCAGCAGCAGCTTCTGCCGCCTTTTTAGCCGCAGCTGCTTTTTTAGCCGCAAGAGCTTTTAATTTCTTTTTTGCAAGTGTTGTAAACGCACCCATTATTTCTTTCCTCCGAAAAACTTACTTACTGAACGCATACCAATACTGGCACTTACGATTCCACCTAACGAGTACTGATACCACGTAGGCATTACTTCTAAGGCAGTAAATCCTGCCTGTACTATTTGATTACCCCAATCTCCACAGAAAGCTAGGATTAAGGGAATAGAGAATAATAATGTAATCCATTCATCTTTCCAACTATTCTGTGTAGCCTTGATTGCTTCTATGTCCCAATCAATCTCACCAGTAGCTTGCTTGACTTTAATCTCTGCATTAGCTTTCTGTACTGCTACCTTACCATCTAGGTATGTAGAAGCTAAGTTACCTACTGCACCAAAGATTTGTCCCAGTATCATTTGCCTACCTTCTTAGCTAGATTCGTAACTCCCATAAAGACAGATACCACGCCAGCCACAGAAACAAAATAGATAGAAGCCATACTACCAATGATTGCCGATGCATTATCAAGCCCAAGTAAACTTGTAAGCACCACTCCGAAAGGATAGAGTAACATCCCCCATAAAGCAAACCAAGCCATCTTACGAGTCTGGTCCCTGTGGGCATCTTCATCTTCAATCCTTCGCCGTTTGTCGTCTAGTAGTAATTGGTCCCACTCAGGCTTATCAATAAAACCATTGCCACTTGTATCAGCTTCTTCAAATGAAGTCATTCCCATTCTCTTTTACTTCTAGGTTTAAAAACGTCCTTTGCTTCCAGATGACCCTCTAAGTACATAGCTCTCTCAACGTGATCTAATGTATACTTAATACCTGTGTCCTGAAGGATCTTTTCTCTTACATAAAACACATCTGACCTAGGGATATGCACTCTACGGAGTCTACCCTCGTCTTGATTAGCTAACGCTTTGTAAAATTCTTCTATGACGTTATCGTCTACGTACATCTGTGGCAAGTTCGTGTCCTTAGTTATACTTTTAATTGGAGGGAAGTCAAGCTTTTTTCTAGATACGACAGAAAAAAACCACACATTCCTTAAAGGATTACTTTAAGTACTATTACCTACTACATATACTAAGTAATAATAGTAATTAAGTCTAATTCTTTAAGTACTGTTCTTTAAAGAATTACTATAAGGTAATTATACCGCCATTCAAATATATGTCAACAACAATATGTAAGAAAAAGTACTAGTAATGTAAAAAATATTGGTAACATGGTAAAAATACTACACTAGGGATTCTCCCGCCTGTCGTCTACACAAAATTCTTTTATCTAAGCCTATGGTGGAACACTATATATACCCATTTAAAGAGTACTACCTACCTTAAATAGAGATACTGTACTATCAATACTTTAAATAGTTGATATTATTTAATATACTGGCAGTATAAAGAGTACTATTGTGGTTACCAATGTAATATACCCCCCGCTGTCACTGAGCATACACGTATACCCTATGGCCCCCCGTGGCCCTTACGCCCCCTCACACAGATCTCATGCCTATGCGTCTGGAATTACAAAGTAATTCACTACCTCCAATGCTAAAGCATTGATATGTATTGTTTAATAAAACAATAAAGGATTGTCTTGCTTTAGAATCAGAGATTCTAGGGGGGATTTCTGGAGGTTACCCTTTAGGGTAAGAGACAACCATATCCTTTCAGGATCAGATGTGTGTGGATACACCCCATGCTTTTCCTTGCGCATTATGCCCACCAAAAGATCAAACTCTTTTACCCTAAAGGGTAAGTCATTCATGGGAGTTCCATGATTAACCAACCCCTAAAGGGGTTGACAATGGTATTTTGCTGGGTCAGTATGAAGGGGTCAAGTCATTCGGCTTGGTTTTCACTCTTAGTAATCGGAGATTACAAATGACTACTTCATCAGCTTTACCGAAGGTATCAATGGACCAGAGTTTCAAACTAGGACGTAAGTCCTTTACTATGGCTGAAGCCATTGACCATGTCGTTGCTGTCTACGACAAGCTTAACGTCCTCCAAGAGGAGGGTTTAGACTGCTACCGTGAAATTGGAAATTTCATTCTACAAACTAAGAGTTTGTTTGGTGGTGACAAAGTTGCCTACGGCAAATTCATAGCTGGAACGAACTTCTCTAATGAGGCTGTTTCACAGCCTGACAAATATGATAGTGAGTTCATAGCAACTCACTGGGATAAAATACAGACTTTAAATAAGTCTGGTAAGCTTAATAGCTTGACTCCGTCAAGGATTCGTCAAATACTCCAAGAGGAGTATCCAGAGATCAAAAAGAAGCCAAAGGCTTCTAAAGGAGCTGGGAATACTTCCAAAGGAAAAGGCAAGCCAGAGGCTTCCAAAGGTTCTAAAGAACCTGTTGTAAACAAAAACACTATGTTTGAAACAATCATCCCAAAGGATGAGAAAGAACTTGCAGAGCAAGTTTATGATCTCATGGAATCCAAAGGATTCAAGAGAGCTGAGTTCACTAAAGAGCTTGCAAAGCTCTTCAAGTAATATGGATTGGCTCCCTTCGGGGAGCCTTTCAACTCCTTGTTTCAAGTACTATCTACGATAGTATTTCAATCATGGAGATTCCATGAATAACCTTTAATCGGAGATTAAAAATGAAATATCGTGGTGTTGAATGTGAATTAATTGGTCGTGACGAAGTCAAACTAAGTCATAATGGTAAACCATTATCAGATGCTCAAGGTAATCCACTTACAGTGGATGCTCCTCACAAGATAAAAGGCTACATAGATTGCTTAATAGCAATCGGTTGGGTATAAGGTAAGCCCCCTTCGGGGGGCTTGACCCTATGTTTCAAGTACTATCGTAGATAGTATTTCAATCATGGGAGTTCCATGATTAGACCGAGACCGCAGCTTTTAACAAGGAGAATGTAACATGAGAACCTATCAGACAAGACGAACCTTACAGGAAAGACGTAGGGACATGTATAGCGGAGCTATACTCACACTCGGAATCCTATGTTCGTGGGTAGTCATGGCTACGCTTGGCTATGTCGTAGGCTTATCCCTATGTGTCTAGGCATAGCTAGACGAGACCGACAGGCTATCAGAGCAGACAAGTTCTGGAAGTCTGTTTGGCTACGCCAGATGCTACAGTTTGACCGTGGCTTGACAAAGCGATTGGACCGTGGCAAAAATCATATCATCAAATCCATTCATGGGAGTTCCATGATTAACCTGAAGGAGAATAACAGTGACTAAGAATTTACTGGGTAAAAGACGTAACGTTGAGAAACCATATGCTATATGGAAAGGACAAGGCCCATTTGGTAACACTGAATTGTGTTTGTTAAAGACATATCAGACCCCATCTAATGAGAATAAAAACAAGTTTGCCAAGTGGATGGTAGCAGTTAAGACTGACATGACGCATGGTTCATATGACATAGGTGATAACTATTGTTTTACTTGTTTACACGGATTAAAATTGAGCTATGCTGACCCTCTGTTCAAAGAACAGTATTGGGACGGACCTTGGAACATAAACATAGATAACATTAATAATATCAATGCTTTAGGAGAATAAAAATGACTATGAAAGATACACATCATACCATTCTAGACCCATCACGTAAGGAAATCCAAGCGTGTTTCTTAAAGGCCGCATTAAAGATATCTAAAACAGGTATGTTACCTAGTCGTGGTATGACTAAGACAAAGCTTATGAGTAATGCCTCTGGTATTACTGGTGTAATTTATAAGAGGGGTCAGATAGACACAGCTATAGCTGACCTTACCT
>ENA-OSJC01003133-OSJC01003133.1-marine-metagenome-genome-assembly--contig:-NODE-3133-length-11995-cov-4.741400_pt1 | contig 11995 bp, 20 predicted proteins | sample MGYA00237885_ERZ534234 | MGnify/ENA primary metagenome ERZ534234 (study PRJEB26413, sample SAMN06343907) | marine metagenome | isolation source: coastal waters | place: Atlantic Ocean: West Antarctic... | reverse complement strand
AAACTAGCTGCCGATGCAGTTACAGGTGCTGAGATAGCAGATGATGCCATTAACTCAGAACACTATACTGATGGTTCTATTGACCTTGCTCATATGTCTGTTAATTCAATAGACAGTGACCAATATGTAGATGGAAGTATAGACACTGCTCACATAGCTAACTTACAGATTACTACAGGGCTAATAGCAGCAGATGCTATAACAAATGCTAAGATTGCTGATGATGCTATTGATTCAGAACACTATACAGATGGAAGTATTGATACTGCACACATATCAGCCGATGCTATAACAGAAGCAAAGATTGCAGACAATGCAGTTGAAAGCGAACATGTAAATGATAATTTTATATCAGGACAAACAGCATTAACATCTGGAATTGCAGATGCAGACGAACTATTAATAAGTGATAATGGTACTATTAAAAGAACAGACATGAGTGTTATTAAAACATACATTGGTGCTGCAGACGATGCCACAGCCTTGGCTATTGCTTTAGGCTAGTGTAGATTTTACTTGACAACTAAAGCATTATTGAGTATAATTAATTAAAAGGAAAAAGAAATGGCAAATACATTTAAGGTAGTTAACTTTGCAGCTGAGCCAAACGCTTCAGGTACTCCCTACGTTATATACACTGCAGCAAGTAGCACAACAACAGTGGTTCTTGGTCTAATACTGACCAACATACACACTTCTCAAGTAACAACTATTGTTAGACTAGTGAGTGATACAGCTAATAGAGCAATTACAAACAACACAGCAAATGGAACAAGCATACTAGTTAAGGATGCTCCCATACCTGTAGGTTCATCTCTTGAGATACTTACAGGCAGTAAGGTTGTACTAGAAACTACAGACCAACTTACAGTGGATTGTTCAGTCGCTGATAAACTTTCAGGCACGTTGAGTATAATGGAGATAACATAATATGGCATACATTGGAAATGCAGTACCTGCTATATTTCAAAGCAGACCTTCCGTTGTAAGATTTAATGGAGATGGTTCTGATACTACCTTTGCTTTAGGTAGAGCTATTAGCACAGTACAAGATATACTAGTAAGTGTGGATGGAGTTGTTCAAGATACAGCAGCATACACAGTACCTGACGGTTCAACTTTAACATTCTCAGCCGCACCTTCAAGTGGAACAGGTAACATATTTGTTCACTTCCTTGACTTAGCAGGTGGTAACATAACTCCTGCTGAAGAGTTCAAGGGTAACTTTAAGGGTGGTGGATTGTTTAGAACAAATGCACAGTCACTTACAGAAAACATTACAATACTAGCTACAGAAAATGCACAGGTTACAGGAGCATTTACAATAGACAACAATATAACTTTGACCATTAATGATGGTGGAAGGTTGGTGGTGACATGAGTACATTAAAAGTAGATACCTATTTAACTCGTGGTGGTGCATCAGAGATAGCTATTGATAAACTAAAAGGTGTAACTGCTGCAGGTTCAATGCTTGTGGTAGGAGAAGGTGGAACAAACACTACTAACTTACAACAAGGGTTGGCAAAGGCTTGGATTAATTTTGATGGAAAAGGCACAGCTTCTGTATATGAAAGTTTTAATCACAGTGGTTTAACAGATGTTGCAGTTGGTCAGTTTACTAATACTTTAGCAAGTGCTTTAGGAAATGCAAATTATTCTTTGACTACAACATTGGGAAGGTCACCAAATGTTAGTGGTACAAACCCAGCTTTTGCATATATGGCAGATGATGCTTTAGCACCCTCAACAACTGCTTACAGAGTAAATTCTATAGGAGGTGATGCTTTACAAGACCAAGATAGGAACTTTAATGCAGTACACGGAGATTTAGCATGAGTACATTAGTCCTAGACACAATAACAGGTAAGTCCACTGCAACAACCATAACCATTGGCTCAACACCTGTCGTTAGTGCAAGTGCAACCTCTATGACTATTAGAGGTGAGGGTTCAGCACAGACAAGTATTCAGCAAGGGTTGGCAAAGGCTTGGTTTAACTTTGAACAAGCAGGACCCTCAATAGAAGATTCTTTTAATACTTCAAGTATTACGGACACTTCTGCAAGTATCTTTACAAATGTATTTTCTACTAATATGGCAAATACTGTATGGGCAGGAGCTTTGACATCTCGTAATTTACATCAACAATTTAACACAGATGCGGCAGCAACCACAGGCAGAGCCATCAGAGCTTCAAATGCTTCTAATGCTGTGGGAGACACCACAGCTAACTGTATGATATGTATGGGAGATTTAGCATAATGGCAAACGGAACAATAGCATTTGATACATTATCAACAAGTGGACAGATAAGTGGAACAGCAGTATCTGTGGATGCAGATTACTTGGCATATGGTAGTGCTAAGATGTGGGCAGGAATGGACTTGTCTGTTACCGTTTTAGATTCTTTTAATGTTAGTAGTGTTAGAGATGATGCTGCAGGAAGAACAACTTTCTTTATTAACAATGATATGGCAAATGCTGGATATTCTCTTACAGGCATGGAAAATCAAGGGGAAGCTAACACTTGTATGGGTCAAGGTCTTGCTACTGGTTCATTTCAATTTAATATATATACTGGTTCTGCTTATGTAGACAGAGATTGTGGAGTTAAGGTAAGTGGAGATTTAGCATGAGTACAATATTTGCTGATAAGTTTAAAAATACCGCAGGTGGCAATAACGTTAAGGTCAATCAGTTAAGTGGAATTGACACAGCAGGATCTATAATTATACAAGGTGAAGGTACCGCTACAACTAGTTTACAGCAGGGGTTAAGTAATCATTGGATTTCTGTACATATGGGCACTGGCGCAGTTAATGATTCGTTCAATGCTGCATCAATTACAGATAATGGCGTAGGAGATTTCACTAATTCTCTAACAAATCCTATGGCCAATGCGCATTATGCAAATACGATAGGTTCATTATATGTTGCAGCTTGGGGCCAAATAGGTTTTTTTAGATCTGATTCAGCAAGAACTACAACAATATATAGAACTGGCTCTGTTAATTATCATAATAACGGAAATGCTAAAGACAGTCCTCAGTTTGATACAAGTATAGATGGAGATTTAGCATAATGGCATTAAGTAGAATAGGAAAAGGTATAGGATTTAAAATTACACTGAAAACTGTAACTGCAAACACGATTATCGAGGCTACAGAGAACGCCATGATAGCAGGACCAATTACGGTTGCGAGTGGAGTAACACTGACAGTAAACAGTGGAGGAAGGTTGGTAGTCGTATGAGTACTTTAGCAGTAGAAAACATAACACACTCTAATGGAACTTCAGCAATGACTGTTAGTAGTGGCGGTGTGGTATCTTTAAAGTCATCAAGTTATGTGTTTGTCTATGCCAAAGGTTCTTCTGGTTATGTTACAGGAAGTACTGGTGATTATTTACCTTTTAATGCAGTTTATCAGCACAAAGGTACTGGTAATGCTGATTATAACACAACAACTTATAAATATACAGCTCCAGTTAGTGGCATTTATCAAATACATATGAAAACAATTGTAGCATCTACAAGTATATCTACTGATTATAGATTAAATGTTGATGGTACAGACCAGTATACTTTTACTTGGAGTGCTAGCAGAAATGTCGATCAATCTACATCTTTTTACTTAGATGCAGGACAAGTTGTTGGTTTTAGAAATGGTAATAATGCAGGTTATTATAGAAATTCTAATGACATGCCAACTGGAGATGTGTATACAGCAGGTTCATATCATTTATTGCAGGAGATAGCATGACATCAATTTATAAAAGTACTGATTTATGTTTAACAATTATGAAAATTAAAGGCTAGTAAGATAATGCCAAGTCAAATAAAAGTAGATGAGATTAAAAACGTTGCAGGCCAGTATAAGATTAAGACTAACACTTTAGAAGGTCAGACGGCTGCAAATAATATGACTATAAATTCTGGTAATATCACTGTTAAAGGTGAAGGTACCGGTACAACTAATTTACAACAAGGGTTAAATAAATCTTGGATTAACTTTAATGGCACAGGAACTATAGCAAGTCGTGACTCATTTAACGTATCTAGTCTTGCTGATAATAACACTGGTATGTATACAGTAACCTTTGCTAGTAATATGGCTAATTCTGATTACGCTACAGGTGGTGGAAGTGGTGAAAACAGTCAAGATGGAGGTAATAGAATGCTAGGATTGAGATTAAGGTCAACTACAGTACGAGAACTAAGGTCTTTTTCTGTTAACAGTAGTGCTACAGATAATGCAGAAGTTACCTGTGTAATAGCAGGAGATCTTGCATGACCGGCCAAATTAATGTAAATAAGATTGCAGCAAGAGGCGGAAATACTATTACGATTAATAGTGGTGATGCGCTCGATGTAACTTTAGTTAAAGGCGAAGGAAATGCCACAACAAATCTAAAGCAAGGGTTGGTAAAACAATGGTGTCATTTAGATTTAAATACAGAAAATAGTGTAGACGATAGTTTTAATACTTCATCTATTGCAGATGCTGCTACAGGAAAAGTAACTGTTACAAGAACAACTAATTTTGCTTCAATTAATTATTGTATGGCAAGTTCAGCATGGTCAGGTGGTAATAATTATGAAAGAAGTGGATCAAATCATGCAGCTAAAACAACAGCACTTCAGTTGGTTGCTGTAGCAATTAATTCAAATGGAACACTAGCAGACTGTCAAGATGTAGAATTAATGTATACAGGAGATTTAGCATGAGTACAATCGTAGGAACAAATATTGAAGTTACAAATCTTAAGTATGACTCTGATACAACCTCTATGATTATATCAAATGCTGGCCAGGTTACTATACAAGGCGAAGGAAATGCCACAACTAATTTACAACAAGGGTTAGCGAAGACTTGGGGTACTGTTGTGGCTCAAGCAACGGTTGATTCATTTAATAATTCTTCTGATACAGACGTAAGTGCAGGACAATTTGTACATAATTTTACAAATAACTTTACGGCAGCTAACTATGTAAGTGCTGCTAGTTGTGGTGCTGCAGGTGGTATTAGAACTTTTGCTAATACTAACTGGTACGAATCTAGTCACTATACTACTGCTTTAAGTAGAACTGGAACTTATGATGAAGCTGGTAGTGCATACAGAGATACATCCTTTAGTGTTGCTAGATTTGGAGACTTAGCATGAGTACATTAGTTATAGATACTATACAAGGTAGAGCATCTGCAAACTCGATTAATGTTCGTGGTGAAGGTTCGAATAATACAAACTTACAGCAGGGGTTGGCGAAGGTTTGGGCTAATACTTCTGGTGTTGGCACACCTGCTTTAGCTGATAGCTTTAATGTGGCAAGTGTCGCAGATAGAGGTACAGGAGTAGAAACATTTACCTTTACGACTGCTATGAGCAATATAAACTTTTCTACGCAAGCATTATCTGACCATAATACAGAGGGAGTAACTGTACAAATTGTACCTGATTTCGCTAACACAACAACGACATCAACATTGTCATCTGTCAATACTGGAGGTACTGCAAGAGATACAGATAAGAGCATCCTAATACACGGAGATTTAGCATGATTAATAATGGAGAAAAAATATGATAATTGAAACACCTGAATTTAAAGGTACACATTTATGGGACCGATTAAACTGGGCAAAACAAAAACTTGAGCCTATACAAACCGATTACAGAGTTGTTTGGGAAGATCCGAACGAACCTGATGAACCAGCAAAGATTACGATACCAGATCCTAACTGGTTAGCATGCGCAATGCAAGGTGGAATACTACCACCAGTAGAGTCTTATTGGGAACTAAAAAAAGATGAAGCACAACCAGATTTTAAGAAACATACAAGAGGTTATCTTTTGCATAATACGCAACCAGTTGGTAAGATGACCGAAGAAGAAGCAATTGAATATTTAATAATGAAAGATATTCCAGAACACGTCTGGAAAGATTATGATAAATCAAATCGTAAAAGATTAGTAATTTGTAAAAAGAAAAACCTTCCAAGCCATAGAGCATGGCGTAATTCATGGAAGATTAATCAAGAACAAAAAGTAGCATAAGGAGAGAGAAATGACTACAATGATTCAAGACAAAGACGGTGTAATTGCAATTGCACCAGCATCAGTACCAGACAGGCATTTTCGAAATGCATGGATATTTGATAGCGCACAAACAGCTATCACTGAAGACATTGCTGGAGCAAAAGTAATATTTAAAGAAAAGATAAGAGAAGTAAGAGCTCCATTGCTTGTTGCAGAAGATGTAATATATATGAAAGCTTTAGAAAGTGCTGATTCAGACGCTAAAGTCACAAGTGTTACAAAGAAAGTTGCACTAAGAAATGCACCTGCTGCGTCTGCAATTGATAATGCTGCCGATATTGCTGCGTTAAAAGCTGCATGGAATACTTCAGTTTTAGGTACTAGTCCATACGCTTAATACTATAAATAGTGTAAAAGGAATATAAAATGGCAGCTCCTAATTCACGAGGCACTCTAGCCGACTATTGCAAAAGACGTTTAGGCGAACCAGTTATCGAAGTCAATATTGATGAAGATCAAGTGGAAGATCGTATAGACGAATCGTTACAGTATTACAGAGAATTTCATTCTGATGCAACTGTAAGAACGTATCTTAAGCATTTAGTTACAGCTACAGATGTCACGAATCAGTACATACCTATAGCAACAAATATTATATTTATTTCAAAAATGTTTCCTGTTGCAGGTGGTATTGTTGGAGGCAGCGGTATGTTTGATATAAAATATCAAATGATGTTGAATAATATTCATGATTTAATGAACTTTGCTGGTGACTTAGCATACTACGAACAAATGCAACAGTATCTCTCAACACTAGATATGAAATTAAATGGCGCGCCTCAAGTTCAGTTCTCAAGAAGACAAAATAGACTTTATGTATTTGGTGATTTTGCTGATAAAGACATTATAGCAGGTGATTATATTGTAGCTGAAGTTTATACAGAAGTTAGCGATAGTGATCATACTTCTATATTCAATGATATGTTTGTAAAAGAATATACTACTGCGTTAATTAAACAGCAGTGGGGCCAGAACTTAATTAAGTTTGAAGGAATGCAATTACCTGGAGGAGTTATTTTGAATGGAAGACAGATATATGATGATGCTACTGCAGAGATAGCTACTCTTAGAGAAAATATAAGATCAGAACACGAATTTCCACCAGACTTTTTTGTAGGATAATATGGCAACCAGTTTATACTTCAGTCAAAAAGTAAAGTCAGAGCAAAACCTCTATGAAGATATAGTCATTGAGGCATTAAAGACTTATGGCCAAGACGTGTATTATTTACCACGTGATATTGTAAATGAGGACACTATATTTGGTGCCGACCCAGTTTCAAGTTTTAATTCATCTTATATGCTAGAAATGTATATTGAAAATACAGAAGGCTTTGAAGGTGAAGGAGATCTATTTACAAGATTTGGAGTAGAAATACGTGATGAAGCTACATTTGTAGTATCAAGAAGAAGATGGTCAGATACTGTTTCAAGATATGATAATGAAATCACAATAGATAGACCAGCAGAAGGCGATATAATATATCTGCCTTTAAGTAAATCTTTTTTTCAAATATCACATGTAGAACATGAACAACCTTTTTATCAATTAAGTAATTTGCCAGTATTCAAAATGAGATGTCAGCTTTACGAATATACTGGAGAAAATATTAACACAGGCGTTGATGAACTTGATAATCTAGATGCTAAGTACGCTTACAAATATATTCTTAGTCTTAATAATACAAGAGATAGTGCACAACTAACAGCAACATTAAATTCAGGCGCGTTATCTGCTATATCAATTGCTGATAGCGGTAATGGCTATTATGCAATCCCTGGTGTGGTAGTAGTTGATTCAAGTGGTAACGGTGCTGCAGTAACAGTTACTATTGATAGTAATAGTGGTGAAATAAACGGAGCATCTATAACAAATCCAGGTAGTGGTTATGTCAATCCAACATTTGTTTTCGCTAGTCCGTCACCTACGTTATTTAAAGTAGGTGAAACTATAACGTCTGTAAGTGGTACTACTGTTATGAGAGGTGAAGTTGCTAAATATTCTGATTCAGATGATAAAATTCATATCATTCATGCAGGAGCTGATGATGGAAAGTATCATACATTTGCAACAGGAAAGAAAGTTGTTGGATTAACTACTGGCGCTGGTGGAGTAATTACTTTAGTAGTAGAAGATAATCAATTATCTAACAATGAACAAAACGACGATTTTTCAACCGGAGCAGATTTCATTGATTTTAGTGAATCTAATCCATTCGGCGATGTGAGTAATAACTAATGTTTGGTGGACACTTTTATCATTCTAAAACTAAAAAAGCTGTTGCTTTGTTTGGTAGATTATTTAATAACTTATATGTTATTAGAAAAAATTCAACAGGGGCTGTAATAAGTCAACTTAAAGTTCCGTTATCTTATGCGCCTAAATCAAAGTATTTAGAAAGAATTAGAGAAAATCCAAACTTAACTGAAGATACACAGGTTGCAATAAAACTTCCTAGATTATCTTTTGAAATTGTTTCTATTGCTTATGATCCATCTAGACAATTAACTAAAGTTGGAAACTTTACTACAACTTCTTCAACAGGTGATACAACTAAAAGACAAAAGTTTTTTACCCCTGTACCATATACAATAAATTTTCAATTAAATGCATATGCTAAATCACAAGATGACGCATTACAAATTGTAGAACAAATAATACCAACGTTTAATCCACAATATGCGTTGACTATAAAACCATTTGCTGTAGAATTTCCAGATTTTAAAGAAGACGTACAAGTTATTATACAAGGTGTTTCTTTTTCTGATGATTTTGAAGGAGCGATTGAACAAAGAAGAACAATAATTTATAGCTTGGACTTTGAAATGAAAATAAGTTTTCATGGTCCGATCTCAGACACAAGCATCATACGTGATGTTAAAGCGAAAGTATTTGATATTAAAGCAGGTCTTAATGATTCTGATATAGGATTAGAAACAATAGTTGTTACACCTAATCCTTCAAACATTGTAGGGCTTGATGATAGTACTTTTGGATTTTCAACCAATATTTTAGATAGTGTGAGTTAAACATGTATGAATACAGATGTAAAGTAGTAAAGATAATTGATGGTGATACAGTCGATGTTGACATTGATTTAGGATTTGGCGTATGGTTAAAGAAAGAACGAATAAGATTATATGCTATTGATACTCCAGAATCAAGAACTAGAGATCTTGAAGAAAAAAAATATGGATTGGCTGCTAAGAAGTTTCTAACTGGCATGTTAGATGATGAAGCCGGCATTACACTTAAAACGCAAAAAGATGCTGAAGGAAAATTTGGTAGGATTTTAGGTGAGTTATGGAGAACAACTAATTATGCTGATAAATCTATTAACGATTATTTAGTTGATAAACACCATGCTGTAAGATACTACGGCCAAGCAAAATCTGATATAGAAGAAGAACATATGAAAAACCGTGAGTTAGTTATATTAAATGAGTAAAAAAGATATGGAAAAGTTCTTTCCTCCAGAAGAAAAGAACATTGATAATGATTACAAGTATTCAAGAGATACATATTATGAGCTCGTGGAAAAAGGCAAACAAAGTTTAGAATTAATGATTGAGGTTGCGCGCGAAAGTGAACATCCTCGAGCATTTGAAGTATTATCAGGAATGATTAAAAATATTTCAGATGTAAATGATAGACTTATGGATCTAAATAAGAAGAAAAAAGAAATAGATAAAACTGATGATGTTAAAAAGGTTGCAAATACAACTAATAATCTTTTTGTTGGTTCCACAACTGAGCTTCAAAAGCTACTAAAGAATGAATCGGAAATAGTGAATGTCACTCCAAAATCGGAATGAAAACTATTTAGGTAATCCTAATATAAAAAAAGACGGTATTGTTTCTAATTTTAGTGAAGAGCAAATACTTGAATACGCTAAGTGCATGAAAAGTCCAACGTACTTTGTAGAAAAATATGCAAAGATTATTTCACTAGATAAAGGTTTAGTACCATTCGAATTATACCCTTATCAAAAGAAGATGTTTAAACAGTTTCAAAGTCATCGATTTAATATTGTATTAGCATGTAGGCAATCTGGAAAATCTATATCAGCTTGTGGTTACTTATTATGGTTTGCGTTATTTCAATCAGAAAAATCTATTGCAGTTTTAGCTAACAAAGGCGCAACTGCTAGAGAAATGTTGGCAAGGATAACTATTATGCTTGAAAACATTCCTTTCTTTTTACAGCCTGGTTGTAAAGCTCTTAATAAATCAAATATAGATTTTAGTAATAATAGTAGAATAATTGCAGCAGCCACTACAGGATCATCTATTCGTGGTCTTTCTATAAACTTATTGTATTTAGATGAGTTTGCTTTTGTAGAACGTGCTGCAGAATTTTATACATCAACTTATCCAGTGGTTTCATCTGGTGGCGATACAAAAATTATAGTAACATCTACTGCAAACGGAATAGGAAATACCTTTCATAAGATATGGGAAGGATCTATCCAAGGAGTAAATGAATATAAAAATTTTAGAGTTGATTGGAACGATGTTCCAGGACGTAATGAAAAATGGAAAGAAGAAACTATAAACAATACGTCGCAAATACAGTTTGATCAGGAGTTTGGTAATACATTTTTTGGAACTGGTAACACATTAGTGAATGCTCAAACATTATTAAACTTACGAGCAAAACCTGCAGATAAATATTTAGAAGGTGGAGACTGTTTAATATACACGCAGCCAATAAAAAGTCATGAATATCTTTTAGTTGCTGATGTTTCGAAAGGAAGAGGCCAGGACTATTCTTCTTTTTCCATAATCGACATTAGCCAGCGCCCTTTCGAGCAGGTGGCTGTGTACCGCAATAATACTATCTCGCCTTTACTCTTCCCTAATATTATATATAAGTACGCGAATGTCTACAATGAAGCATATTGCATTATTGAATCAAATGATCAAGGTTCAGTCGTATGTAATGGTTTATACTACGATTTAGAATATGAGAATGTACACGTTGAATCTGCGATTAAGGCAAATGCAGTAGGTATAGATATTAATAGGAAAACAAAAAGACTAGGGTGTAGTGCGCTTAAAGATTTATTAGAAAATAATAAGTTAACAGTAGTAGATGAACAAACAATATTAGAGATATCAACATTTGAGGCTAAAGGCCAAACTTATCAAGCTGCAGTTGGTAATCATGATGATTTAGTTATGAACTTAGTTATGTTTGGTTACTTTATATCATCAGCTTACTTCTCTAATTTATCTGATATTAATATTAAAGAAATGATATTTAAGCAAAAATTAAAAGAAATAGAAGATGACATAGTACCTTTTGGATATATTAATGATGGTTGGTCTGAAACACAAAGGATTGAACCAACAGAAGATCATCCATGGGCTATAGAACATGATAGAGACTTGTAATATTATAAATAATGGTTAGTAACAATTGAATATTCTTATCATGATAATCGTATAATAAAAGGAAAATACAAATGGCACTAGGTACACCGTCAGAAAGCCCTGCGGTTGTTGTCAAAGAGATAGACCTGACTGGTGGCGTTCCAAACGTACAGTCAACTACAGGCGCAATCGTAATAAATTCAAGGTGGGGAACTGTTGAGGAAAGAGTTAAAATCAGTTCAGAAGCAGAACTAGTTGAGAAATTCGGCTCACCAGATTCAGCAACCACATTTTCATTTCACCAAGCTAATTTCTTTTTGAAGTATTCGAATGCACTTCAAACAGTAAGAGTTATTGATACCACTGCTAAAAACGCAGTATCAACAACTGGTCAAACTGCTGCAGCTAATCCACCTGCAGAAGTAGTGAAAAATGAAACACATTTTTTAAGTCAACAATCTGGTTTGGATTCAGATCTACATACGTTTGTAGCAAAATACCCAGGAGCTCTAGGAAACAGTTT
>ENA-OSJC01003132-OSJC01003132.1-marine-metagenome-genome-assembly--contig:-NODE-3132-length-11996-cov-7.378975_pt1 | contig 11996 bp, 13 predicted proteins | sample MGYA00237885_ERZ534234 | MGnify/ENA primary metagenome ERZ534234 (study PRJEB26413, sample SAMN06343907) | marine metagenome | isolation source: coastal waters | place: Atlantic Ocean: West Antarctic... | reverse complement strand
TACTAATAGTATTTGCCGGTGCTGTATATAGCACCGTCTTAGTGGTGTTAGCTAACACCAAAGTTTTTGATAAAAATAAATCAGCCAATGAACCAGTTCCTTGCTAATGTTTCGTCTTTAGTTTGTTGTTGGTAACTAAAATTAAGTTGGGTTACAATTTGTTCTAGCTCTCGAATAAGTGTGTCAAACGTTTGGGTTTGATATTCCGGTGTTGCTTGTGGTAATCTACCTACTACTATCTTTGCCATTACCTACCTCCATCCGGTTTAACGTCTAGTCTTAAAGTACCAAAACGCCAGTTGTCATTTATTGCCTTACTTGATATCACAATATTACCTTGACGGCCACGACCACGAGTATCTATTTTAGTAGTAGTTGGTGTTACTGTTGATAAGTTAATTCTTACATTAGAATAATTAGTTACTTTTCTATTGTCAGTATGTGATGAAGCATTGGTAGAATTAGTACCACGCACACAACCAGTTAATACACCAGTAGTACTATTGTTAGCAGTATAAGTTATTAATTCAGTACCTATTAAAAAAGTTCCTGCGGCTGGGAATTGGGTAGAGTTAGTTAAAGTTATAGTAGTTGCACTATTAGTAATAGCGCCATTTAAAGTAGTTTCATTAGTAATAGAATTATAATCTTTAAAACTTAATAATACATCTGCACTTCCCACTTGATCTTTAAAGTCTGGTATAAATCTAGCTATAGATAACACCTGTTCACCATCTTGTATATCAAAGTCACCTGATTGTATAAAAGCTTCTAATGGATTAACATCATCATTAACTCCATCTTCATGTATATACACCACCGAAGCACCGTCAGTAACACCACTGACTGTTGGTGTAGTACCTGTTTCTGTTGGTTCATATTCGGTACCATAAGGTAATTCATACACCCCTCGGTCCAACCAAGTAGTTCTTGCTAATGAATTTGTATACCAAGAATTTTCTAAATAGTTATATGTTACATTACGGTCAATAAAATTAGAATCTTTACTTGCATAAAACCAAGTAATTTCGTTAAAATCTGTGTTTAAACCAACATAGACCAAACCTTGTTGGGTAATACTAAAATCATCAAATACATAATCTTGTACTGTACAAGGCATTTTTTTAACCGAACCATCAAACATGTAGAACGCTTGTTGACTCATCCAAAAAGTTGTACCGTTAACATCAACCGCACTGTGTGCTGACACCGCACCACAGTTAGCGGCAAGTTGAGTTAAACCAAAAACAAAAGGTGCACCAATAAACTGTAGTGAGTGCAAAGAAGTATCAGTCCAAATTAAAATAGAACCCCTGGATCTAACCGTTGTCATAATTTTAGAACCGTCTTGAATTCTAAAAGAACCTGCGGTGTTAATAGAAGCAGGATTCCAAGTGGTAAAATCTTCTTGGTTAGAAAACCTAAGAAATAAATCATCTTGTGTTGTATTAGTGCCAATTGTTGTTTCAGTCCCCATTAATATTATATGTCTGTCTGGTGTAGATAAAATTAAATGCCTTGATGCGGTAGGCGCGTTTGCACTAGCCACCGCTGCGCGGGTCGTTTGCCCTGCAGATTTATCCCATCTAAACAAAGAACCATTACTAGCAAGTGCTAATAAATCTTCGCCAAAGTTTTCAAACACCCAGTATCTAGACTCCAGCACTGTACTAGACGTAACCGCACCTTCATTCCAATTTGTAAAACTTAGTCCAGAAGATACATCAAGTAAAATAGTTACTACGGCATTGTCTGCATGCGTAGTGTTGTCGTGACTACCAACCGCACTGACACTAGTGGTATCAGTTAAATTGGATAATCCGCGGATCACGGTCAAAGTATTAGTACTAACCGATGATACTTTCATTATTTCTTGACCCACTAAAATATAATCATTAGCTGCAAACTTACTGCCGGTATCTACATCAACACCAGTTTCAGTTGCATCCAATGCTTCGTTTAATTGATCCGTTACCACCGTAGTTGGGGTACCATTCCAAGCTGAAATACCAAAACCATAACCGTAAATATTATCTTCGCGACCTGCAGTAATTTGATAAGCAGCATTAGCTGTTGCACTACTAGTTGCCGTGCTAGTGGCTGCCGCTTTAGCAATAATAGTATAAGTACTTGAAGAAGGTGCTGTTTGTATTTCAAACTCACCTGATAAATTAGCCGCACTAATACCACCAGTTGCTGCTGATACCGTATCAATTGTTACAAAATCACCATCCAAAGCGCCATGCGTTGCATCGGTTATAGTAACTGTAGTTGAACCATTAGTAGTAGCATAGGCCGTAATATTCCCGGTCCCCGATGCGCGTATCGGTGTAATGTCTGCAATGGCACCCTCTACATATAAGTATAATTTTTTATCAGTACCAAGAGCTAAGTGCCTAGTACCATCAAGCGCGGTCCATGCAAACTGATCACGTACCGCACCAATTAATTTTTCATTAAAAAGTTTAGTCCAGCCACCTATTTTTTCGGGTTGACCATATCTAAATCTTATGTTCTCACCATCAATCCATTTACCCTCAGCACCATAAGCAGTGCTTTGTTTGTCAAAACCAGGGACAAATTTTGTAGAAGATAAAGGCATATTTATTTTACCTCGTTAAGATGTTCGTTTCCACATGTAAACAGCGATAAATGGATTCATATGAGTAACCGCGTTTCCAGAGCCGGTTAAACTAGTTCTACCTGCGTTTGGCTCTGCATCTATTGCAAAACCAATATAATCATTGTTACCTGCTCCACCATTACTATTTGTTGTCGTTGCAAAACCTGTGTTGTTTGACAACTGGTTTGGAAAACCATCGCCAGTATTAGATACAAGGTGATTGTGACTTGGTAAATTACCTGTCGATAACGTATGTGTTTTACCTCCACCTGTTTCTTCTGCTGCATCAAAATCAGAGTCACCACTATCAACACCAATTAACATTCTACCAGTACCAAAAGCTGACCAACTACCAAAACCTAATAAACTTGACGGGTTAGTAGCAACCACCGCTATAAATACAGCACCAACTGGATATGCTGTTTGTGCTAGATTACCGTTAGCGTCACTAACTGTGCCAGCAAAAGTTACATTTGCACCACTAGTAGTCATAACCGTTGCTGAACCAGATTTAATTATTAAATCATTTGATGTAGCTGTAAGATTACAAAAAGTAGTGCCGTCGTCCTGTAAAACAATTGTGCCTCCGCCCGCATCTAAAAAAATATTAGTTTCAACATCAACTGTTAAATCACCTGAAGTTAAAGCTATAGTTGTGCCATCAATAGCTATATTGTCAACATTAATACCAGCATCAGCGGTTAGTACGCCAGTGGTAGCAAGAGTTCCGGCAAACGTAGCATTAGCCCCGTTACCTGTTAGCATAGCAGTGGTGCCATCTTTAATAACTAAGTGACCAGAAGAATTAGTAAGAGAACCGTATTGAGTGCCAGCGTCTTTTAATAAAATATCCGCACCATCAACATCTATAACTAAATCACCAGCAAGATCTAAAGTAGTATCTCCAGTAGTATTAGTTATAGTTGCAGCCGTACCTGAATGCGTAAGCTGTAAATCATCATCTGCACCAACTTTAATAATAGCCCCGTCATCAAGTAAGTCTAAGTTACCATTAACTGTTGGGTTTTTAAATTTGTTTTTAATTGATTCGTATGTAAATGTAGCCATTATAGATCCTTAAATCTCCAACCAAAAGTTGAGTCTTGGTAGACTAATGTAAATGCAGCGCCGTTGGTGTCTACTACCATTTCGTCGCCGTTACTACCTTGGGCCATAATCTTGTTACTCGATCCGGGCTCCACGGTTAAGTTGTTAGTATCAAACGTACCTTCAGAATCTATAAACGCAACCTCATTACCTTGTGCTGGTGAGGCTGGTAAAGTTACAGTAATAGCGCCACCACTAGTATCAACAAATAAATTGTCACCAGCAAAAGCAGTGTAAGCAGATGTTTTTTCAGACCAAGTATTAGTAGAGGTGTCTAACTCGAACCAGTTAGTACCGTCAGTAGTTATTAAATAAGTTCTACTTGGTTGTAATACAAAAGTATTACCACTAGCGCCTAATCTAATAGTTATTTTAAAAGCAGTGTTAGCGTTACGTAGAAAATATAATTTTTCCGTAGCTGGAAATTGCACCGTACAATCTTGGTTAGCACTACCAAATATTAATGCCGCTTGTCGGGCTTGGTTATCAGCTTGAGATTGTGGTCCATTACCAGTAGTCAAAGTTTGTGCAGAATTACCAGAAGTACTTATAGTTAACACACCTGCTATAGATTGCTCTAAAGATTGGTTAAAATTATTATTAGTAGTTTCACCCCAAGAACCAGCTTGTTCTCCAGAACCAATTAATTCAATTTTTAACCTTGTTGAAAATGTTGATGCCATTAGACCTCACTCCAGCTTTCTGTTGCTGACGCAGTTACTACGTCAGACCATGTTTCGCCTATACTATCAGCAACGTCGGTATATGTAAAGATAGAAGCATTGTTTAAATCTACTGTAATAACATTAGATCCTGGTAAGAACGTAGCGGTAAACGTATATTCTGCACCTGCTACCTGGACAGCAGTATTCAGTATTCCAGCCGTAGTAGCAATGATCCGCGATTCCTGGACCGCGACACCCTGGCTTGCAGTCACCACATTAGTCGTTGTTTGCACATCTAAAAAAGGAATAATACTAGTAAACGCTTGTGTTGAAAATGGGTGAAAGCCGAACATATTAGTTTATCCTTATTCAGTTACGTCTGCTATATTAGACAACTGGCTACTAGTTTTTAAATTTGCGTAAGCTAATGCTATTGGGTTAGTTGATGTATCAATATCATAAGCTATTTTAAAGTGATCCACATGACGATTAGAGATCCGCATAGATTGCTCTTTTGTTGCGTCATCACGAGTTGCTTTATCTTTATAGATTATAACATCATAAACCAATTTCCAATCACTGCCCATTTTTTTTACATATGCTTCAGTCACTCTGATGTAAGCACTGACATGTGCGGTCCCGTCGTGAGTTGTCATATTTGCTGTTATTGCCATTGTTTTAGTCCTCCTTAGTTTAATAGTTTTATATCATGTTTTTTTAATATTGCATCGGCTTTATCTGCACCCAAAGTCTCTTTAGCCATCTCGTATACCGCTTCTGCTAACCGTTGATGCTTCTCATATTGTTGCCAGATAGCTCCATTGTGAAGTCGTTGCATACCTGTGATGTTTACAAAATGATTTGGTGTGCCATCTTTTTCTCTACCAACTAGATTAGCTTCTGCTAATGTTTCGTGATTGTATTTAATATACTTATCAAATTGAGAGTTAATTAAACCTGTCATTGCTGAACCCCTTGATAATTCTAAAGAACGCACTAACTGAGCATCTTCATAAGTATCGTATGTACCAACAGTAGCTGATTGATCTGAAAATATTTCACCATCACCTTTAATAATAAACTTTGTATCACCTGAGTTTCTAACTGCTACAAGATTATTTGCCGCTCCCATTACTTGGGTTGTAGTACCATTTTGCTTTCTTCCTGTTATATGTACAGGAGCTTCAGCACCTGTGTTACTGTTATCACTGCTAGTAGAAACAATTCCATCAATTACAAAACCAGGACTAGCTGATTCACTTGTACCTCTTACTTGCAAACCACCTTCAGTAGCATTATGTTTTCTAAAATCTCCATAAGTATCTGTTTCATTTACATTAGTCATTCCGTGAGCAATGTCAGAAGATTTAAAACTTAAGATGCCAGTATCAATAGCATTTTGTTGTAAAGTAAGTCCACCAGCACCAACATCAGGAGCAGTTTCAGCACCAGTAGATAATGTACCTGCACTACCTATTCTAAATCTTTCAGTATTACCATTAGTTTGAAACAATAATGCTCTAGAATTATTGTTTGATATAATTAAATCTGCTAAAGATCCAGTACCTGAAATAATTTCTGAACATACATCAGTATTGTTTCTATCAAAGAATTGAATTTTACTAACAGCATCATCTTCTGAGGTACTGTTGGAATCAGATATTCTTAAAATAGGTGCGGCATCTTCAATATGTAAAAGTTCTTTTGGAGCATTTGTACCAATACCAACGTGATTTTCACCACCATCAACAAATAATGCATGAGTTAATCCATTAGATTCTACGCGGAAGTCTACATCAGCAGATGCTTCGTTAAATACTGCACCACCATCTTGAGTTAAAGCACCATCAATGTCTACGACATCTAAGTTTGCTGTGCCCGCCACATCTATTGCTCCACTAATATCTAATTCAGTCGCAACAATTTTATTGTTAAAAGTTGCCGCACCGGCAGCAGACATATCAAAAGCTACCGCTGATATTTCACTACCACCATCATTACCTTTAATAGTTATATCACCGTCACTCGTGGTGTTTTTAATTATACCGTTAACGCCATCTATTTCTGTACCCATTATAGAACCACCACTACCCCTTCAATTGTCACTATTGCCGCAATCGTTATTGGTCCAGCAAGAACCGCATGACCTACTACTTGATTATCGTTGATTTCTGAATCGTGTTCAGGAATTTGTTCCGATGCAGGCGCGTTGCCGATATATAAAGGTCCGCCAACTTTTTCCATTGCTGCCATAGTAATTACTCCTTATGTACTTATTGCATCAACAAAACTAATCCACGCGTGTACGCCATTCGCTGTACCACAAAGACCTCGAATAACATCACCATTATTTAAAACTAATTTTGAACCGCCTTGTATTAATTCTAAAGAACCTGCTGGCGGAATGGATGCTGCTTTTATAATATAAAAATCAGTCCCCGCACCATTAAGATCAATATAAATATCTATAGTAACTGTAGTAGTTAAAACGTTAGCTAATCTAAGTCCTACTACTGCGTCATCGGAATTAGCCGTTAAAACCGTAGTTTCAGAGTTAGTTATTACTACACCAGTACTTTCAAAATCTTGAGCCATAATACCTCCTTATATCACAGGGCGATTGCCATTGCAACTGCGAAACCTGCTGTTGTTGCGCCATTTAGTTGGGTCTGAATGTTGCTAGTAACACCATCCGTAAAGTTTAATTCTGCCGCGGTTGCGGTAACTGTGGTACCAGCGATAGACAGTGCATCGGTTTCTAAGGTGCCGTTAATATCAGCATCACCTTCAATATCAAGTGAGCCAGCATCAAGTTCGCCAGTTAATGTTACATTTCTAAAACCGGTTATATCTTTGTTGGAATCTACAATTACAGCTAATGATGCTGAAATAGTCCCTGCGGTAATGCCGTCTAATAAATTTAGTTCTGCAGCGGTAGAAGTTACTGCAGTGCTAGCTATAGAAAGGGCATCTGTTTCTAGTGTACCATCAACATCAACGTTACCAGAAATATCTAACGAGCCGGCTTGCAGTGCGCCATCAGTAACACTTAAATTTCCAGTGCTCGATCCAGTAGCCGTAGTTGTTCCCAACACAAACGTGTCGGCACTTTCGTCCCACATAAAGATAGCATTGTCACCAGTCGAGCCACGCTCGATCACGATACCTGAATCATTACTATTAGAACTTGCACCGTTGTTTAATTCTATTAAATTGTCTGCTACCACCATATTAGTTGTAGCAACAGTTGTAGTTGTGCCGTTAATTGTTAGATTGCCTCCAACCGTTACATTACCTGTAGTTGTGACGGTGTCTATAAAAGCATCTTTCCATCTAACACCGGTTGTACCTAGGTCAACATCACTGTCTGATTGTGGTCCAAATATATTGTCACCTAAATAAACTTGCTCAACATTTGCTGCATAGAAGTGTATTTCATCGGCTGTTTCAAAATCTATTTTTGTTTGATCGTCTTCACCAATTTTTATATCAGTTGCTAGTAAGGATGTAATAGTAGTTTGTGCTGCGTTAATTGCAAAATCTATGGTGTTGTCAGCATCTTGATAAGTTACAGTAACACCAGTTTCAGTATTAGAACCAACCATAGCACCGGTTGTATCGGAAATAAATTCAACCAATGTGGTACCATCTACAGTAATAGCATCTGCTTCTAGAGTACCATCAATATCAACATTGCCTGATACATCTAAAGATCCGGCATCAAGTTCTCCAGTAAGGGTAATGTTTCTAAATGATCCAATGTCTTTGTTAGAATCTACAACAACTGCTTTGGAAGCTGCTACCGTTCCGGCAGACACACCATCAATAGTTTCTAGTTCTGCTTCATTAATATCTGCAGAGCCGATAACAAAACTAGTTCCGGTAATTGCTGTACCTGTTATAGCTGCGGCACTGTTACCACCAATAACAGTACCGTCAATTGTACCGCCATTGATATCCGCTGTATCAGCAACTAAAGCATCCGTAGTAACGGTGCCATCGAAAAACGCATCTTTAAATTCTAAAGAACTAGTACCCAAATCAATATCATTATCTGTGGTTGGTACAATAGAACCATTATTAATAGTTATTTGTGTGTCACCACCAGCAGTAACCGTAATTACATCTGACCCAGAAAAGGCAATGCTCGTGTTACTATCAGCATCTCCAGAAATAGAATCTAACTGTATGTCAGTAACGTTAGTAATACTTGCGTCACTAAATGAGGTTGCACCTAACACGTTAGCGGCACCAGTAGAAGTAAGGCCGTTGGATATATCAACTGCACCGTTAATATCTATGGCCGTAGCAGTTAAATCAATTTCATCAGTAGCACCGATAGCTAAAACAGTGGCACTAGAACCTTGGATGAATTGCGACGTATCATTAAAATATAGTTTTTCAGTACTGGCTATCAACAAGTCATCTGAAAGTTCAAAATAATCTTCGTCTTCTTTCCAAGTTAATACACCATCATTTGACGTGGCATTAAAATTAAGCACTACATCGGTATTACCATTCTCACCTAAAGTAATAGCATCTGATTCTAACGTAATTGCCGTAGAGGCTTCAATGTTAACCGTTGGTGCTGTTACTTGAATCGTAGTATCTGCCACTAGATCCGCTTGACCGTCGGTCGTGGAACTTAGTGAAATAGCCGTGTCTCTAAAATAAAGTTTTTCGGTTGTTGATAGTAGTATGTCGTCCGATATCTCGAAATAGTCTTCGTCTTCTTTCCACGTGATAACTCCGTCATTACTTTCACCGTCAAAAGTTAAAGCGTAATCAACTCCTGCAGCACCGGTGCCAATAACTAAATTATCACTAGCATCAAGAATTGGTTGTTTTTCAGCAGGTACCGTTACAAACACGTCCTTAGTACCAGCACTAAAACTTACGGCGTTATTACTATTAGAGCTAAATAAAACTGTAGTACGAGCTAAAGTATCAGTAGAAGCATCGGTAACCGTGCCAATACCTACTTCAAACTCAGCTTCAGATCTATGAATTACCGCATAGTAAGTAGTGTTGCCGTTACCAACACCTGCCACAAATGTTTGAAAACTAGCTACTGCACCAGCTAAACTAAAAGTACCCGTGCCTGTAGTTGCAGTTGTTTCTCTTACTCTGTTACCTAATTTTAATGCCATAATTATCCTGTAAATGAACTTTTGTTTTTAAGCGCTATTTCATTCTTAGCTGCTTGTAATGCTTCTGTATATCTTCCTGTGTAAACTTGTTGTTGTGCTGCGTCTTTATTATATATAGATGCTTCAATCAATGCTCCATATAATAAAGCATCGTAAGCGTTATCGGTTAACCAGTTAGTTGTATTACTACTAGTAATAGCTGTGAAACGTTCCCGATAATTAATTTCTATAGTGAAAGCTGAACTAGGAGTAGGAGCTATAATATAAAAAGTTTCGTCCCAATTACTAAAAAATTTAGGTGTTCCAGTGGTACTTCTAGTAGGCCAATACTCATTAATAAAACCTACATCTCTGTACTCTAAAGGTTTTCTTACATTTGCGGCAAGTACTTGAAGTGAGATAGTACTTATCAAACCATCGGGTTTATTAATAAAAGGGTCCCCGTCAGTTAGCGTAGAAGTAGCGTGTCTAGCTAAAGCAGGGCAATTAATTAATTCTTTAGATAATCTTAGCTCAGTATTATCTATAAAACGATCAATCTCAGTAGCAAAATCGGTACCATTATTTTCAGTCCAATCTTTTATGTCTTGTACTAAAGTAGCATAATTACTCATGATACTATAACTTCTCCTAGTGTGAAATTCAAAATTAAATCTTCTGCTATTGTTTTCGGTGCCATACCAGAAGAACTAAAACTTGTGTCCGCTCCTCTACCAATACTTGCAAGTACAACAGATTGTGCTTGTGGTCTTGCATCACGTAATGCTACAGCATCTGCTGGAACTGGTCTGGGCTCTAGTTGTGGATGCTTGTTTTCATATTCTGTCTTGTGCACTAAAGATCCGTTCCATTCTTTTATCATGTCTTTGTACGGAAAAGCCGCACCGCTTCTATCTGAAACAGCCTTTGAATGTTTTCCTCTTGCGTAACCAGCCATATTAATTAAACGGATTAGCTGCGTCAGCTTTTAATTCTTCTACTTTAGCATCAGTAAAATTAACTTTAGCTTCTATTATTGCTATCTGTTTAGCTAGCGCTGCTATCTGTTCTTGAACGCCTGATAAATCAACAGTTTCATTTACTACAAATTTCTTAATTTCTATAGCGTCTAGTCTTTGATTAAATGTACCCCATGTATAAAAGCCACCGCCTATAGTACACGTGAGCGTAATAAGTAAGCCTAGTTTTTGGAATTTTTCAATCATTGTTGTGCCTCCAGTAGTGCCTTTAATATAAAATATGCTTCATTAGTATTGTTTCTAGCTGCGTTCATTTTTTTACTATGTTCTACAACGGGATCAACACCAATCATGGCTAGTATCTTAGTTGGATCATTATAAATAGTTTTACTATAACTTTCAAGGCTGATTTGATTAAAGAAATCAGGGTTACCACCGGGTAACTGTCGGTTGTCCATCATGGTGGCATTAAGTGCTGTGTAACTAGAAATATCAGGCTGATTGGCTATCATTTCTCTGCTTAATATTTCATTAACAACATCTAGCGTTGCTGTGATTTGTTGTAGTTTATTAGTGACCTGTTCTTTTATAACTCGCTCTATTTTAGCTATATCAATTTTAATTTCAAGTTTTTCTTCAACAACTTCTGTTTCTTCAGGTTGTTCTAAATCATCTGCCACTGCTTCTTCAACGACAGGTTCTTCGTTTGGTTCTGCAAGCTCTTCTTCAGTCTTGTTCTCGACAACTTTTTCTTGTTCGGCAACTTCTGGCTCCGGTGTTGGTTCGTCTGCAATAGGCTCTTCGCTACTGGGTTGCTCTTCAACTTCTGGCTGTTCTTCTGGTTCTGGCTCATCAACAGGGTCCTCTTCCATGACAGTTTCCTGCATGGGTTTTTCTTCCGGTATAAATTCTGGTTCTGGCTCAGGCATAGGCTCTGGCTCTGTTGCTGCCATCATAACAGGTTCTTCAACCATTTCAACATAGTCTTCTTTATTAGGAATGGGCGCAGAGCTTTCTGTGAGTTCAATTTCCGATCCTGTTCCCATAACATCTTCAGTAAAATTGGCATCTGTTTCTCCTTTAATTTCTGGTTCATTGGTAAACATTGTTATTAAATCATCGGTATTCATCGGTTCCGTGTCAAACATTTCTATGTTTTCCGGCATACCTACATCAAAGTATTCGTCTGTTGGCATATCAGGCATATCCATACTTAAGTCTTGGTTAAATATTTCTACGTCTTCAAATTCTGGTATCATGTCAGTAGCATCCATAGAAAAAACCTCAACTTCAAAAGTTTCTATATTCATATCTTCCATGCTCGTAGTAATATCCATATCAGGCAGGTCATAAATAGGTGGTGGTGTTTCGTAATAATCTATTTCATCTAACTCTATGTACTCTGGCATATAAGTTGTGGTTGTTTCAGGGATATAATAATCTACCTCATTAATTATAAAAAACTCATCAGGGATAAAATCTTCTGGTATGT
>ENA-OSJC01003131-OSJC01003131.1-marine-metagenome-genome-assembly--contig:-NODE-3131-length-11997-cov-8.248322_pt1 | contig 11997 bp, 9 predicted proteins | sample MGYA00237885_ERZ534234 | MGnify/ENA primary metagenome ERZ534234 (study PRJEB26413, sample SAMN06343907) | marine metagenome | isolation source: coastal waters | place: Atlantic Ocean: West Antarctic... | reverse complement strand
ACTGCTACAGCTACAGTTTTAAAAGTAACAGACCCTACAGGTATAACTATTAATATTCTTAAAAATAAACAACCTCAATGTTTTACTTCCTTTGATGATGTAACTATGGTATTTGATTCTTATTTAGCTACATTAGATAGTACACTACAGTCTTCAAAAACACAGTGTCATGGTAAACGTTCTATAGCTTTTACTATAGCAGATGCATTTACTCCTGATTTACCAGTACAAATGTTTACTTATTTACTTAATGAAGCTAAGTCTGCTTGTTTCTTAACTCTTAAACAAATGGCTAATCAGAAAGCTGAACAAATATCAGTAACACAAAGACGTAAGATGAGTCAAGATGCTTGGAGACTACAGGCTGAAAAAGGTATTATGTATCCAAACTATGGCAGAAATAGAGCCACTAAAAAGACACCTAACTACTAATGTTAACTTTTGATACTAAAGCTTTCATTAAAGGGGATGTGTATGGAGCACCTAAAAAAAAGAAACTTAAACGTGGTATACGTGTAAGTACTCTAAATAAACCTAAAGGTGGGCAGAAATGGAAAGATATTCCTGGTTCATTTTCAAAACAACTTAAAAAAAGGACAGTATAAATGACAAATTTTACAAGTAAGTTAATGACAAACTCAAAAGGAAAAAAGGCTGGGGATAAAGTTCCAGGTAGTAATGCAGTTAAAAAGAAAGCTCCAGTAAATCCATCTATGTATGGTAAAGCTAATCAAGGTAGGATTGATTCTAGTAAATCAAATGTTTCTAGACCTAAGTATAAAAAGGCTGTACAAGCAGATACAAAGAAGAAGAAAAAAACAGCACAAGGACGTAATCAAATGAAAAATGCTAGAGCTTCTATGGGATTTAAATAAAATGAGTATGAAGAAAAAAAAGAAAGTAATGAAAAAGAAAAAAACTACTCCAGGAAGAGGATACTAAAATGGAAAAAAAAGCTACCTTTAAAAATGCATTGATTGGTGGATTAGCTGGACATATAAAACCTAAGAAGACTAAGACTGTTAAAACTCTAGTTTTTCCAAGGAGCTATTCTCCATCAGGTAGAAGTTTTGAGGTAACTGTAAAGCCACTAAAACAGAAACGAATTAAAAAAAATACTATATAAAACAAGGATACTAGAATGGCACATGACATAATTAGAAGTTATAAAACTAAAGGTATTAAAGAAATACAGACCTTTATTAAACCTGGGACATCACATTATGTATTACAATGGAGTGATGGTGGACAGTTACCAGACATATTAACAGGTATGTATACATCTTTAAATACTGTTGATACTGCTGTATTTAAATATATTAATGAGCAAAAAGAAGAAGCTAAAGTAAAAGCACTTAAAGATTCAATAACACCAAAAGAAAAGTATTACGCTAAACAAGAACAAAAAGCTCAGGAAATCTAAATGGCTCAAAAGGGCGAAAAGGCTTTTAGGTCCTTTGTTAAGGGTCTAGTAACAGAAGCTAATCAATTAACATTTCCAGAGAATGCCTCTGTAGATGAAGCTAACTTTGTACTTAATCGTGATGGTTCAAGGTACAGGCGCTTGGGTGTTGATTATGAAACTGGTTATGTACTAAAAGCAACTGGACTAACTGCTACTCAAATAGCAGAAAGTAAACAGTCTTTTCATAGATGGGATTCACCTGCTGGAGATACTACTGTATCATTAGGAGTTGTAAGAGTGTATAATAGACTTTGGTTTATGAATATGCTAGCTCCTAGTCCCTCTGCAGCTTTAAAGAATGGTGGTAATCATATTACTATAGGAGGATTAAGTAATAGTGATATAGAAATTTCTGTTATTAATAATAGTTGTATTATAGTAAGTAAAGACTTAGATAATCCTGTACTATTGACATATGATAAGGCTTCAGGTAATGTAGCTCAAAGTACTGTAGCTTTAGAAATTAGAGATATTTATGGAGTAGATGATGGTTTGGCTATTGATACTAGACCTACTACTTTAACAGCATCACATAAATATAACCTTAGAAATCAAGGTTGGAATAAAAACATAGTAACAGAAGATGCAGATTATCCAGATGCTTTAGTATACCATCATCATGAAACAGGACAGTATCCTAGTAATTCAGATACTTGGACATTAGGTAAAATATCTAATTCTTCGGATGATAACTTTGAAAAATATGACCCTGATACATTAGTTAAAAACTCTCAGTCTAATTTTCAAATAGCTAAAGGCTCATTTATTATTGATGCTTTTAGTAGAGGTGCAGGTAGAATGGCTAAATCTGATGTAACTTCAGGTTTACCTAGTGATGCAGAACAAGGTAATATATCTACTGTAACTACTTATGCTCAACGAATATTCTATGCTGGTATTGAATCAAATGTATCTGGTGGAGATAGTAGAAGTCCTAACTATTCAGGATATGTCTTTTTCTCTAAAGTTATTAGAAATAATGCAGATTTAGGAGTATGTCATCAAATAGCTGACCCTACTGATGCAGAATTAAATGACTTAATAGATACTGATGGTGGTTCTATACAGATACCTGACATCACTAAGATAGTTAAAATTGTAGCTTCGCAGGCTTCGGTATTAGTTTTTGCAGAAAATGGCGTGTGGGAGATTTATGGAGATACTGGAGGGTTTATTGCAACCTCTTTCCAAGCAAGTAAAATATCTACTAACGGAGTATTTAATCCTAATGCTGTAGTAAATGTAAATGGTAACTTTGTATACTGGTCTAGAGCAGGTATTTATACCCTTAAACCAGATGTTGGTAGTGGACGATTTATATCAGAGTCTTTATCATTACAATCTATTCAGACTTTATATTTAAATATACCTGAACTAGGTAAGAATAATGCTAAGGGTTTCTACGATGAAAGAGAAAACAGGGTAAGGTATCTATATAATGATAGTGCTTCTTATTCAGAAAGTAACTATATTAATGCATATAATAAAGAATTAATATTTGACTTAACATTACAAGCATGGTATAAAAATGAGTTATCAAGTTTATCTTCTAATTCACCATACGTAGCTGATTATGCAGATGTACCTGGGTATTCTATAGCTATTAGAGAAGAGACTGTAGTAGCTGGAGTAGAGAGTGTAATAAATACTGCAGGAACAGGTGTAGTTGTTAACGATGACATACCAGTTAATAGAGCAGCTCAGTTTAGTATACTAACTCTCAGGGGTACATCTTTTACATTATCTAAATATAATGGTAGTGACTTTATGGATTGGAAAACAGCTGATTCTACTGGAGTTACTTATCTAAGTTACTTAGTTACAGGTTATGAATTGTTTGGTGATGTTATGAGAGAAAAACAAATACCTTATTTATTTATGTATTTACAAAAAACTGAAGACGGATTTGCATCTAGTGGTTCAAGTTTTATACTTACTAATCAGTCTTCTTGTAAAGTACAAGCACAATGGAACTGGGCTAATACTGCTACAGGTGGTAAATGGGGACCAGAGTTTCAAGCTTATAAAATACTAAGAAACTTTACACCATCAGGAGTAACATCTACATTTGATAATGGTGATAGTATGGTAGTAACTAAAAACAAACTTAGGGGCTCAGGTAAATGTCTAAGTTTATATATTAAATCAGAGACAGGAAAGGATATGAGATTGTTAGGGTGGGGACATCCAGTCACTATGTTATCAACTCAGTAAGTCTATGGAAATATTGTATGAAGAAGGTGATAATGGTTTTATAGGAATAGTGTTTAATAAAGAAATAAATGAATGGACAATGCATATAGAATGTCATTCATGGAGTCATACAAAGTTTAAAAGATATTTAAAAGGTTTAGAGGTAGCTAAACAAAAGTTAAGAGATAGAAATATTAAAAGAGTTTATGGAATATGTAGGTCAGAAAAAGAAAGAAAGTTTAACCTAGTATTTGGAGCAAAAGCAGTATCAAATGGAGTAGTATTAACAGATGATGGATTACTAAATTATTTAACAGTCTTGGAGACATAACATGGCAGCAGCAGTACCATATATATCAGCAGCAATTTCAGCAGTTGGCACAGTAAGTTCAATGAGAGCTCAAAAAAAACAAGCTTCGGCTCAAAGAAGTCAAGTAGACGCTCAGAATAAAGCTGATGCAGCTAGAAATAGATACAATCAATTACAACAAAAACGTCAAAGACTTTCTGAAATACGTCAAGGTAGAATAAGACAAGGACAAGTTGAAGCTGCTACTGGTGGAGCAGGTTTAGGCGCAGGAGGTACTTCAAGTTTCTCAGGAGCTGTTGGTTCAATAGGTACACAGGTTTCTGCTAACTTAGGTAATATTAATGTAGCTGAAGATGTTGGTAATCAAATAACAGGATTAAATACTGCTGCTGCTAACTATGGCTCTATGGCTAATAATCAAGCTTCTAAATCAAATATGTGGAGTTCAGTAGAAACTCTTGGTAATACTGCTGGGAAATTATTTAGTTAATGATAAATCAATCTCCTATACAAGAAGTTAATTTAACTAATGGAGCTCCCTATGAAGAGCCTAAAGTTAAAGAGAATGTAAGTAGCAATGATGCTTACTATGCTACTTCTTTGTCTGGTTCAGAAGACCCAGTAAATACTTATTTAGAAATACTTCAAGGTGCAGCAGAAGAGGGTCAGTCTAGCTTTATGGAATCTTTAGAATTAAAATTTCAAGAAGAAGATGATAGACAATCTCAAATAAATATTGAGTCAATGTTATTAAATCCAGAAATATCTCAAGAAGATAAAAAACTTCAATTAGAAGATTATGTTTATAAAGATAAAGTACCACCAACTATAGAACAAAGATATGTAGAAACAGTAGGTAATGAAAATCTTATTGATAATAATCAAGATGTAAATGATAAAAGTATTATGGAACAACAAGACTTGGAGACAGAAGCAGTTACAGAGTCTACTTGGTCTAATCTTTATGACTCATTATTAGAAGATAAAGAAGCTCTTCCAAAAAAATCTTTTGAAGAAAATGTAGAAGTTTTAGCTAATATGGATATAAATGCTGAAGCTAATTTAGACTATTACGCAAAAGATGGTTTTGTTGATAGAGCTCTATCTCCTGTTATGAATGAGGCAGGCTTTTGGGCTAATATGCTTTTAGGAGAGAGTTGGAAATGGTTTGTTGATATATTTGATTCTTTTGGAATGTACTATGGTAATGTTTTAAAAGTTGATAAAAATACTGGTATGCAATTACCTCAGCATAAAGCAGCTCTTGTATTACTTGAGTATTTTAAAAAAGGTACTAAGTCATTAGACCCTAAAAAAAGAAAAGAAGCACAAAAAGAATTAGCTAAAGATGAATCTCAGTATGGTAAAGCATTAAATAATATGACTACTATGTTTGATTACATGTCTAGAAAAAATGCTGGTGATTATGATATGAAAGATAAAACACTTTCTGCTGAAGTAGGAGAGTTTTCTAGAAATGTTTTAGGTCAAATGTTTAATATTAGTACAGAAGATTTAGCAAGTACTTTTAGTGCTTCTGGAATGGAAAGCTTTGATAAATATATGCAAAAGGTATCTGAGAAAATAAATCCAGATGACCCTATGTTAGTTAGATTACCATTAGAAATATTAATTGGTATCTTTGGACCTAAAGGTGTTAAACATACTTATCGAGCTGGTAAATATGTTAAAAATGTAGCTGTTGTTGGTCGTCCTGGTGCTAAGTTAATTAAAAATATAGAGTATACTACACTTAGTACAACACAAAAAGTTCTTGTAGATTCTACCCCTACTTTAGTACAAGTAGCTTCTAAAGAAGTAATGAATAAAGCTAACTCACCTTTAGCTACTACAATGAAAGTTAATAAAAACAAAGCAGGAGATATGGTCTTAGCAACTCTTGAGGATGCTTCTGGAGAAATAGGTAGTGTAATAATGAATAATACTAAAACTCCAGAGTTTAATGCTAGAAAATTAATATTCTGGTTTAGCGATTCAAATCAAAGTATATTTAAAACAAATCTAGGTGGTTGGATATTAGATAGTGCTGTACTAAGAGAACTACAGTTAATAAGTGAAATAAATACAATGGAACGATTTATACCTACAGGAGCTAGAGATATAACTCAACGTAAAGTTGAACTTAATGAACTTGTTAGTGTTATAAATGGTATTGACCCTAATATAAGAGTAGTACCAAGCAGAAGTTTCTCAGTATTTGAGCCTACTGCTTTAGGTTTTGAACAAAACTTTGTATTTAGAAAAGATTCTAGTAACGATTTTAGTACTTTAGCAGAGGCTAAAGAAGCTACAAATGCAATTAAAAAAAGTCTTGAAGAAAATACTGGAGATACATCTAAAGTAATAGACTCAGAACTTACTCTTGTTGAAAGAGATTCTCAAGGTAATATAGTAAGAAAAATTAAACAAAAAGACTTTGATAAGATTAAAGATTTAGAAGCTAATAATACTTATAGAGTAGAATGGAAAAGAGATAAAGAATTATATGATGCCTTCTTTGGTGAAATGAGAAAAACTCCTAATGAAAGATTTTCAGGAGGTACCAATCCTTTAAGTAGAGGTTTTGAAGCAATCATGAGAAGACTCTATAATATGAGTAGTGATAAGAGTAAAGGAGCTTTTTCAGATATATATGCTAAATATGGTAAATATGATATAAAAGTAGAAGATGCCTTATTTAGTCAAGATTTAGTAAAAGAAGCTTACTTTAAAGAAACTTTAGATAGACTTGCTTATCAATATAAAAGACAAATGGATACTAAAGAGCAACGTCAATTTGCTAAACTTCTAGCTTATTCAGAAAATAAATTTGATACCTTAACTGGTGGACAAATTAATTCTATACTAGGTAATGGTAATCTTACTCTTGCTCAAGTTCATAAAATGCAAACAGCAATTAATTCCTATAGATTAGTTACAAATGAGTTGCATGTAGCTCAAAATTTAATTGAAAGAAGAATCTTACAAAGAAGAGGCTATAATAATTCTTTTAATTTTATAAATCCAATTACTAAAATAAATGAAGTTATTGCAGTAAAAGATAGTTTTCAATTTAAATGGCAAGATGATTTTGTAGGTGTTATAAAAAGTGCCTTGTTTAAAGAAACTAAAAACTTTTCATATGAAGTCTGGGACTTTAAACAAGGAAAAGCTATATTACATAAACCTTTAAATCAAGGTAAAGAGGGAGTTCATTTTTTACAAGATGGTACTGGCATGCCTCAACAACAAATTTATGGTCTTGCACATCGTCATCTAGCACCAGATGGTAATCATTATAACTTTGCAGTATTTGGAACAGTTAAGCCTGGAGGTTTACCTAAAGTAATAATACCAAAAAGAATTGGTTATGTACCTAAGATGCATCCTGAAGCTATTGTTGTTAAACGATATAAATTAGAATTTAAAACCAATGGTCAAGTAGTTAACTATAAAAATAATAGAGAAAATGTAGTAAAAGATTTAGATAACTTTAGTGAAACTATTAGATTGTTTACATCTAAAAAAGATGCAGATGCTTATGTTGCACAATTAGATAATAACGACTATCATTATGAAGTTAGTACTGTTAAAGAGTTAGACCGAAAAGGTCAGAATTATAGTGATGAACAAATACAAAGACATCAATTAAATAGTAATTCTCAAAGAATAGAAGGATTAAAATACGATATATTAGATGGCGACCCTTATTCAGCATTAGTAAAAACAGTACAAACTACAGGAGCAGCTACATTAGACTTAGTTAATATACAACAATTAAAAGCTGAGTTTGTAAAAGCAGTTGAAAATAATCCTAAAATTAAAATTAATAGGACTAAAGATGAGCCTACAGGTATTGGTAGAACAGAAGAAAGGTTTCCAAATAGAGAACAAATAGAACAAGTTGGTAATAATAAATCTGAGTATAATCATTTTACAGCTCTTTGGGACCAATTATATATTTATGAAATGGGTCAAGCTAGAGGAAGTACTGCTAATACTGTAGCATGGTTGGGTGAGACAATTCAAAATTTATCTGATAGTGCAGCAGGTGGTAATGCTATAGGAAAAATAGGTATTAAAGGAGGAGTTTGGTTACAACGTAATCCTCAAGCTGCTGCCGGGGCACCATTAAAACCTATTACATCTCTATGGATTATGATGAGACCTATTAAACAGTTTATTCTACAATCTATGGCATCTGCTGGACCTATAGCAGTTATAGCTAATGGTAATCCTGCTCAGATGTTTAGAATCTATTCAAATGCTGTTCGTTTAATGATGATGAGAAGAACAAATGCAAAGAATATGAAACAAGGAAAGGGCGGAGAATCTCTATCGAAAGCTATTGATGCTTATTGGAATCAAGCTGAAGAAGTTATGACTGAGATAGGATTACCTCGTGAAAAAGGTGCAAAATTTGAAAAAATATCTAATGCAGATTTAGATTTTATAGACTTATATTCTAGAAGGTCAGGTACAAGTAATGTTAGAGACCATGTATTTAATCAGGGTATTGGTATAAACTCTGTACCTACATTAGGTTCTGCTAAAGGTACTGCAATATTCCAAGCAGGAGGGGGTCTTGCATTAAATAAATCATTACAATATGCTAATCCTTTAGGTCATTTAAGTAGAGCTTCTGAAGCTATGAGTAAAATAGGGTTTGAATTTGGTGAAGCTATTAATAGGGATTTATTTACAATGGTAGCACTAGAAAACTTTAAAGCAAAAAATAAGGGAGTTAACTGGAAATCTGATAAGAACATGAATCAAATAATGTTAGACGCTAATAGACTAGCAGGTGGTATGAATAAGACTATGGCTTATAGATGGCAAAGTAATGTAGGTTTAAGATATGTTGGTTTATTTACATCTTTCTCTATGAAGATGTCAGAAAGAACTTGGAATGCTAATGCTACACCATTTTCTGGAAAACAAAGAGCAGCTTTATTAGCAACTGATTTCTTATTATATGGTTCTAGTTTATATGGTTTAGAAAAGTTATTAAGAAATTCTTTACTTGAATCAGATAATGAAGAAATGAAAACTTGGGGTGAGTACTTTAGTAGACTTAATCTATCTTATCAGATAGCAAATAAATTTGGAGGTTATCTAGGAACAGAAACTGGAATACTTCCTGGAGAGTCTTTAAGTGTACATGGTAATGCACCTTTTGGTCCGTTAACAAATCTATATAGAATGATAGCATCTGCACAAGGTGATTCATTTGACTTAAAAGAACTAGGTGCTACATACGCTTTCTATAAAAAAGTACTTGGAGATAATGGAGCTGTAGATATGTTACTTTCTCTTTATGGTAATAAAGAACAGTTTACAAATATGCAAAAAGCACACATAATTAAATCTCAACTATATGCAATAATACCCATTTTAAATGCTGCAGATAAAATAACATTTGGTATTTTAGAAGATAAATGGTTAGGAGATGAAACTAGAACAGGAGCTAATACAGGACTACAAACTACTGTTAAAGAACAAGTCTTCCAAACAGTACTAGGTTCTCCTAATGAACGTACTAAATACTTCTGGGATATACTAGAAAAGAATAGAGATAAGAAAAAGGCTTTAAGAAGTGAAGCTAAAAAAGTAATTGAATTATATCGTCAAAGTATTAATAAAGCTCCAGCAACTATAGAGGGAGTAAAAGGTATATTACTAGCTTGGCAGTTTAAGTTAGAAGAAGAAACTATAATTTCTAATACTGCTGAACATGATTTCTTTACAGACCAAGCAATGCTTATGCTTTCACAACAAGATAAAACTTTTGTTGAGAAATTTTATACTGAGTTTAAAAAGAGTTTTAAATATAGTCATTCTTATTATAGTCAAAGTGACTTAGACCAATTAAAAGTTCTTAGAAAATCTTTAATTAGACAATTTCCGAACTCAGTAGCAGAACTAGATGATATGTATGACCATATGATAACAGCAAACGAAGCTTATAAAAAGGAAAATAAATAATGGCAGCCCCTAAATTTGATACAACACAAATAAAACAAAATGCACCTGGACTAACCTATGCAACACCACAGGCTATGCCTGCAAAGTTTAACAACATGAATGCTATTCTAGGGCTTGCTGATAAAGGTATTAAAAAAGCAGTTGAAATAGATAAAACACTTACTATAAATGAAGCTGATGACTTAGCTAATACTTTAGCAGATGATTATGAAAACATGAGTCCTTCTAATATTAATTCTTTAGAACAGGAAAAGATACGTCTAGAACAAGATGTTGAAAGTAATCCTGATGACCTTGAAATGCAAGCTGAATTAGATGCAATTACAACACGATTTTCTAATGCTAAAGCTCAGGGTATGTCTACTTATGAATATGAAAGAAGAATCCTAAAAGAAACTCAAGACCTAGCTGCTTCTAATCCAGCATATGCTGATGAAATTGCTGCTAGAGTTAGTAAAACTCTTGGTAATAGAGGTATAAATTCTCTTATGAAACAAGATGCTTTATTGTATAAAAATCAATTAGACCAACAAAATGCAAATAATAAAATTATAGATGATTATCTAAGATTGAATAATCTTACTCCTATGTTTATGGATGAAGAATCAAAAACAATTGCATATCTATCACTTAAACGAGAAGACAAATTAAATGCTGATATACAAGAAAAAATAGATAATGGTACTATTAAATCTAAACAAAATATAGCTGAAGTACAAGAAAGAATAGATGTTAGTGGAGGAATTCATAAAGTAGCAAGTAATAAAATGATTGGATTTACAGATGAGTTAAATAATATTGCTGATAATTTAACTAATGATACTCTAACTTATAAAGAAGCTAGAAGACAAAAAAATCTAGCTCTTCTAAATGCTAGAAAATTTTTAGGGGTAGTAGGTGCATTAGAACAAACAGATGAAAACAAAGCTGTCTATGCACAGTTTGATAAATATATTACAGACCTTGAACAAGACAGTGATTCAGAGCTATCAGGTGGAACATTAGCAACACACCTTAAAAATATAAATGAAAGTATAGAGGCACAACAAAACTTTGCTAGACTTGCTACAGGTACAGATGAAACATCATTAAGATTACAAGATTTAAAAATTAAAGCTTATAATTTTTTAGTTAATGATGCTAAATTATCTTTTAAAACAGGTCAAAAAGATGTAATGATTCAAGAGATATTAAATTATGGTTTAATTCAAGGTCGTAAGTTTGCTATGGATAGTCCTGAATTTGCTACATATAATAAAAATGGGATTCTTATACAACAAACTTTAGCTCAACTTGACCCTGTTGCAAAAGAATATATTACAAGTTCTACTTTAGGTAATAAAATGACAGATGATTTATTTGGTTTATATAATAATATATATAATACAGCTGAGCATTATAAAAATCCAAAAGATAGATATGAGTATGAGAAGACTCTTTTAACTTCTATGAATACTATGGATAATACTGTGTTTCAATATATGTTAAAGACATCTGAATCTTTTTTAGCTGATTCTCAAAAAGAATTAGGTTTATTTAAAGGTGGTATCACTAATGAAGTTCGTGTAAATAAAGTAGATATTTCTTCTATTAAAATGAATGAGGCTGGAGTATTCTATTCAAGTGATAATGTTAATGCTAAACGTGTAGCTGAAAAACTTAATATAACATCAACATTAACTAGTAAGCTAGATGATATGAAAGTAACTAAAGAAAGTTCTTTACAATTATTAGAAACGTTTCGTATTCAAGGGCAAGAGCCTAAAGTTCCTGTAGTAGAACCTACTGTAGTAAAACCAGAAGTAGTTGAAGTACCAGATGAAGAACTTTCTGAAGATGATTTTATAACTAAATTAAAAAAGAAATTTGGGATGGATACTAAATAATGGCAACAGCTGATGAACTTGTAGAGCTTATGAAACAAACTGATAAAATTGGTGATGATAAATCTTCACAAAGATTATTAAATATGTATTTTAAAACTAAAGAAATAGAAGACCATTTTAATGTACCACCAGAAGAAAGATTACCTGCAGAAGCAAAG
>ENA-OSJC01003123-OSJC01003123.1-marine-metagenome-genome-assembly--contig:-NODE-3123-length-12016-cov-3.161153_pt1 | contig 12016 bp, 12 predicted proteins | sample MGYA00237885_ERZ534234 | MGnify/ENA primary metagenome ERZ534234 (study PRJEB26413, sample SAMN06343907) | marine metagenome | isolation source: coastal waters | place: Atlantic Ocean: West Antarctic... | reverse complement strand
ACTGAATTTATAGACGTCAACCTAAAAGCTATGAATACTATATCTAAAGAATTGTCTGTTGATGTTGGTTATTCAGACCATACTAAAGGAATAGAGGTGCCTATAGCAGCCGTTGCGTTAGGAGCAAAGGTAATCGAAAAACATATTACTTTAAATAAAAATTCTAATGGTCCAGATCATAAAGCTAGCACTGAACCAAGTGAGTTTAAGGAAATGATAAGTAAAATTAGAAATATTGAATTAGCTTTATCTGGTGATGCAATAAAAAAACCTAGTAGAAGTGAGCAAAAAAATATCTATTTTGCTAGAAAAAGCATAGTAGCAATTACTCAAATCAAAAAAGGTGAAATATTTAATGAATTAAATATAGGAGTAAAAAGACCTGGAAATGGTTTGTCTCCAATGGAGTGGGATAATATTATTGGTAGAATCTCTAAAAGATCTTTTAATAAAGATGATTTAATAACTATATAGTTATTCAAGCCACCATTGATTAGTCCTTAGAAAAAAAGAACCAATGTTAGAGTTAATATTGCCGTGGTATCTTTTATTTTTTAATATTCTTTTGTTTGGGTAGATTGATTTAAATTTTTCTTGCAGCATTTTATCCTCAACAGTTGAAACCCATTCCTTATTTAATCTCAAATGCATCTCAATTGCTGCTTGTTTTATTTGTTCAGGTGATTGTTTTATTATATCAATTTGTTTTTGTTTAAAGTCTTCCGAATCCAATAAGTCACTTATTCCATATTCAAATATTTCAGAAATATTTAAATTTCTATCTTTTTTTCTAGAATAGTACATCGCTGGTACTTCAATATTATCAGATCTTTCAAGTCGGAGCCAAAATAATGGTGCATGGTTGATGTATAAATTAGGTTTTCTAAATATCATAGGTATATTATCAAAACCAAGCGAAGTAGTAATACAAAATTTACAAGTTGCTCCAAGATAAATGTCTAAGAAATCTGATCTCATTCCATTATTCGCATAATCAATTATCATTTTATTATTCGAATTTAGTTTCTCATTAACTGTAGATCCCATTCTAAACACATAGTATCCATAATTAGTTAGTTGTTCAGCGGCAGGTAAAAAATCATTTATATTATTATTTCTATAATCATGTTTTTTAACATCAACTTTGTACATTTGTTTTAAATAAGAATTATCTCTTGATATAAGGCAAACAACCTTAGCATTATTTGGAATGCCGTGAGTAAAAAGTTCTTTTTTACCCTTATCTAAAAACTTTTTTCCAAGATTAATTGTTGGTGGATATCTATCAAGAAGTTCACAAATATCTCTTTCTCCATTTAAAGTATCACCACACCTAAAACCTTTACTAAGTATAAATGAAGATCTAATTAATAAGCAAAATGGTCTTAAAATGAAATTTGGTAATATATTGAGTTTTTCTCTCCATAAATTTTCAAGGGTTTTATTGCAAGATTTTTTTCTTGGCAGATAGAATAAGTCTATTTGTAAAAAAGCTTTAAATCCCTTTTTTAAATACTTTTTTTCAAGAAGATATAACTCAGTATTTAATGCAAAATGACCTATTCGATCACAAAATAAGAAACCAATCTTTATGTGAATAACTGGTGAAATTAATATAATTATAAGTAAAATTGGAAAAGCTAGAGGTATAGTTATAAAAAGCAAAGGCTCATTTTTTAAAATTCTAAGTTGCTTTGGGAGTTCATTTGAAAATATTTTTAATTTCATAATTGTGATTATAGTCTTATCAATTAAGTTATTATAAATTAAATAACCCATATATTCTATATTAATACTTTTATTAATAATAAGAGTATATATATTAAATCAAATACAAATATAAAATATTTATGCACTTAATAATAATAGGTCATTCTGGTTTCATTGGATCGGAGCTATCAAAATTTTATAAAAGAAAAAAAAATTTAAAAAAAATTACATTAGTTTCCTCAGATAAAGTAAATTTAACAAGTAAAAAAAGTATAAAGTACCTTCAAGGAATATATAGTAAAAATACAGTAGTAATTTTTTGTGCAGGGATTAAAAGACAATTAGGAGATAATATTGACATTTTTAATAAAAATTTACTTATTATAACTAATTTTGCAAAATCACTAAATAGTAATATTAAAAAAATTATTTTTTTTAGCTCAGCTGCAGTGTATGGAGAAGATACCTATAGATCATTAAGAATAAATGAAAACACATCTGTTGATCCCACGAGTTACTATGGATTGAGTAAGTACAATTCTGAAATCATTTTAAAAAAAATAACAGAAAATTTAAAAATTAAATTAGTTTGTATGAGGCCACCACTAGTTTATGGTTTTCAAGATAAATCAATGGGTTATGGGCCCACACAATTTATTTCACTATCTTTGCAAAATAAAACTATTGTTTTATGGGGGGATGGATCTGAAAAAAGAGAGTTTCTTTATATAAAAGATTTAATTTATATAACGTCTATAATTCAAAATTCTAACTATGAAGGTGTATTAAATATTGTGAGCGGTAAAAGTAATGACTTTATAGATATTATTAATGTATTAAAAAAAAATTATAACCCTAAACTTAGAGTAATTAATAAAGAGAGAAGCAAACCTAAAGTAGATGTTAAATTTTCAAATATAAAGTTAAAAAAATTAATTAAAGGATATAAATTTACTTCATTATCAAGTGGTATAGTCAATTTTATTGAGGAATATGAAAAAAAATAATTTAATCTTAAGATTAGGAAAACAGCCAGTTTCTAATAGATTTAAAAAAAGAAAAAATGATAAAACAAAATGTATTAATCTCACGTTGGTCCAAGAAAATGATTCTGGTCTAATTAAACTATTAAAGCCTACTAACCCTAAGTATCTGAAACCACTTGTGAGTTGGTTGACATATAATGAGCCAGAAGAACACTTAGACATGGTAGTTGAGGATATACAAAAAAATTTCTTAAATGATAAAAAAGCTAACATTGGAGGAATATCGTTTAAAGACGATACAACTTTAGATAGATTTAAATCAAAAGGTCACAAAGTATGGAGGATAGATAATAAAAATGATCTTGATATTGATGATAACTTAGGTGTTGAGTCAATACAATCAGCTCTTAATCAAAAAACAGCAAATAAAATACTTTCAAAATATAATGCTGCAGATGTTTTAGTTGTTAGGCATATTTGGGAACATACATATGATCAAAAAAAATTACCTTTAGCTCTTAAAATAATGATTAAAAAAGAGGGTATAATTTTAATAGAATTACCTGATTGCACCAAGTTATTAAAAAGTAAGGACTACACTATGATTTGGGAAGAGCACTTATTTTATTATACATTAAAAACAATTATTCCTTCCTTAAGTAAATTTGATTTTCAAGTAGTTTATAAGAAATGGGTAAATTATCCAAATGAACCTTCTATTATTATTGGTGTCAGAGTATCAAAGAATAATATAATTAAAATATCTGATACTAGTAGATCTAATCAACTTTTATTAGGAGCTAATTATAAACAAAGCTTCTCTATTAATAAAAAGTATTTAATCAAAATTTTTAAAAAACAAACTAATGATAAAAAATCAATTGCAATATTTGGCGCTGGGCATCTATCAATGGCATTTATATCTTTTTTTAAAATAGAAAAATATATTTCTATTATTTTTGATGATAATCCTAACAAGCAGGGATTGTATATGCCAAATACAAAAATTAAGATCGTATCTTCTGAATCTATAAAAGCTTATAAAAACTTATTAATATTACTAACGGTGAATTTAACAAATGAGCATAAAATCAAGAAGAAGATTGAAAATGCAAATAATAATAAATTAGAAATTAAATCTATTTTTCCATTAAGTAAAAACTCTATTTTTAATGTCAAATAAAAATATAATTCTAATTATTGGCTCATCTAGTTATCTTGGCAAACATCTATTGATGTATTTAGATTCAGATAAAACTATATATACACATTATACTAAACCTTTTAAAAATAGTATTTTTTTTGACCTAGAAGAATCCAACATTGATGAAATTTTAAAAAAAAATCCAAATATTAATAAAGCTATAATTCTTGCAGGAATGCATAACTACAAAACAATAAACAATAATGCTAAAAAAGCTTACAAGATTAATGTTCTTAAAATTAAGAAAATATTAAAGCTACTTAAAAGTAATAATATTGTTCCTATTTACACTTCTTCTGATAATGTTTTTGATGGCATAAAGGGTTACTATAAAGAATCAGATAAAACAAACCCAAAATTTAGTTATGCTATTCAAAAAGTTGAAATCGAAAAATTTATTTTAAATAATTTCGATAAATATCAAATATATAGAATATCTAAAATTATAGATAGAAATCTTGAAAGTGATACATTAATTGCTAATTGGATAAAAAAAATAAAAAAAAATGAAAAAATTGTTTGTGCAAGTGATAATAGTTTTTCGCCAATTGATATTGAAGACTTGTGTATTTTTATAAGTAGGCTAATTAAAATAGATGAGACTGGAATATTTCATCTATCTTCAAATGAAAACTTGTCCAGAAAAGAAATGCTTGATGAAATTCTAGAAAAGATGCCAAAAGAAATAACTTATACTCAATCTATTTCTTATAAAAAATTGAATGAATTTAAAGACTCTAAAAATCAGCCAATTCATATCTCACTAAATTCAGAAAAAGTAATTCAAATTACAAACCATACCCCAAAAAAATATAGTGAAGTCTTAAGTAAAGCACTACAAGATCTTGAATAATGTTAATCAGTAGTTTCAAACCATATTGTATCAGCATCTTTAAAAGGACCATTATTGATCTCTAAAAAGATGCAATATTTAGATTTACTTTTTACCAATCTAAACTCGTTAGGTTTTAGTCTGTATGATCTAAATGCATCTGAGTTTTCTCTATCTGAACTAAGGATAACAGTTTTATCTGAGTTCTCTTTTTTTACTTGTATTTCTAATAACCCATCAAAAATATGGTAGGAGATTGACTCCTTATTTTGTTTAAGTGGACCGACTTTAAATGGTAATGTATGAAACATGTACATTTCATGTAATTGAGAATTATCATTATTATGTAAACATATTCTACTAACAGGTATATTCTTAAGCTGAGATAAAAATAAAAAAAGATAGACATCTTTAGTTTTTATATTGGTAAAATCATTATTAGCATAATAGACGCGATCATTTTTTTTCGAAATACTCAAATGCTCCATTAATTTCTTCTCGTAAATAATTTCATTTATTTCTTTAAATTTATGATTCATTCCATATAAATAACTGCTTATTGAGAACAGGTTTTCATATATTGCTGGTACAAGGTCTAAACTGATTAACTCATGAAAGTTAAACCATCTGTACTCAATTCCTTCGTGTAAGATAAATTCTATTTTTTCATCTTTAATAAGTATAGGAAAAAAATGTAAGCTATATGATTTGTATGAACTTTGAAAAATTTCTCTACCAATTTTATCTGGTGAGTATTCAAGTTCTTCATAAAGTTCTCTTTTAAGAGCATCAATTAAATTTTCACCTTGTTCAACCTCGCCGCCAAAAAAATTCCAGTGAAGTGGATAGGGAATATTTTTATTATTATCTCTTTTTTGAAGTAAAATTTTACTATTTGCACTGTATATCAATGCTTTAACAGCCCTAAGCTGAATATTATTTAAAGTAGATAAATTCATAGTCACCAGTATATCCAAAATGATCGAATAACCAAATCCACGACTCCTTGCTATAAAAAGACTCGCAAGTTAAAGCCCAACATTGCAAGTTAAACTGCTCTTTTTCATTTTGATAGCTTTCAGTTGCAATATATTTTTCTTTTCCGACACGCTCTATTTCTTGTATAGCAATTTGTAATTCATTTATCTTTAGATTATGAATGGTATTTATTGATAACACTAAATCAAACGCATTGTTTGTGAAAGGTAGTTTATCTTTTAAGTTATGTATAAAAAAATTTTGTTTTAAAATATCTGGAGCTTCATCTAATGCGTATTTAGAGATATCTATTCCAATAATTTCAATATCAGGTAAAATTTTTTTTATCTCCAGTAATAAAAATCCCTTACCACAACCTGCATCTAGAATTTTAGAGTTTTGACTTAATTTATAATCTTCGATTATCTGAATCGCTAATGGTTTCCATCTATCAACAATATATGAATAGCCGCCATAACCATACTTTCTATCACCATCCCAGTAGTTAAAAGAATATTTTTTTGCCTCTAACATGCAATCAACTTTATTATTATTCATTCGCTCTAAATATTGACGATTTGTAGACTCATGAAGTGTTGTTATATAATTTCTTTGCTTACCCATTAATATCTGAATATATTTTATTGAAGATTCTTTTATCACTTAATCCATGACTATCTAATAAGTCATCTTGTCCACCATAGTTATTTAAAAATTTATCTTTAAGCGCAAAACTTATTATTTTGCCTTTAAATTTATTGTCAAATGCTGATATCTTAACAATACTATTTAGACCACCAATAATTGAATGATCTTCAATAATAACAATAGTTTTATATTCTTTAAATATTTCTATTAGCCTTTTATAGTCAAATGGTTTTAATGTACTACAACTATAAATTGAGCAACTTGCACTTTTGCCTTTTAATTTTTCAGCAACTTTGAATGCTTTTCTTATAATATTTCCATAAGTCAAAATACAAATATCATTACCATTTATTATTTTTCTAATTTTACCAAACTTCCATTTTTCTCTAGATAATAAGGTGAAATTTTTTTCTCCAGATTTTCCAATTCTTAAATAAACAGGTGACTTAGACTTATTACAACAATAGTCTACAGCTGACTTTAATTCGTCTGGATCAGCGGGTGCAATAATAGACATGTTCGGAATTGATCTTGCTATTGAGATATCTTCTTGTGTAATGTGTGTGCCACCAAGATTAGCATAGGTTGTGCCGGCACCCATACCTACTATTGTTACAGGTAGATTTTGGTAGCAAAGATCGTTTCTGACCATCTCGAACGGTCTATAAAGTGTAAAATTAGCAATTGTGTATGCAAAAGGTTTCTTTCCTTCTAGCGCAAGACCTGCGCACATTCCTATCATAGACATTTCTGCTACTCCAACGTTTATAAAACGATTTGGATGTTTTTTTTGAAAATTAACCATACTTCCCGCGATAGATATATCAGCGACAACTACATATATATCTTTATCTCTAATGGCATTTTGATATAGCTGCTCTGCAAAAGTATTTCTCATAGCTTATCTATTTCACTCATTGCTTGCTCATACTCTTCTTTGTTGGGCGATCTATAATGCCACATTGGAATATCCTTCATAAAACTTACAGGGTATCCTTTAACTGTTTTTGCAATTAACATAAATGGCTTATTTTTTTTTCTTTTAGTTATTTTTTCATATATTTCTTGAGATGAATGACCATTACACTTAGCAGTTTCCCAACCAAATTCAGAAAATTTCTTATCAATCGGATAGAGATTTGGGTGAGTATCTGTTGCTCTGGTGGAACTTTGAAGATCATTGTTGTCAACAATGGCAACAATATTTTTTAAATTTAATGCTCCAATTGTTAACGCCGATTCCCACACAGAACCCTCATGAAGTTCTCCATCACTGAGAACAACGTAATAGATTGAATTTTTTTTAGCTAATGCCATACCAGATACCATTCCTAGTCCATGACCTAATGAGCCTGTAGAAGCATTGATACCAACTTTACCATAATCTGGATGAACGCCTAAGTATCCATTTTTCTGACAATAAGAATATAAAGAATTTTTGCTAATCAATTTTTTATAGTAAAGTAAAATATACTGTATCATTCCTGCATGGCCTTTTGACAAAACAAACTTATCATTTTTTTTCATCAATATATTGTAAATAGAGTCAACAATTTCAACCGATGAAAAAGAACCACCTATATGAAGAGCTTGAACATTTTGAGATAATTTCAATATTTCTTTTCTATGAGATTTACATCTTAGATGCGCATCTATAAATTTATTTTTTTTCATATTAAGGTTTTAAGTCTTTCGTTAGTTATAATACATTGATCTAGAGATTTTTTTATAAACCATGTTTCTTCAATTTTGGGGATTTCAGATTCATTAGAAATTTTCATATCTTCAAGCGCAAAGTGAATTGTTTTTTTTCTCTTTATGATTTTTTTATAAAAATCAAATCTACTAATTTCATCAGAAGGCAGTTGAAAAACACTATAGGCTATAATTCCTTGGCTATCATTTTCACAAACCGCATCGTACAGCATTGCTGAAGAGCCTTCCATTGCGTACTCTGAAAAGCTCAAGAGATACTGATAATTTTTTTTTTTGCAATAATCCCTTAATACTAAATTTTGAATATTTTGTGGGACACGTTCTCCCATAAAACTTCTACTAAAAATATAACCTCTTAGCTTTATCATTTAATCCTTGGAAACTTATATTTCATTGCAATCTTTGAGGCTGGCTTTAAAGTAATAGGTTCAAAAAACTCTCCAATTTTTTTATCTCCATAAGGCGTATAAGCACCTTTGAATCTGCAGTTTATTGTCCATCTTGTTTCGTGTTCACTATTAATGATATTTCCATGAGGTAACATTTGATTAAATATAATTGCTTCTCCAAACTTAATATCTATCCATACTAAATATTTCTTAATTTTATCATATAGTTTTTCGCTGCTTATAAGTGCATTCTTAGATAATATCTTATCTAATTTATCTAAGTGTTTGGGGGGGAGTATGTACATTGATTTACTTTTGTATACATCAACTAGTGGAAACCATGCAACAACCTCAAATGGTGAGTCACCTGACCAAACATCAGAATGTATTGGTAAAAGTGAACTGCTATCATTTGGTAGTTGGATACTTAAATTGAATTTTTTTTGCATGACAAGCTCACTGCCCACTAGAATAGTTAATATTTCTTTAAAGATATAAAAAAACCTTTCTTTAAATTTTTTTGAACTATTAATCTTATTTATTATTGAAAGTCTAAATTCGTTTAAATGTTTTACTGATATTTTTTTATGAAAAAGATTTAAAATATCAAAGTCACTATCTTTTATTTTTGTTTTAATATTTTTTTTTGCATTCTTAGATATAAAATTTCGTATAAACTTAAAATTATCATTATTTTTCTGCTTAATAATCACATAGCCTTTATCATAGAACTCTTTTTCAACTTTATTCTCGTGATCGCTCAAATATGGATTTTTCATTGTAAAATTTTAATCAAATTATTTAAGATTTAGTTTTTGCATCATCTTAATATTATAATATTCAATATTGTTTAAAGGATCTATTAATTTTTTTTTCTCAAATGCATCTTTAAGATCAATTATAGCATCTAATATAGTATTTTCAATTTTAAAGCCAAGTCTATCAAATATTTTTTGAGAAGATATATGGTAAGATCTATTATCATTAGAATGTGATTTTAATAGTGTAACATCATTACCAACAACACTTTTTACCATTGTCGCAAGCTCTGAAACTTTATAATTTTTATCACCCGCATTAAAAATTTGTCCTTTTATTTGATCTTTTTCTGCATCAATTAGCAAATGATATGATCTTACCATGTCTTTAATATTTATATTTGGTCTTAGTTGATCGCCACCAAAAATATTGATTTTTCTATTGTGGAATGCAAAATTTGTAAAAATATTTACTACTACATCAAGTCTTTGTCTTGGTGAATAGCCACATACAGTTGCTGGTCTTATTATTGCTGTATCAAAATCATTCGATTCATATTCTTTAAGAATTGTCTCACAATCTGCTTTATATTTTGAATAGTCAGTTAATGGTTTTAATGACATTTCCTCACTTACATTTCTTTCATTTTTTATGCCATACACAGAAGAAGAGGAAGCAAATATGAAACGATTTACCTCACATTTTCTTGAAATTTCTACTAATGGTCTAAATGAATCTAAATTAATTGATTTTCCTAAATTGGGATTTAGCTCGAAGCTAGGGTCATTAGATATACAAGCAAGATGAATAACTATATCGTGCCCTTTAAGTGATTCATTTAGTTTTTCAGTATTTCTTATATCATTTTTAATTAATGTTAAATTCTCATGAGGCTTTAAAACCTTATCTCCATAAATCATTAAATCATAAACTGTCACTTCATGACCCGATTTTAGTAACGAAGGTACTAATACCGATCCAACATATCCAGCGCCTCCAGTTATAAATATTTTTTTTCTCATATTATTTTAAAATATATTGAAGAGCCTTAGATAGTTGAAGTTTATTTATTGAGCGACTATTGCCAATTGTTTCAATAGATTGCGCAGCAGCAAGTGATCCTAGCAAAATACTAATTTCATTTTTAATTCCACAAGAATCACTAAGCGCTAATATCGATAGCATTGCATCTCCAGCACCAACTTTATCAATAACTTTTTTTGCAAATGCAGGACTATAAATTTTCTTATTTGAATTAAGAGTCATCATGGCACCTTCACTCCCACACGTTATTAGTGTTTTTTTAACGCGTAAGTTTTTTTTTATTTTTTCTGAAAGCAACTCTATTGAAGATGACTTATCTCTTAAATCATGTCTTAATTCATTTTCATTAATAACTAATAAGTCAAAATTTTTGTATTTATTTATATTTTGATGACTCATATTAGAAGCATTAATTTGTGAATTTACAGATAGGTATTTTGATTTTTTACAAATAAGACTCGCAATACTCTGTGAAATCATTCCATGTCCGTAATCGGTAACTATAACTACATCAAATTTACTGATATTCATATCGATCCACTTGAATAATTTTTTTTCAGTATTGTTTGGCAATGGCTCATCATTCATAGAATAAACGCCTAGAATCTTAGAATTACTAATTTTATCAACGTATCTTTTTTTATTTATTGTTGGTGAATCTTCTTTGTAAAAAAATTGTTTTTTAATATTTTTAGATAAAGACTTTTTAACAAAGTTTTCTTGGCTATTTTTCTCACCAAGCAGCGATAGATAGCTCACATTGTTAGTAAAATTTGAAACATTATTTGCTACTGCACCAGCACCTCCTAAGTACTTGTCTTTTGATTTATCTTGAACAACTAAAACTGGTTCTTTTCCTGACTTACCGATTGCATCACAAAACACATATTCATCGATTATTGTTTCTCCAATAATTAGAACATTTTTACTACTTATTTTTTCGAAATAATTTTTTATTTCATTATTATTAATTAATTTTTTTACAGATTCTAAATATATCCTCTCTTTATTTGTAATACTTTCGTCAAAAGTATTTAAAAGTTCAGATGAACTAAAAGTTTCAGAATCAGTGTATATAATCTTTCCTTTAACAGCTCTAACTGCATCTGCTTCTTTTGAAATATTATTTGAAATATCACTGCTATGATTCTTATAGTCAGGTCCTTTGCAGTATATATTGGGTTTAATCTTTTTAATGATTGGTATTGCACTAATACTCTTACTTTCAATTACATAGTCGATTAACTGAATATTAGATAACATTTCCATTCTTTGTCTTATTTTAAATTTTGGCCTATTTGGACCTTTAAAAACAAATTCATCAGAAGTCACACTTACAATTAGTATGTCTCCTAATTTTTTTGCGTCTTCAAAGTGTTTAATGTGACCAAGATGTACAAGGTCAAATGTACCATGACAGAGAACAGATTTTTTTGAAGATTTTTTTGAATCTATAACTATTTTTTCTAATTCCTGTGAATTTTTTATTTTCTTATTCATATTTTTTATAATTTATTTTAAATATTTAAACCAGTCTTCAGTTTCTTTTGAAATACTATCTGGAGTCCAAACTGGTGCATTCTTCCAATAATCAATTTTAGCTAAAACCTCTCTTACCCCATTCTCAATATCGATCAAAGGGGTCCATTTTAAGTCATTCTTTATTTTACCAATATCAGCATATGTACACTTTGGTTCCCCAGGTCGTGTAGGAATAAAGACTTTATTTATTTTTCCTTCTGATATTAAT
>ENA-OSJC01003122-OSJC01003122.1-marine-metagenome-genome-assembly--contig:-NODE-3122-length-12019-cov-3.484927_pt1 | contig 12019 bp, 8 predicted proteins | sample MGYA00237885_ERZ534234 | MGnify/ENA primary metagenome ERZ534234 (study PRJEB26413, sample SAMN06343907) | marine metagenome | isolation source: coastal waters | place: Atlantic Ocean: West Antarctic... | reverse complement strand
TAATAACCTAAATGCTGTCCCATATCTTAAGGTTGACATATCTAAGGATCTTACGCGATTAAGATCTAAATCACCTTCCGCTGCAGACTTTGCTTCCAAGCCATCTAAGCCAACCTCTAGTGATCTATACGCTTTCTGAATAGATTCACGTAAAGTTCTACCAATCGACATTACTTCACCCACACTTTGCATTTGAACGCCTAAATGACCTGAAGCTGAAGGAAATTTTTCAAAGTCAAATCGTGGAACTTTAGTTACAACATAATCAATCGTTGGTTCAAAAGCTGCTAATGTCTTACCTGTGATATCATTCGGTAACTCGTCAAGAGTAAAACCAACTGCTAACTTAGCAGCTACTTTTGCGATAGGGAAGCCGGTGGCTTTAGATGCTAATGCTGACGATCTACTAACTCTAGGGTTCATTTCAATAATAATCATTCGACCATTTTCAGGGTTAACTGCAAATTGCACATTTGAGCCACCAGTTTCAACACCAATAGTTCTTAAACATTTGATTGCCCAGTTCCGCATTTTTTGAAATTCTTTATCAGTTAAAGTCATTGCCGGTGCAACGGTAACAGAATCTCCAGTATGTATTCCCATTGGGTCTATGTTTTCAATCGAGCAAATAATTATTACATTATCAGCTGTATCACGAATTACTTCAAGTTCAAATTCTTTCCAACCAAGGAGTGATTCTTCAACTAAAACTTCTGTAATTGGACTAGCAGATAAACCATTCTCAATTAAATCCTGAAACTCATCAAAATTATATGCAACTGACCCTCCCGTTCCACCCATCGTAAATGAAGGCCTAATAATAATTGGGAATTGCATAGTCTCAAGTAAACCCTCTGCTTCATTCCAAGTCTTTACAAACTGACCCTGAGCTGTCTCAATCCCAACTGCATTCATTTCTGATTTAAAACGTTCACGGTCTTCAGCTTTATCTATAGCATCTACTTGAGCCCCAATTAATTGAACACCATATTTTTTTAAAACGCCATTTTTGTGAAGAGCAATTGCAATATTTAGCGCCGTTTGCCCACCAACTGTAGGAAGTATGGCATCAGGCTTTTCTTTTTTAATGATTGCTTCAACATAGTCTGGTGTAATTGGCTCAATATATGTGGCATCTGCAAGGTCAGGATCAGTCATTATAGTTGCAGGGTTAGAATTAACAAGAATAACTCGAAAACCCTCTTCTTTTAATGCTCGAGTTGCTTGAGTCCCCGAATAATCAAACTCACAAGCCTGGCCAATAATTATCGGTCCTGCTCCTATTATTAAAATTGATTTAATATCTTTTCTTTTAGGCATTTATTTAATTTTTAATGAAAACCTTCTCATCAATTCCTTGATTAATTACATAATTTGAAAAATTCAAAATTATTTTACCCTTGAATTCATCTTCATCTAAGCTTAATCCACTTACTTTAGCTAAATTATTATCAGAATTAAAAAGAATTTCATTATTAAAATTATTTATTATTTTACTAATCTCTTTAATTCCAATTAGAAACTCTGTCTGTTTAGGAACCATTATATTTTTAATATTTATATAATCTGTTTTTATTGAAAATAATTTTTCTGAATCTAAAAAAACTTCAACTTTTGTTATAATCCATTCTTTAGCATCAATTAATAAACTCATTTTTAGATTAGTGGACTCTGATTGAAAATTATTAAGTGGAATATCTAAAGAATCCGGATTTAGGCTACCTACTATTAAATAATATTGTTTATTATTTTTAATTGTACGTTCCACATTGTTTATAAAATTAAACATTTTAAAAAGATCATTAGGGTTGCTATTAAGGCCAACCTTTGGAATAATAGCAAAGCCATTAGTTTTAATATTTAATTTATCAGGCTTCTTAAAGAATACCTGGATTTTCTTTTTTGGCATTCTAAAACCTGTCATATTAATTTTTATATTAACATCAACTTGGTAATCATCTATCTTTGAGAATTGTGTTAGAATTTTCTCTTTTATTTTTAAAATTTCGGTATTTTGCGCGCAAATTGGTATGAATAAAAAAACAATGAAAGCTAAAAAATATTTTTTCATGATTTTATATCTTTATTTAAAAAAACATACGCAGCGATTCCGAAGAAAATTATACTATAGCCAATAAGAACAATTAATTTTTTTCCAATTACTAACCATGGAATAGGATCTTTAAAAGCATCAATCCAAATATTAAAATAACTTACAAAAACATAAGGTTCGATTTTTTTAAAAAAATCTAAAGGAATAGCTATTATTATATATCCTACAATAATTAAAAACATTGCTCCAATAATTGGCCCAACACCATTATCCACCATTGAAGAGAACATGAAACAAAGTGTCGCAACCATACACATAACGACTATTGCTAATGAAAAAGAGAGAAGCATTCTAATCCAAACTTGACTCTCTTCTAAAATAAGGATCCCCTTATCTATAACAATTAAATCACCAGTGCCAAGTATTAATGAACCAATACCTAAGCTCCAAAAAGCACAAAAGATAACAAGAGCTGCAGAATAAATATAACTAGCTAATAATTTTGATAATAAAATTTTTAGTCTGCTAACTGGTCTAATTAAAGTGAGTCTAAATATTCCATTTGAACCATCAGCTGCAACAGAGTCACCTGCAGCCAGAGTAATTAAAAATGGAATGTGAATCCACATTGCATTCATAATAATATATGTAGCAAGAAAAGTATTAATAATCGAGCCAACAATCATAAAAGAGCCTTCAAATCCTCGAGTATAATCACTTTGCAAACTTTCACTCCCATATGCAAAACCCCATAAGATTAAAGGCATCAAAATTGAAATCCCAATGAAACCAATATAACTACGCCATCTTCCAGTGATGACCAATAGTTCATTGTATATTAATCCAAGCATTATAATTTTTTATCAATCCCGATTTTTGAAAGGTATAAATCTTCAAGATTAGTTTTTGGAATTACAGCAGAAATATTAATTTTATTTTGAACTAATAATTGAACTAATTCAGATATTTTTTCAGCCCTAATACTTACTCGTAATACCCCATTAATTGATTCAGAGTGAAGTATCCATTTTTGGCCAGATATAATTTGAAGTGATTTTTCAACTTGATCAACATGGAAATCTGTCATAAAAAAATTAGATTCTTTAAGCAGATCTTCAATTTTCCCTGAAGTTATAAGCTTCCCAAAACTAATCATAGCTACATGAGAACAAATCTTTTGAACTTCATCCAAAAGATGAGAAGAAATGAATATTGTGACTCCTTCAGACGAGAGTTCTCTTATAAGATCTCTAACCTCTTTCATCCCCTCAGGGTCAAGCCCATTAGTCGGCTCATCCAAAATTAATAGCTTAGGATTTCCCATAAGAGCTTGCGCAATACCCAATCGTTGCTTCATCCCTTGTGAATAACTTTTCACTTTATCATTTCCACGATCACTTAGGCCTGTACGATCTAGAACTTTTTGGATATTTGAAAAATCAGTTTTATCCATTCTTGCTAACATACTAAGATTAGTTTTAGCAGATAAGTGTTTATGAAAATCTGCTCTTTCAATTAAAGCGCCAACATCAGAAAGTGCTTTGCTTCCCATCTTTTGAACAGACATATCATTAATAAAAACTTCACCTATATCCGGTGAAATAAGAGATGTCATCATTCTAATTGTTGTTGACTTTCCGCTTCCATTAGGGCCTAAAAATCCATAAACAGAGCCTTTTGGTACCTGAAGGTCTAATCTATCTACAGCAATACGAGGACCAAATGATTTACTTAGATTTTTAGTCTCGAGAATCATTTTTCATCATTAATACAAATTGATTAAATAAATAGCGACTGTCGTGTGGACCTGGGCTGGACTCTGGGTGATATTGAACAGAAAAAGCTAGAATATCACGACATCTAATTCCTTCGGAAGTATTATCATTTAAATTTACATGAGTCGATATAACATTTTTAGGAAGCGAATCTAAATCAACAGCAAATCCGTGATTTTGACTTGTAATTTCAATTAACCCTGTTTCAACATTTCTCACAGGATGATTAATTCCTCTATGCCCAAATTTTAGTTTAAATGTTTTTGCACCTAAAGCCAGAGATAAAATTTGATGACCTAAGCAAATTCCAAAGATTGGTTTTTTACCCAATAAGGATTTAACCATTTCAATTCCATAATTAACCGCAGCAGGATCTCCTGGTCCATTACTTAAGAAAATTCCATCTGGGTTAAATTTTAATATTTCAGAGGCTGATGTAGTTGCTGGAAATACAGTAAGATTACATCCATATTCTTCTAAAAGTCTAAGGATGTTATATTTAATCCCATAATCAATAACAGCTACTTTATATTTTTTTGACTTTTGGTCTTTTGTCCAATTAAATGATGACTTTGCTGTCACTTCTTTTGCAAGATCTAAACCAGACATAGATGGAACGCTCAATATTTTTTTCTTTAAACTTTCAATATTTAAATCAATCGAGGAAACAATACAATTCATTGCACCTTGATCTCGAATATGTCGTGTAATCGCCCTAGTATCAACATCTTTGATGCCTACTATTTTTTCTTCTTTTAAGTAATCTCCAATTGATTGGGTAGCTCTCCAATTAGATGGAATATCTGTTTCTTCTTTAATAACAAAACCAGCAACATGTATACGATCAGATTCTATATCTTCTTGATTAACACCATAATTTCCTATATGAGGTGATGTCATTGTGACTATCTGATTGCAATATGAAGGATCGGTTAAAATTTCTTGATACCCTGACATACCTGTATTAAAACAAGCTTCTCCTGTAGTCTCACCTAAAAAGCCAAATGAACTTCCATGAAACTTTCGTCCATCTTGAAATAATAAAATTGCAGGTTTATCTTTACTCATATAATTCCCGTTTTTATGAAAGTATTAAAATTTTGTTGAATATATAATAAATAATAAAAAATCTGGTCAAATCAATTTTTGTTTGACCCTTCATAATTATTTAACCAACTGATCGACGGTAAATAAAAAACGGCCATCCTTAAGGAAAAGGACGACCGTTTTAAAAATATACATGCTAGAAATTCCTAACTTTTGAGCAAAAAAGAAACAGTATAAATCAAATAGTTTAACTTTTTTCAACTATTCTTGAAGCAATGACTAAATCTTGAACTGCATTCCCAATGGAATTAAATAAGGTTATTTCGATTTCATGCTCTCTTCCCCTTATCTTCTTATCAATCAAAGCTCCTAATTCACCTTCAATTTTATCCCAATTATAATTACCCTCACTAATTGGTATAATAAGGTCACCAGCCTCTAACTTGCTTGAAGATAATTCATCAATATAAACTTTTGATTTTAATATAACTGAAGTATCTATTTCTCTTGTATTCGGTCTATGCGCACCTACTGCATTAATATGGACACCTGGTTTAATATCATTTATATGAAATAAAGGTTCTTCACTCGTTGTTGCAGTGCAAATTATATCTGCATTTTTTAAATCTTGAATCTGACCTGGTTGAATATTGTTACCATATTCATTGCAAAAATTTTCAGCTTTTTTTTGAGAGCGACCGATGACAAATATCTCTTCTAATTTTCTTACACAACGAATTGAATCAATTTGAGTTTTAGCTTGAGCTCCAGTTCCAAAAATAAATGCACATTTTGAATCTTTATTAGAAAGAAGATCGGTTGCTAAACCAGAGCTTGCACCAGTACGAAGTGAAGTAACAGATTTTCCATCTATCAAGGCTGTCGGACTTCCTTTAATGGAGTCCATAACCACAATTATACCATTAATTAGCGGGAGACCTTTTTCTGGATTATCAAAATTAATATTTACTAATTTAATTGTATTATAAATACCTCTTTTTATATAGGCTGGCATCGAAAGATTAAGAGCATTTCGATCTTCTAGTGGTAAATTTATTCGATTAGGGACAATCGCTGTTCCATCACTTAAAGCTATAAAAGCATCCCTCATCAAATCAATTCCTTCTTGCATTTGAATTGCATTGCTTACATCCATTTCATTATAGAAAGGAAGATTCATAAACAATATTTTACTTTTTAGTCAGAGACCAAGATCCGTCCCAATCCTCTCCTGGAGGATTATCACGGTAATGCTCGCATCTAGGAATATAAACACGACTTGGATTTGTTTTTCGACCTGGGAACATATCTTCTAATTTATCAGAAGCGGTAAAAGCTTCTATAGCTTTATCCCATTCCTGATTACGATAAAGTTTGATTGCTTCATTATAAGCAGGTAAAAGTTCGTCATATCCAGGAGGCATATTTTCTACTTCAGCTATAAGTTCATAGACCTTAGCGGGTTCAGTTTTACCCATAACAATTACATAATCTAAATCCCGCCAAATAAATTTATCCTTACAAGCATTGTATGTCTCTTCAGCTACTTGAATATAAATACCATATTGTTTTGCAGAAGCTTCTAGTCTGGCTGCAAGGTTTACAGTATCTCCCATCATTGTATAATTCATTCGCATCGTAGAGCCCATATTACCTGTCACCATTTTGCCCGTATTAATACCTATTCGATTTTGCATATTATGGACAATTTCAGGCCAACGATCACCTTCTTTTTGCCATTTTTTTCTTAATTCAGCTAATCGATCTTGCATCTTTACAGCCGTAAGGCACGCCCAATACTGATGATCTTCCACGGGTGCTGGCGCACCATAAAAAGCGACAATAGCATCTCCAATGTACTTATCCAGTGTTCCTTTGGTTTCTAATAGGATATCTGTCATTTCAGTAAGATAATCATTTAGCAATTCAACAAGGTCTCCAGCCGTTAATTTTTCAGAAAAAGCTGAGAAACTTTGAATATCTGTAAAAAAAGCAGTGTGAAAACCTTCTTCTCCACCCAAAGAAGGTTCCTCTTTGGCATCAAACATTTGATCAATCAACTCAGGAGAGATATAAGTTCCAAATGTATCTTTTAAAAATCTTTTATCTTTTTCTACAATCAAAAAATTATAAAGAAAAATACCACCATAAGTACTTACCATTGCCAAGGCAGGACGAATGACTTCCCACATTACCAAGTAGGAAAAGAACTGACTATAAGAAAAGAGTACCCATGCTACAATACCTACGAATGGAATAGGCAATGTATATAATGGCTTCTCTGGAAAGCTCACAAGGATTCCCAGTAAAACACAAATGAGAATAATATAAATAAAAGTTTCGGTTCGACTCTTTGGTTTAACAAATTCACCTTGTAAGATACTATTCATCACATTCGCATGAATTTCTACCCCAGCAAATGTTTCTTGAACAGGTGTGTTTCTAAGATCCATTAAACCTGGTAGTGATGCCCCTACAAAAGCAACTTTTCCTTCCCAATATTCAGGCGGAAGCATTTCGGGGTCAAAACAGTACATATATGGTAAATAATAAAAAGTTTGAAATTGACCATAATAATTGACGTACATCCTACCATTATCATCTATAGGTATTTCTCTAACAACAGTCTCTGTTGTATCAATTAAACTCAATATATTTTTATCAAAATCGTAATCAAATCCACCATCTTTTTTTATCCCTAAAATATCAATCGCAGCTGTCATAACTAAACTAGGATAAACACGATCTGGCCCTTCAAAATAAATTGCTGTTGGTGCTCGACGAATAACTCCATCCTCATCCTGTGGAAAATTAGCAGAGCCAGCTCCAACAGAAGCAGAAAGCAAATCTACATAAGTGTTCCCAAGTCGATCTGCTTGAGGTAATCGTTTTTTTGCGATTTCAGAAACACCAGAAATAATATGATTTTCGTAATCATAACCTTCTGGCTCTTTATCCATTTTATATAAAAAATTAAGTGTGTCTTCTTGTTCAAAAACTAGAGCATTGTAAGCTTTTTGTGAATTATACGTTGCATCTAAAAATAGACTAGGGTCATTACTTACTAAAAATTGATCCGTTATATTTGCTAAAGACTCATTCTCAAGTTTTTTTTCAGCACTAAGCGCATTCACAAGATCATAATTAAATGTATTCTCTTTATCAAAAATAATATCAAAAATAATAGCAGCCGGATTGCCTGAAGAAACAGTATTAATCAATCGACCATGGTATGCTTGAGGCCAATCAAAATAATGACCAAGGCCACCTTCTTCAGTTGGAGCCACTGATGAATTATCAATATCAATAATAACCACATCATCAATTGACATTTGCTCTACACCTGATGTTCTTGCTCGCATACGACCATCATAGGATAAAAACTCGTAACCATCTAACAAGCTTTTAATTGATGGAACTTCATATGTCCCCCAACCAATCAAGACAGCCGAAGCCAAACCAATCGCACCGCCAATCAATAATCTTTTTAATAAATCAGACATTTAAAATATTATGGCGTGAGGAAAATTAATTCCCTCCCTTCGCATCCTGTTCTTTATTCCATTTTACAAAATCAAGACCACCATCCGCATCTTGATCAAACTTAAACATTGAGAATTTTCCATCTTTACGAACATTGATTTGCATGCCATCAACTAAGCTTACCCAATCTTCTAGAGAGACTTCATACGGCCCAGAAACCTGATCCGGAGCATTAACTTCTGTTACCGGTCCTAACTTAAATTTTGGTGCTCCACCTTGAGGCTGAAATCCACGCTTTAATTGATTTTTTCGAGCTTCAACAACATTTTTTGCAGCATTTACATCCACTTTACCTTCATAAACTAAAACTGAACTTTCATCTCCTCCTGCTTTTGCTCTATACTTAGTACCACGAATAGCGGCAACGGCTGTTGGAGTTCTAACCGAAACATTCTTCTTTTCCCCAAAGGCTGCTTTGGCTGCCACCCAAACATCACCTTTTTTTAAGGTCGCTCCAAAATTCTTTTCCATAGGTTTGACATTCGCTTCCGTAATCTCTAACTCAGAGTTTTCACCAATACGAAGCTTTCCACCGCCGACTAATGTGATTTCACAACGTGATTTTGCTAAAGTTTTTATAACATCTTTTTCCTTAATTGACATTCTTGGTAAAGCCTTTTTAAAAGCGCCAACTCCGCCTTTTTGAACCTGGACTCGACCAAGCGGTAATGTTATTTTTCCAAATTCTTTTTGACCAAAAGCAATCGTTAGTGCCGAAAGAGTAATAACTAATATTTGTTTTATCATTTCATTAATATCATTTTTTTTGTGTTATGGTATAAATATCCGCCACTCATGGATGTTACTTCTAAATTATAAAGGTAAACACCAGATGGTAACTTTAATCCTTGATCATCTACACCAAGCCAGTTAAAACTATGCTTCCCTTTATTTAAAAATCTATTTAATGCTAAAATATTCATTTCTTCACCTAAAAGATTATAAACCTTGAGGGTAATATTAGCATCTTCAGCTAATGAAATACGAATGTTTGTTACAGGATTAAAAGGGTTTGGTGTATTTTGTGATAATTCAAAAAAACTTGGAATAATAGTGTCTATAGATAACTCCCATTCCATCAAAGCATCATTCTCTATCCATTCTTTTATCTTATTTTCATCCGCTTGAGATAAGCTTGAGCCGCCTTTTGGCATTCTTTCTCCAAAAGAATTATTCCCTACAACTTTCTGAAATAAGACAGAATTAATAATATCACCTGGCTTCACTAATAAAAAACCAGAAGAACCTTTTGATGCAACATTTACTAATGCACTATAACTGACACCTCTACTAAGATTCAAGCCACCACTATTGTTATTACTATTATGGCAATACCCTGTACAACTATTATCCCAAATAGACTGAATCTCACTTTCATATTTTTGAGATAATAAGAGCGAAGAATTCATTAAAAATATTGAGAGGATGAAGATTCTCTTCAAGAAAGAGCTCCTGTTTTATTTACATACCTATTTTAAACTAATCTTAAACTTATGATGGGAGAAATAAAAGTTAATAAAAAAAGGGGTCGTAAAGACCCCTTTTAAGATTAATACTATTTCATTAAAAATTATTTTAAGAAAATCATCTTTCGTGTTTTATTAAGCACTACCTTACCTTGATCATTTCGAATCAAAGCGTGATAAAAATAAACACCTGTTGAAACTTTATTGCCTAAACCATTTCTTCCATTCCAAATAAAATTATAATAACCAGCAGGGCGTCGCTCATTAGCTGCAAGCTTGGTGATCTCCTCGCCAAGCAAATTATAGATAATAAGATCTACTTGAGCATCTTCTTCTAAACTTATCATAATTGAAGTCTGAGGATTAAAAGGATTTGGATAGTTTTGAGCTAATGTGAAGGCATCTGGATAAAGATTAACACCCACATTATTATCTTCTACAAACTTTTTTGTACCAATAACTAAACGAAAATCCTGTCTTAAATAATTTTCTGAACCAGTATTAGCAAAACGATAACTACTATCCCATTCTAAATTCTTAGCCTGTTTGGTGGTCTTATTAATTAAGAACACATCATATTCTTCAGGAATATAACCCAAGCCTTCAAAGGTTAGATAGGTTCGTAAACCATTCGTTGGTGCAAATACCTGGAGGTCCCAGTAATGACCTTCTTCATTAGGCTTGCGAATATCTTTCGCATACAGGTCTGGTGATAATTCACGATTCCGATTATCTACTCTCAAAGAAAGATTCCCAGGGACAACCGGTGGCTCAAATTCATCTAATCTATCATAACCATCTTCAGCCATATGACGAACTCCAACGGCATTCATTTCATCTCGTCCTTCTCCACTTGTCGCTATTATATCAACAACCCATTCATCTCCGTTCATTGGAATTTTATCACCATTTGCAATAGATTTAGCCATTTTACCCAAATTAGTCCCACGGCCGTCAATATGTAATTCTGTTGCTTCACCTGATTTAAAAATATAACCTTTCCATGGCTCTAAATTTGTTCCAGCACTACTCCAGCTTCCACTCCATGTATAAATTGAACCGGCATCATTAATGCTACTTCCATCTTCAGTATATACCATAGATAGCGGAATATTAAAATTATAAGGAACTCCAATGAACTGCCAATTCCCGGGAGTTACATTTATTTTAAATGGCGGGTCTGTTGCGGTAGATACGCCTTGTCCAAAATTAAATTGAAGGGGCAACTTATCTTCATATTTTGAGGGGTCATATATAAAGAAATAGCCATTACCCATCGTGACAGAAGAAGGGTTTTCATTCCAGCCCTTATTGTAAGAATAGAGACGATAATTAAATCCATCAGATGGACCCATCAATGAAGTAATCATTGTCTTTGCATTCCCTATATCAAAAGGAATAGAGAAAAACCAATAGTTTGTTGAATCTGTACCACTACCTGGAACTCCAGAGGCCCATTGAGAGGCTGTAGTGATAGATTCTGCTGTTCTTACTTTAACAGATTGAAATTGCTTGTCTTGAGGCCAATAACCATAGTTTCCAATATTATCTTCACTGTCTATATAATACTCAAGACCATCTTTTTTGATATCACCACCAGGTATATTTACTGGTCCCGCGAGTAGATCCACCGTAACAAAACCACCGTTGCTACCAGCGCGACGATAATGAAGACGACCAAAATTCACACCAGAGGCTCCATCTGAAAAACTAACATTAATTGAAGGCGATGTAGTTCCTTCGTCAATAGTTGTTAATGGGCTCGGATGATTAATGCTTGGAGGTGATAGATCAACTCCAAAAGATGCTGTATCTGAATTGGTGACATTACCTGCCATGTCTATCGCTTCAAGCCACCAATCATAATAGCCATCGTCTAAAGCATTTTCAAAATCAACAGCAACTTCACCATTATCAATTATAACATCGCTAACTAGATACGTACCAGAAAGATTCTCATTAATATATAGATTCCATTCTTTTATTCCAGAAGGATAGTCCCCACTCTCCTGCCATATAAAGCGTGGCTTATCCGAAGTGTAAATAACTTCATCCATTGACTTGGGGAAATGAACTGTAAATTGATCTGGTGGCACATTATCAAAATAAGCCGTGACCGCTTTTGCATTTTTCAT
>ENA-OSJC01003120-OSJC01003120.1-marine-metagenome-genome-assembly--contig:-NODE-3120-length-12022-cov-19.158979_pt1 | contig 12022 bp, 11 predicted proteins | sample MGYA00237885_ERZ534234 | MGnify/ENA primary metagenome ERZ534234 (study PRJEB26413, sample SAMN06343907) | marine metagenome | isolation source: coastal waters | place: Atlantic Ocean: West Antarctic... | reverse complement strand
TAATTTTTTTATGAAGCTAGATTTCTCTACAGCTCTAATCTGATCAACCATAATATAGCCTTTAGAGCCCTCAAAATCACACTCTACTCTACTTGGAAGATTCGCACTCGCAGTAGTCATTGGAGCCACCATAAGGCTTGGTAAGTCAATTAGCTCTTCAGGAGTTACAATTACACATAAACCTAGGTTATCAACCACCCTTCCATGTTCAGGGTTTTTCATGACCAGCCAAAAATCGAAGCGGTTCATGAGTGTTTTAGCCACTCCCAATTGGTAGTTAGCTCATTATGTTTAGCTCTATTCTCCCATCCTATACGGGCTTTCTTATCAGGAGTAATAAGTAAGCCGCTATCCAGAACAACAAAATCTAACTCTATATTTTCTAGATTAGCTAGTTCAACTATAGGTTTAGGAATTCTGATTCCTTGTGAATTGCCTATTTTAATTATTTTTGCCATAATGTAATTATATTGTAATTACATTATAAAAACAAGCCCTTCTAACCTAAGAAATCAATACTACCAGCTCCTTCTCTTAAGACTAGAAAATTGTCACTTGATAGGTCAATTACTGTCGTTGGCTCTGGTGGGCAATGTCCTGCATCAATTACAAGATTAATAGATCCGTTGAGCACCGCCTTAACATCATTACAATTATAAAATTCAAACCCTTTAATTATTAAAGACACGCTCATCATTGGCTCGATCAAATCTGCAAGAATCGACTGAACTATAAGGTTATCTGAAACTCGTATTCCAATAGTTTTACTTTTTCCATTTAATAAACGATTTGGGATATCTTTTGAGCCTTCTAAGATAAATGTATATGCGCCAGGTAATAATTTTTTCATAAGCCTAAAACTTGAATTATTTAATTTTGCATATTCACCAACATGTGACAAATCTTTAAGCATCAAAGTAAAGTGATGGCTTTTACTAAGCTTTCTAATATTAATAATTTGATCCATGGCTTTTTTATTACCCAGAGTGCAGCCCAAAGCATATCCTGAATCTGTTGGATAAGCTATCACCCCACCCTTTTCCATAATCTCAATGACTTGTTTAATGAGTCGTGGCTGAGGGTTTTCAGGATGGATATTAACTATTAATGACATTATAAGTATCTCCAAGCAGCTTTTTCAACATCTGGCAAGTCCTTTAAACCTCCTATACGAACTCTTTGGTTTGGCCATCCATGAAAATCTGAGCCACATGTTGCTAGTAAATTATATTTACCTGCCCACTGATTTCCAAGTTGAATCTCTTCATCTGAACTAGTTCCTGTCACGACCTCAATCCCGTCTCCTAGAACACACTTAAAATCATTAAGCATAGTTTTAATTTTTGTATGCGTCATTCGATACCTAAAAGGGTGGGCAATAAAAGCCTTACCTCCAGCTGCATGAATCCAATGAACGACCTCATCAAAGTCTTCCCACTCAACTCGAACACCACCTGGTTTTTTGCCTGTCAAGTAACGCCTAAATACAGATTTCATATCCTTGCAGTAGCCCTCACTAATTAACATTTGTGCAAAATGTGTTCGAGTCAACATATCCGTTTTACTAAACCTTTGTGTTTTCTCTAGTGCATCTTTAATTCCAGAACGCCAAAGCCCAAGAGCTATTTTTTCCGCTCTTTCTTTACGCAGTTTTTGATTGTGCTCTAACCCAGCTTGTAAGATATCATTATTAATATCTATTCCTAATCCCAAAATATGAATAGCCATATTTCGCCAAAAAGCAGAAATTTCTACTCCATTGACAAGATTAAGATTTAATTTATCAGCCTCCAATTGGGCCTCTGCAATTCCTTCAGTAGTATCATGATCTGTTAATGAAAATAAATCACATCCAGCTTGGCTAGCTAGCCTAACAACCTCAGTAGGTGATAGAACGCCATCTGAATAGTATGAATGATTATGAAGGTCTGCTTTCATTATGTGCTTTATTATAATCTAAAAGTTGATTTAGCTCAGAAGCCCTTTAATTTCTGAGGATATAGCTAAAAAAAAACTAAATAACTTCAATTTAATTTACAACAGCTCCAAAAACTTATTATTAACTATAATATTATTCATTATTTTATTAATAAGTACTTATGTGTGGAATTGTTGGTGGCGTTACAAATAATGATATTACAGCACTTCTATTAGAAGGGTTAAACCGCTTAGAATATAGAGGTTATGACTCATCTGGCCTTGTAGTCTTATCCAAAAATAACACATTTGATCGAGCCAGGTCAGTTGGTAAAGTAAAAAATCTTGAAAATAATTTAAAAGCAAGAGAGCGAAAAATTCAAGGAAATATTGGAATTGCACATACGCGTTGGGCAACTCACGGTGAACCTACTATTGACAATGCACATCCGCATATATCAAAGAATTCAGTTAGTCTGGTTCATAACGGTATTATTGAAAATTATATTGAGCTTAAAAATGATCAGCTAAATAAAGGCTACTCATTTTCATCTGAGACCGATACAGAAGTTATTGCTCATGCTATTGATTTTGCCATGCAATCATGTACTACTTTAATCTCATCAGTTCAACTAGCAATTAAATCTTTTTCTGGGTCTTTTGGACTTGGAATCATTTCATCAAAGTATCCAGATCAAATTGTTGCTGCCCGAAAGGGCTCTCCCTTAATAATAGGGATTGGTTCAAATGGAAATTATATTGCTTCAGATCAAATGGCACTCTTATCTGTAACCAAAAAATTTATATTTCTGGAAGAGGGAGATGTTGCTGAAATTAAAATAGACAAAATTACAATTTATAATCTAAATGGTAACTTAGTTAATCGCCCTATCAAAACTTCAAAATTAAAGGAAGGCCAGGTAGATTTAGGCAATTATGATCATTTTATGCAAAAAGAAATTTTTGAACAGCCTCAAGCTATTAGAGATACTTTAGAGTCACGCATTTCAAATGACTCAGTTCTACTTTCGTCTTTTGGCCACAAGGCTAAAGAAATTTTTAGTAAAATTAAACAAGTCCAGATTGTAGCTTGTGGAACAAGTTATAACGCTGGTCTAGTTGCTAAATATTGGTTTGAAGATATTGCTAAAATTCCATGCAATGTTGAAGTAGCAAGCGAATATCGATATCGTCGTCCTATCCTTCTAAATGAAACTCTCTTTGTAACTCTTTCACAAAGTGGTGAAACTGCTGATACAGTTGAGGCCCTAAAGGCCTCAAAAAAAATCAATAGCAATACTACATCACTTTGTATAACCAATTCTCCAGAGTCTAGTCTCACCAGGCTCTCAGATTTAACTTTTTTAACTCATGCTGGACCTGAAATTGGTGTTGCAAGTACAAAAGCTTTTACTACCCAACTAGTTGCTCTTGCACTGCTAATATGTGCCATTGGTAGTTTAAAGAAATCTATAAATAAAAAGCAAGAGAAAGGGATTATTAATGGACTAAAACGTTTACCAGGGCTTGTAAATGAAGCATTACTCCAAGAAACTCAAATTAAAAACTTAGCTATACGCTTTAAAGATAAAAATAGCGCACTTTTTCTAGGCAGAGGCACAATGCATGCTATTGCTATGGAGGGAGCTTTAAAACTTAAGGAAATTAGTTACATCCATGCTGAGGCATACCCAGCGGGAGAATTAAAACATGGCCCAATTGCTCTTATAGACCAAGACATACCAGTAATTGCAATTGCACCAAATGATGAGCTTTTAGATAAATTAAAGTCTAATTTACAAGAAGTCAAATCTAGAGGCTCTCAAATGATTGTCTTTGAAGATGAAAACTCTAAAGTAGAAGCCATGGATGCAATGGAAGTAATACCAGTTACCTCAAATCTTGGAAGAATCACGGCTCCAATTATCTTTACAATTCCGCTTCAATTACTTAGCTATCATGTTGCACTTATCAAAGGAACAGATGTAGACAAACCAAGGAATTTAGCAAAATCAGTAACAGTGGAATGATTTTGCTTCTACAAGTTTACCAATCCTAATACCCTGCCTAGAGTTCAATATTGAGATAGAGTCTAATAGTCTCATGTATAACCCAAATAAAGCATTTATAATTGAATCATGATAATTCTTGGAATTTCAGCATACTATCATGACAGTGCGGCAGCTTTGATTGTTGATGGTAATATTTTAGCTGCCGCACAAGAAGAACGCTTTACTCGTAAAAAACATACACCTAATTTTCCTGAAAATGCTATTAATTATTGCCTCCATGAGGCAGGTATTGAATTAGCAAGTGTGGATTATGTAGTTTTTTATGATAAGCCTCTCTTGAAATTCAATCGACTGATAGAGACTTATTTGGCCTATGCACCTCGTGGTTTTAAATCTTTTTTTATTGCAATACCTATTTGGCTAAAAGAAAAGCTATTTTTAAAGCGCACTTTAAAGAAAGAACTGATGTCACTTAGTTGTTTAAAAGAAAAACAACTACCGACACTCCTTTTTAGTGAGCATCATCAATCTCATGCGGCTTCAGCTTTTTATCCTAGTCCTTTTGAAAAGGCAATTGTTCTTTGCTTAGATGGAGTGGGTGAATGGGCAACCAGTTCTGTTTGGCTTGGTGACGGTGCAAAATTAACACCACAATGGTCAATTAACTTTCCCCATAGCTTAGGGCTTCTGTATTCAGCATTTACTTATTACGCAGGCTTTAAAGTAAATTCGGGTGAATATAAATTAATGGGCTTAGCACCCTATGGAGAGCCAAAGTATGTAGATTTAATACTTGAAAACTTAATTGATGTTAAAGATGATGGTACTTTTCGTTTAGACATGCGTTATTTTAATTATGCTACTGGATTAACAATGACGAACCGTCGCTTTAATAGTCTTTTTGGTGGCCCACCAAGACGTGCAGAGTCTGAAGTTACTCAGAAAGAGATGGATATAGCGCGCTCCATACAAGTCGTCACAGAAGAAATTATTCTAAAGTTAGTAAAAACGATTCACCAAGAGCTAGATTGTGACTATTTATGCTTAGCAGGTGGAGTAGCATTGAATTGCGTTTCAAATGGACGAATTTTGCGTGAAGGGCCATTTAAAGATATTTGGATTCAACCTGCAGCTGGTGATGCTGGAGGTGCACTAGGTGCAGCACTTGGTGTTTGGCATGACTACTTAGCTCAACCACGTCAAGTTTCTAGTGGGCTTGATAGTATGAAAGGATCCTATTTAGGTAAACGCTATAGTAATAAGGAAATAAAGCAATTTATAGATAGTACAGATGGTATCTATCAAGAATTAGCAGATAAAGACTTGCTGCCTCAATTGGCTGACATTCTGACAAAGGATAATGTTGTGGGTTGGTTTTCAGGACGTATGGAATTTGGCCCAAGAGCACTTGGAGGGCGTTCTATAATTGGTGACGCCCGAAGCCCCAAAATGCAGTCTATTATGAATTTAAAAATCAAATATCGAGAATCCTTTAGGCCTTTTGCTCCAGCGGTAAAAGCTGAACGCGTTTCAGAGTGGTTTGATATTGATCGTCCTAGTCCTTACATGTTATTAGTAGCGCCTGTTAAAAAAGATAAGTGGGTGGAGATGAATGATACTCAAGAAGCGTTATTTGGTATTGAACGATTGAATATTGCTCGCTCAAAAATTCCAGCAGTAACTCATGTTGATTATTCAGCACGTATACAAACCATTCATAAAGAAACTAACAGTCGTTTTTATCAATTGATTGATGAATTTGAAAAAAAGACACAGTGCCCTGTTCTGATTAACACATCTTTTAATGTTAGAGGGGAGCCGATTGTGAATACTCCTGAAGATGCTTATCGTTGTTTCATGCGAACTGAAATGGACTATTTAGTAATGGAAAATATTATTTTAGCCAAAAAAGACCAGCTACTAGTTGACCAGGATGATTCATGGAAAGAAGAGTTTGAACTAGATTAGACACATGAGGATATAAATACAATGACTCAGAAAAAAGAGCTTCGTAGTTTTGGATTGCTAATGGCGATTTTCATAATTATTATATTTGGTTTTGGTTTGCCGCTATTATTTGAACCAGAATTTATTGCTGCAATTGATTATTGGCTTCGAGAACAACTAAATCAATCTTCAATTGATTCATGGTTCGAATTATATAGACTGCCATTATGGCCATGGCTACTGGCAATTTTTTTTGGATTTTGGGCCCTTACATGGCCAATTTTTTTATACCCATTTTTTAGATTTTGGATGGCATTAGGAAGTATTTTAGGATGGATTAATACGCGAATAATTTTAGGGATTCTATTCTATTTTTTATTTATGCCATTTGGATTTGTAATGCGCTTATGTGGCTATGACCCAATGTTTCGAAAGTTGACTTCACAAAAATCATACCGTCAACAAAGTACTGTGTTAGAAAAAAACCATATGGAGAATCCTTACTGATGTTAGATTTAATACGTGATTTATGGGGCTTTATGCGAGATCGAAAGAAGTTTTGGTTGATGCCAATATTTATAGTAATGTTATTATTAGGTGTATTGATTGTATTAGTTCAAGGAAGTGCTGCTGCACCATTTATATATACCTTGTTCTAAATAACTTAATCTTGTAGATACATTATCATAGGTTGGTTGGCTAAATTAATTATCTCTTTTCCAATTCAACTTAGATAATAAAATTATAATAGTATTGAATTAAAATTAACTATATGATTAAAAACATATCCCTTTTATTTGGAAGTTTCATTTTCATGGTGATTCTTGCTGAAATAGTACTACAATTTATGCCCGTTAGTGAAGGGTTTGATTTTCAGGACGTAAACGAAAAAAACTGGCTGTTTCATTCTCGACCTGAACGGCGTATGGTTCAAGCTTCAATTGGTCCTGCTATGAGAGTAAATATAAAAAAACAAGTTAATGACAGTGGTTTTGTAAATCCGCGGAGATACTTGAAACAAAATAGCAATGGTTTACGTCCGACGCCCTTAGTTTCTGTTATTGGTGATAGTTATGTTGAAGCTATACAAGTTGGAGATAATGAAACTTTTTTTTTCCATTTAGATAATGACAATCCTCAATTAGATGTTTATAGTTTTGCCTTTTCTGGTGCTCCACTAAGTCAATATTTAATATGGGCTAAACACTCAAAAGAAACATATAACAACAAATTCTTAATTATCAATATTATTGGGAATGATTTTAATCAAAGCTTAATAAAACATAAGTCCTCAGCAGGGTTTCACTATTATGAAAAATCAATGACTGACGAGTTAGAATTAACGAGAATTAATTTAACAAAAGAGTGTAACGGAGAACCTTCTATTTTTAAAGATATTTTGTATTGTAAATTTGTAATAAATTCTTCATTAGCTAATTATTTATTAAGAAACTTAAAAATTATGAGTGCTGTTCAACTATTTAAAGCTAGGTTTTTAGAGCCTCCAAAAACTTATATTGGAAATGTTTTAGCTGAGGGTATAGAGTTCGAGCAAGATAGTTATCGAGCTATAGAGGCTTTCTTTCGAGATTTACCTAGTTATTCAGGTTTAGAAAAAAAACAAATTTTATTTGTTATGAATGGAATGACAACATTTTATCATAGTGAAGAAGAACTTAAAAAAGCTGAAATGAGCTACTTTGGCAAGATGCGTCGCTACTTTTTTAAACGATCTGAAGAATTAGGATATGACTACATTGATATGCATAAAATCTTCAATGCTCACTACCAAGAAAATGAACAGCATTTTGAAGTTAAATATGATGGACATTGGAATCAATTAGCTCATAAATTAGTAGCAGATTCAATCCAATCATCTTTATTTTGGACTAGAGTAATTTCAGAGGATTAAATCATACTGGTCATTGTCGTACAGTAAATTCACTCTTTTAAGTCATTGATTTGACTATACTTTTTTTGAGTGTCTAACAAGTGTCTAACAAAAACGCACTATCTGTATGTCTTGGTCGGGTGTCTTAAACCCTCCTATTCTGACTCGTAAATTCTCAGTCAATTACTATACTTTTGAAGAACTTCAGTAGTAGAATTAACTTCTAGTTCAAAAATGACTCTATTATGAAAAAACTACTCATACTTCTATTATCAATATACCTGATTGGGTGTCAGTCAAATATTATTGAAACAACTATCAAATCAAGTGAGATCAAAGATGCTATTAATGGAGAGGTTCAAGACATTGAATTTGAAACTAATTTCTCTCTTATGGCAGAATTAGACGAAACAACTAAGATTGAACTAGAAAAAATTGAATCTATTAGTTCTAAATATATAGATATTGAAGATTTTGATGTAACTGAAGATGATTATTTTGGCATATCAATTGATGTTGAAGGTGAAATACCACTTCTTTACTCATCAAATGGAAGCATACCTTCCTCTGTTTCAACACCATGGGTTCTTCTAATAAGTGATAACACTGATAAAGGTGCTCTCAGTTCTTTTAAATATAAGTTAGAGTTCATCGCATCTCCGACTTTCAATGCATTTGCTGGCGAGTTACAAAATGTAAATATGATGATAGGATTAGAGCAGTTTCAACCAGTTAAATTCAAATTAAGAAATAAAGATGACTCTATTTTTAACATTTTCACAGGTGCAGTTGAAGGCAGTGGAGACAGTCATGCTACTTTTGAGTCTGCTGTTGAAGATAAGATTTCTTTAACAATGAAAGGTGGAATTTATGACAAAACTAATCAAGTCATATTCTTCAATATTGATTAATCAAAAAGGGGTGGTCAGAAACACTGACAATCCGTTCTATTCCGTCACAGTCGAGTAGTATTGAACACATTATAAAAGAAATAAGACCTCCCTTCCCTCTTGTAAAAAACCCCAATAACTTCTATATAACTTTTGAATTAAATTTCAACAACAACTTCATTAGTAAAATTAGTTAAAATCTAGTACTAATAATAATTAAAATGTGTCTTTTTAACCAAAAGAAAAGGCTTGCTATACTTTTCTGCAATATAAGATTGAAGAGTATGAAATACTCAAACTGAGATTGATTAATTAATACAAGAGAGAGAAAAATTAAAAACTATAAAGATAGGGCTCTTACTTAATTTAAGTAATTTTGAACGGTAATATGTTAAGAAATTTATGAAAATTATTCCAGTAATACTTTCGGGCGGTTCTGGTTCTCGACTTTGGCCGCTGTCTCGTAGAAACTATCCTAAGCAGTATCTATCATTAACAAGTGATAATACTATTTTTCAGGAAACCCTCCTACGTCTTAATGGATTAGAAGGTATAGCTACTCCAATAATTGTTTGTAATAGTGAACATCGGTTTTATGTAGCTGACCAACTAAAACAAATTAGTATTGATAATGCCACTATATTAACTGAACCAAATGGTAGAAATACAGCACCAGCTATTGCTGCTGCAGCAATTCAGGTAATGAATAGTTATCAAAATAAAGAGGTATCGTTACTAGTACTTCCATCAGATCATTTCATCCAAGATATCAAAGCTTTCCATGATGCCATCAATGTTGCTGTAGATCAGTCAGTGAATGGTAAATTAGTGACTTTTGGTGTCACCCCAAAAAGTTCAAATACTGAGTATGGCTATATTAAGATTTCAGAAATTGATAAAAAAAACAAAGTATATAGTGTTTTAGAATTTACTGAAAAACCAGACCAGAAAACTGCTGAATTTTATCTAGAACAAGGTAACTATTTTTGGAATAGTGGAATGTTCATGTTTCAACCTGAAACTTTAATTAATGAGTTAACTTTTCATGCTAATGATATTGTTCAGGCTGCTAGAAGCTCTGTTGACAATGCCACAAAGGATTTAGATTTTGTTTGTCTTGAAGAAAAGTTTTTCAAATTAAGCCCGAGTGAATCTATTGACTATGCTTTAATGGAAAAGAGTAATAATGTGATTAGTGTTGCACTTGATGCAGGTTGGACTGATATTGGTTCTTGGTCAGCATTATACAATCTCTCTCAGAAAGATAATGACGGTAATGTTTTATTTGGCGATGTTTTTACTGAAGAAACTTCTAATACCTATGTTAGTGCTAACCATCATATGGTAGCAACTATTGGTGTTCAAGATTTGGTGATTATAGATACACCTAATGCTACACTTATTGCAAATAAATCTAAGACACAAGAAGTCAAAAAAATTGTAGAAAAACTCCATCGACAAAATAGAGAAGAGCAGATTTTTCATCGCAAAGTATATCGCCCATGGGGCTGGTATGACTCTATTGAAAAAAATGAATATTATCAAGTGAAGAAATTACACATCAACCCAGGTGCTAAACTCTCACTTCAATTACATAAAAAACGGGCTGAGCATTGGGTAATAGTTAGTGGCACTGCTATAGTTACTAATGGAGAAGTAAAACTCACATTGACAGAAGGTATGTCAACTTATATTCCTATCGGCACAAAACATTCCCTAGAGAATTTAACAGATGAATCGTTAGAAATTATAGAGGTGCAAAGTGGTACTTATCTAGGTGAGGATGATATTATCAGGTTTGAGGATGTTTATGGTAGGAATTAAGATTAATTCTAAATTGAAATATATGTATCATTGTCGTGAATTTAAATCTATCGATTTCTGTTGATGCATTATTAGCAGAAGACAAAAAAATTTATTGGGTAATCAAGTTAATAAACCACTATTGTGGTCTTTTCAGTTACTGAATAATTTAACTAGCTATTAACTAAGGAGAAAAAATGAAAATTTTGGTAACAGGTTGTTTGGGTTATATTGGATGTGAATTATTATATAAATTAGCTGATACAGATATTGAAGTTATTGGGATTGATAATTCGTCTGAAGCTATATTAGCTCGTTTAGGTTTTTTTTCTAGATATAAGAATATAAAGTTTATGAAATATGACGTCTGTGATGATCTTGGTCACTTTAAAGATGTGGACCTTATTATTCACTTAGCATCTGTAGTGGGCTATCTTACATGCGGTGAACAGCCAGAAGAAGCCCAAAGGACAAATATAGATGGTACAAAAAATATTGTTAAATTAAACAAACCCACAGTATTTCTTTCAACAGGTAGCGTTTATGGTGATATCGGACAAGATTGTGATGAAAATGTTACTCCTAGACCTCAAACACTTTATTCTAAAACAAAATTGGAAGGTGAAGAGATTATTAAAACACTTCCAGAATATATTATATATAGGCCAGCCACTGCATACGGATTAAGTTTTAAAGTGCGTCATGATTTACTCATCCATAATCTCTGTAAAGATGCAGCAACTAATAATTATATTGAGCTATATCAGCCTAATGCTAGTCGTAGCTTTTATTCTGTTCAAAAATTAGCAGAGTTATGCGAATTTTCAATTTATAACTTTTCCAATTTAAGTAGTGATACTTATAATGTCGGCTCTGAAAAGGGCTCTGTAACGAAAAGAGAACTTGTAAATATGATTCAACAACATATAGATATTAAAGTAGATATTGTTGAAGGAGAAGATCTAGATAAAAGAGATTACAAAGTCAATTACGACAAGCTAAAGAATAAATGGAGTGAAATTGATGAGACATTTAATGTTGAAGCAATAATTAATTACTATAAAAATGTATGAATATCATTAATTATATTTTATTAAGGGTTCAAAGTCTCTTTGTAATATGTTTTATTAAAATGAAATTGTCATTAACCTTATAAATAAAAACAATAGTTAATAATTATTTTAAATGTATCTTAGGAATTATAAGAATATAAATGATCTGTTGTCGTTTAGTGTATTCTTTTTGATAAATGAGTCGAATCTAGATTCTAAATGTAAATTTACTTTTAATCAAAGATTTAAATAATCTTTAAATTCATCCTTAACATCACTACCAATGTCATTAGTTAGGTACTCATAAACATTGAAGATACAATCGTAATAAATATCAGATAAGAATTCATCAATCTTTTCATAATCCTCATGATCATGATTAACCCACCACCTTGAATGAGGATCTTCTTCAACTTCATTCATCATTTCAGAGTCTAAAAACCTCAGATAGTGTTTTTCTACATACATAATCCTGTGAATCAACATATGTAATGATCCTTCAAACATTCC
>ENA-OSJC01003112-OSJC01003112.1-marine-metagenome-genome-assembly--contig:-NODE-3112-length-12050-cov-4.476906_pt1 | contig 12050 bp, 12 predicted proteins | sample MGYA00237885_ERZ534234 | MGnify/ENA primary metagenome ERZ534234 (study PRJEB26413, sample SAMN06343907) | marine metagenome | isolation source: coastal waters | place: Atlantic Ocean: West Antarctic... | reverse complement strand
TTTTAATAATTTTACAACTTCTTTTCCAATATTTCCTAATCCTATTATACCTACAGTTTTATTAGAAAGTTGATATCCCCCATTTTTATTCCAAATAGAGCTTTTAAGTTGATTTGATGTAGTAAATAAATTTCTTGAAAGGGAAAGCATAAAACCTAATGTCATTTCAGCTACTGATCTTTTATTCACACCTGGTGACCAACCAACCATTATGTTTCTTTTTTTACAAGCCTCTAAATCAATGTTATTTAATCCAACACCATATTTTGCAATAAATTTTAATTTTGGCAACTTATCTAATAAATCATTATTAATTAATTCAAGGCCTATTATTGCTGCTTCAGCATCATAAAGAAATTTCACTAACGCTTCATCTCTAAATCTCATTCCTTTTAAATTAATGTGAGACTTAGGAAAATTCTTTAAAAGCAGGTCAACAAGGTCTTTATTATTAGAGAAAGCTCTGTTTGGCACTTTAATTATCATATTCCATTTTATTAATGGTTATATAAGCATTTGCAAGTTGAATTAGGCATTAATTAAGTTTCATTTTTTTATTGAAAAATTCTTATTTATTAAGGCTGATTCTAAATTTAATAAGTTCAAGTAATTAAAAATTATAATCTTTTATAGATTTTTTTAAATAGTCGTAACCTGTCTTAGTGTTGTTTCTTTCAAAAGGACTTATTGGAGGGATACTACAAAAGCCTAATAATTGTTTTTGTTGATTAGTACATTTTTGATAAATATTATTACTCATTCCTCGGACTATATCAACAGAGGGTTTTACCCACCACATTGAAAAGGTTGCTATTAAAGCCCATCTAGACGCGTTAGTAATGTTTTCATTTGTACCATGCCAAAGTCTACTATCCCAACATATTAAATCACCTGCTTTTCCTTCTAAGTTTTTTACATTTTTAAGATCTCTATCAGTATGTTTACCTGACTGGTGTGATCCAGGTACAACAACTGTACATCCGTTACTCACCACGCTATCTTCTAAAAGAATAACGAACTGCATCATGTTAGTGAAATCTCCCTGAAATGGTATATGAGAATCAATATGTAAATCCAATTTTGATCCACTTGATCTTACATTGTAATATTGTAAAACAAAATTGGGCTTATCTTCTGGGAGATATCTATAATATGGATCATTTAATTTTTTTGAAGCAATTGAGGTAATTGCTGGTGTAGTTAAAACATCAATAAAAGAAATATCTAAATTATGAGCGTTATACATAATTTTATCTTTGCCATTTCTATCTGGAACTCCAGGGTATTTAATTATTCCGTTTTTATTAATCTCATCGTAATTATTATTTACTAGTTTTAAAAAGTGAGCTAATGATTCAGCAGTTAAAAAATCATTAATCTTACAAAAACCATAACAATCTAAGTCTTTGATATATTGTTGTAATTCTTGATTATTGATATTTCTGTTCATATTAAAATTTATTATTTAAATCAATCAATGCTTTAATGCCTTTTTTAATATTAATATCCGATGACACAAAACATAGCCTTATGAAATGATCCATATTTTTTCCAAAAGCTATTCCAGGTGTAAATGAAACATTATATAAATCTATAATTTTTTTAGACAATTCAAAAGATGATAATTTAAATTTTGAAATATTTATTAAAACATAAAATGTTCCCGATGGAATAATAATATTTTTTTCTAGCCAAGTTCCCATAACTATTTTCAAAATTAAATCTTTTCTTCGTTCATATTCAGATTTCATATGTATAGCATATTCATTGACTTCAGGGTCTTTTAACGCGGTAATAGCAGCTTTTTGTGTTATTGAAGAAATGCATGTGACAGAAAATTGAGATAATTTTAGTATTTGGTCAATTAACTTTTTCGATGCGGATAAGTAACCTATTCTCCAGCCTGTCATTGAATATTGTTTAGAAAAACTAAACACAGAAATTATGTTATTAAAATATGGTTTATTCGAGGCAATACTGTAATGCTTCTTTCCGTCAAAAACTATGGATTCATAAACTTCATCTGAAATAATAAAAAAATTATTTTCTTTAGCAAGTTGTGCAAGTTTATTTAATTTAGATTTTCCGTAAACAGTTCCAGATGGATTATTTGGAGAATTAATTATTAAAAGCTTTGTTTTATTGCTTATTTGTTTACTGATTTTTTCAATATTTAAATCAAATTTGTCAGGTTCACTATTAACTATTATTGGAATTCCACCAGAAAGAATAACATTGGTTTGATAAGCTAGCCAATAAGGCTCAATTATAATACATTCATCTCCATGATTTAATATTGCTTTAATAGCTATATTAACAGCATGAACTGCGCCATGAGTAATCAATATGTTTTTTTCTGGATCAGCAGAAATGTTATTTATATTATATAATTTTTTACTTATTTGCTCTCTTAATGATTTTAATCCACGGCTATTACAATATGAAATTTTTTCAGTATTTAAATTTTTAATTGATTCAATTATAATGTTTTTATGAATATCAAAATCCGGCTCACCAATATGTAATTTAACTATGGGATGGTCTTTTTTATCTTTATCCCGAATGTAGTCAGCAAAATTTACTGAAACAGATTCAGATATTGACGATAGGTTTTTATTCATTATTTACATTATCAAGAGGAATCTTTAGCTCATTTATTTTATCTATGTGAACAGATGAAAATAATTCCTGTTCATTTAAATAAGCTTTATCACAAACAATTTTTTTTGTATCCCATTTTAGTGTGTCTAGGCAATAAAACCATAGGTCTTCTTGTGTTTCAATTTTGTGAAGTCTTTTTAAAACATCTTCATTTAAAAGGTTTTTTGCTATAACTGTCACTCCACCATCATCACAAACTGCAACACCACCTTCATACAAATTTCTTAATTCCATTTCTTTTTCTTTAGGAAATGGTTCTGCAGGAATATTATAACATCCTAAAGGAGTAAAATCTTCCGACCAAATTGGAAAATTCTCTCTCTTAAGCGCAGAAACATCACGGACATTCCCTACAACTACAACAGCAGAAGCACCCTTATACAAGGTTATAAATTTTGCTATTAAATCTCCAATTATTGCCCTACCATTACAATTATGAGTAAAAATTATCACTACATCACCTTCTTCTACATCGAGGATTTGTTCGTGAACTGAATAATTTGAATTATTTGCAGTGAATACTGTCTTAACAAGACCAACTTTATAATGATTTTGACAAATAGGTTTAAGTCCATGTAGAACACCCGATTTACCTAAAGCATCTGCGACTTCTGTTGTTGAAACTCTATTTTTTTTGCAAAAATCTAAAATTTTTTCTTTATAGTTCATGTTTATTATTTTTTAAGTTGGATAGTAAATTCGTAAAGTGGGTAATCAGAAATTAAATTAATATTCTTACAATATTTTTTTGATTCTTTAAAAATATCTTCAGGAAAATAATGTTGATTTTTTTCAAGTTCATAATCAACATATTTACTTAAAAAGTTTGCACTAACTAATTCATTAGAGATATCAAACATTTTTTTTAAAGACTTAAGTGTATAATTTTCAATGCCATCAGATTTATGTGATAATGCGCCTGACATGATTACTATGTCAAAACTACTTTGAATTGAAAAAATATCTGAGTTATAAAAATTTCTATTTTTAGACAAATGATTTTTCTTTGCTTCAAATATCAGTTTTTCTGCAATGTCAATTCCAGTATATTCATAGTTTCCATCTGTTTTTTTATCTAAATATTTTATACAATCACCTAAACCGCAACCAACATCAAGAATACTTTTACCCACAGGATTTATGTTTCTAAACAGAATATCAAAACGAAGAAACTGATCTTTTTTACTCCCCCAACCAACTGTTTTTATATCATTACCATGATCCAAAAATCTTTGATTATATAATTGAGCTGTTTTATTATTGTCCATAAAGTAAATTTACCAATTAAAAAACTTATTTGAATTAGAAAAAAATAGTTTGTCTAATTCAAGATCACTTAAACCATGTTTTATTAAAATGTCTTTAGACATTTTATAAGAATTAATAATAGATCTATCAGGATAGTCAGATCCATAAAATATTTTATTAAATTTCATTGATTTCATACTATAAATGATATCACTAATTGTAGAATTATCTTTATAATATAAGAGTGAATAAGAAAAATCCATATAAACATTTTCAAGTCTTTTAGCTAACATCATAAAATCTAAAACGTAATGCCCACCCATATGAGCCCAAATGAATTTGGTATTAGGACAAGCCAATGCTAAATCAGAATAATTTAATGGGGAAAAGCCTTGCATTAAATGAGTGCCATCAGGAAAAGCATCTATTAAAACTGGGATGTTTAGTTTACCCGCTAAATTTGCAAGTTTTTTTACTCTTGAATTTTTTAAACTGTAACATTGTAATCTAGGATGAAGCTTAAGCCCTATATAACCTAAATTTTCAATACCATTTTCTAATTTTTTTAATGAATTTGAATCCAAAGGATTAACGTTTATAAATCCTTTTAATCTTGGTGATTTATTAATTTCTTTTGAAACCTCTTCAGCTGACCATGGCTGAGTTTCTAAATGTAAAACAATAGCTTTGTCAATTTTCGCTTCGGATAATTGCTTGTCTAGCTCTAGTACTGCCCCTTCACAAGTGCCATCAAAATTTTCATCTAAGTGTAAGTGCGAATCAATTATCATAAGTGAATTTAATTAAATTTTCATAATTATTAATAAGTTTTTCTGCTTGCTCATAGCTTTCACCCGACGATAACATATATCCTAACCGATCCCCATCAGATTCAGAGAATTTAACATTGTCACCAACTTTTACAAAACTTTCGCCTGAAAGTCCATCAATTTCATTAAGCTTATCAAAACCTGTGATTGATTTTATTATTCCTTTTTCAGGACTAATGAATTTTAAAATTGCATGATTTTTTTCAACTTTTTCAATTTTTATATCCATCCCTATGGACTGTAAAATAGTCAATTTTGCAATATTTATTCCGCTAATTAAAGGAACTAAAGAGTTAAAAACCAGAAAACCTCCTCCTCTTGCGCCTATTTCAACAATGCCTATGTTTCCATTCTTCATTACTATAACTTCAGAATGGCATGGCCCATAGTTGAAGTCCATAATTTTAATTGTTTTAATTATTAGATTACTTATTTCATTGTAAAGTTTTAATTCTCTATTGAAAGTTCTTAATTCACCTGCTATTAAGCCATCTGTATTGTTAACCTTTAATTTTTCAGTAATAGCCAAAACTGTGGTAACTCCTTTATCTGTAAATGTTTCAACGGTACATTCAAATCCGTCCATATAGGATTCGATAATCACTTCCTTGTTTTTTGAATACTCAAATGCTTTTGCAATTAATAAATCTAAATTATCTTGAAATTTTGAGTTAATTTTACTCACACCTCTACTTCCCGAGGATTCTGTAGGCTTAATTATTAGTGGAGAATTGAATTTATCTATGCATGATTTGACTTCTGTTGGACTTGAAGCTAATACCCAATCAAGGTTATTAATTAAATTTTTCGACAAAATAGATCTAAAAACTCCTTTGTTCAAAAATTTTTTATAGATTTTTTCTTTTTCACCTGGCAAATTAAAATATTCACGAATTTTGGCACACAAAATTAAACCTGAATCAGAACACAAACTTACCGCCCCGACAATATTTAAATTTAAATCATTAATAATTTTTAAAATCTCATCTGTCCTAGATAAATTAATGTTTATAATTTTATCGGAAAAACTAAACCCTTTAGCATTGGAATCTTCATCTATTGATAATACTTTAAGACCAATTTTTTTTGCTTCTAAAATTCCATGGCATTGTATAGTTCCTGCAGTGACTGAAATCAACCATTTATCCTTCATTAAACTAAATTATTTATAATTTTAAAAATTCTGTTTTTACCTAATCCATCTATTATATTTTTATTATTCATTATTTGTAATTTTTCTATTTTAAAATTTCTTAGAGAATCTAAACCTTGTCCAACTATAGAATTTGAATTAATAAAACAATTTACAACGTTATTTTCAAATTTTGTCTGAGGAAGTGCCCATGTAGGTATGTTTAAAAAAACTGATTCAAACATACATCCTCCACCATTTGTTACAACAAAACTAGAAGATGCCAATAATTCAGAAAAGTTCTTAGGGTTATTTAATACTTTATACATTTTTGTGTCAAATGCTTTTTTACCACTCTTTCCTATAATCAAAGTAACATCGAAACCTTTTTTATATAAAGATTCTGAAGCCAAATGACCTTGGTTTAATAAATCACCGCCTCCTATGCACACTAAAGCTTTATTTTGAATTTTAATAGTTTCTTTCAAAATTAATATTTCATCCCTAATAATAACATACTTGAAACCTACATAACTTTTAATAATTGAATTTGGTTTAAAGTGGGGAAATACTATAATATTATAATCGGGATTTTCTTTTCCAAACCAATCTAAGGTAATAACAGTTTTATTGTTATTTTTTTCTTTTAAAATTAATTTATCAAGGTTTTTGTGAGAGTCAAAAATTATAATTTTAGCATCTTTATTATCATGGCAATCACTTCCAATTAAAGAATTTGACTCATTCGATATGCCATAAATACTTGAATTTAAACCTTGACTTATTAAAAAACTTAGTAATGCTTTGGATCTAGATATATGACCATATCCTGTTTTTGATCCACCATCACAGTATATTTGTATCTGAGAATTATTCATCAATAAAATCTAAGGAAAATCTATCTCCAGGTGATAAATTTTTATTAACAGTTTTACCTATAATTTTTTTATAAAATTTAGGGTGAGCTCCATATCCAGGTCTAACTGCCTTAATATTATCTTTACTTAAAACATCCCCTTTTTTTATAAGTTCTGAAACATATAACGAACTTCTGTTTTTTAAACTTGGCAGTGCACTATTTGTAATTTCATAACTAACCTTTCCCAAAGCTTTTTCTATAAATCTGATATCATTTACCATTTTTGTAAATTCATCTTCATTCATAGAAAAAAAAGAATCTGCTGTATCCTCATTATCATTCAATATTATATGTTTTTCTATAATATCCCCACCCAATACTACACTGGCTATAGGAGCAGCAGAGCCTAAAGTATGATCAGATATTCCACTAAGAACTTGTAATTTTGAAGAGATATCTGGTATTGTCAATAAATTAGCTTCTTCCGGTGGACAAGGATATGCTGTAGTACATTTTAGAACACATATATCATTATTACCCTGATTTCTTATAGTCTTTATTGCCAAATTTAAATCCTCAAAATTTGATAATCCAGAAGATATGATAATTGGTTTTCCTGTTTTAGCAACTTTTTCAATCAAAGGAATATTGGTTATTTCTGGCGATGCAATTTTATAAGCCTTTACATTTAATTCTTCTAAAAAATCTACAGCAGTTTCATCAAAAGGACTTGAAAAAATCTCTAAACCCAGTTTTTTAGCTTCATTAAAAATTTCTTGATGCCAAATCCATGGTGTATGGGCAGAATCATATAAATTCCATAAATTTTTATAGCTATGCCAAGGAGAACTTTTAGGAATCAAAAATTCATCGTTATTACTATTTATAGTAATTGTATCTGCAGTATAAGTTTGTAACTTAATAGCATTTGCTCCTGATCTTTTAGCCGCTCTAACAATTTCTATAGCAGTTTCAATTTTTCCCCCGTGATTAGCCGACATTTCAGCAATAATAAAAGTACTATGATTGTCTCCTATTAAACAATTACCTATTTTAAATTCCATGTTTATTTAAAATTTTTTTTATTTAATTCCTTTTGACCTAAGTATAATATTTTAGCTAGTTCTAGATCTTCTAAATCATCAATGTCTATAGCTTTACTTTTATTTATTAAATAAGAGATATACTTATATTTATTAAAAAAATTATCGTCATTTAAATGAACTGCACTAAAAATATTAAAAGGGCCAGACTCATAAAAAGTTGGTCTAATATCCTGTGAACGAAGAAGTAGAGCTTTCTTATCTTTAGGAATTAAAACAGAATCTTCTTGCCTAAAGAATGCCCATTCAATCGGGACATTGTAAGGAGATGCAACCAAAAGTGGGTTTTTTGAATTAAAGTTTTTAAAAATTTTATATGCACTTTTTAAATCTGATGAAGTTAATAACGGAGCACACGGCATTATGCAAAAAACATCTTCAAAAACTATTCCTTTTTTTTTATATTCATTAAAAACCCATTTTAAAACTGGAAATAAACCAGTAAAATCATCTGCTAGTTCACTTTTTCTTAAAAAATCGACTTTATAGCCTAGGTTTTCAACAATATCTTTAATTTCTTTTGAATCGGTTGAAACATGTATTTTATCAAAAAGTTTTGACTTTTTTGCGGCATCTAGAGCGTAAGATATTAGTGGCTTACCAAAAAAATCTAATATATTTTTATTTTTTATTCTTTTACTTCCTCCACGCGCTGGAATGATAGCTAGTCTCATAATTTTAGTTTAATCTTTCAAATCCAGAATGGCAAACGGGTCCTTCTAATAAATCTAATATATTTAATTCTTCTGATTCACATTTACTAATTATTTTAAAAACCTCATTTAAAGATTCAAAATATAAATTCATCAAGTCATCAGAATGTTCTACACAAGCATAAAAATTTGTACTTGCTAAGAATCCTTTTTTCAGCATTTCTTGTGTTACAAATGTTTTATACTCTAATGTATGTGAACTATTAAACCTATAATTAGTTATAGGCGGAAGTCCAGAAATTGTTATGTCCAAATTGTTTGATTTAGCCAAGTCAGACCATCCTTTTTGCATTTTCAATCCGATCTTTGTAATGATTTCCCATGATTTAATTTTTTCCATAACTTCCAAAGTAGCTAAAGCTGCAGAAGGACCAATTCTCTCTGTCCAAAAAGTACTGCTTATAAAAGTTTTTTGAGCTGCCTCCATTACTGATTTTTTACCAACAACTGCAGTAATTGCATATCCATTTCCTAAAGTTTTTCCATACATAGCCATATCAGGTTCAACATTATATTTTTTATATACACCGCCAAAAGTAACTCTAAATCCAGATGAACATTCGTCAAAAATCAGAACAATATTTCGTTTAGTTGCTAAATCTCTAACTTTTTTCAAAAAATCATTCTCTGGACCAAAATTTCTAATAACTTCCATTTTAATAACTCCTATATTATTATTATTGACTATTGATAATAATTCTTCATAATTATTATAATGAAATGGAAAAACTGAATTTTTTAAATTTTTAGGAACTCCTAATGGACTTAAGCCATCTAGTAAATGTTTGGATAAAACATCATCTTGAGTATGGTTAGCTGATAAATACCAATCATGCCATCCATGATAACCACATATTGCTACATTATCTTTTCCAGAAGCTGCTCTTGCAATTCTGATAGCAATAGCATTTGCTTCTCCCCCAGATCTAGCGTAACGCACCATATCTGCCCAAGGGTTAATTTCAATTAACTTTTCAGCTAAATAAACTTCTTCAGGACAATTTAATGTACTCATATTACCCTTTTTGACAGTATTTAGCACGGCATTATCCACATCAACATTACCATAACCTAAAGTATTAGTTCCTATTCCCATTATACACATATCTATTAACTCTTTACCGTCAAGATCCCATATTTTACAACCTTTTGCCTTAGAAAAATATGATGGCCAATTTTCTGGCAAAAACATTTCAGGTCTTTTTGAAAGTAACATTGTTCCCCCAGGAATTAATTTTTTTGCTTTTTTATATAATTTTTGTCCTTTACCCATTCTTTTTTACCATTTAGCTGGATTTATTAAATTCGTATTTTTTATAATTATTTTATTAATATTATCAATAACTGATTTATTAAGTTTAACATTAAAAGAATTAACATTAGAAATTAACTGACTTATTGAATCTACTCCAATCAAAACCCTGTCTATGGATGATTGATGTAAAACATAACCCAAGGCTAAATCTCTAATTTGAATATTTTCTTTATCTGCAATTTGATTTATTTTAATAATTTCATCATTCAATAAAACAATGTGTTTATTCTTATCAGTTGAAGCTTTAAAAAACAAACCTTGTAAAAAAACTGATCTTGAATGAATTGAAATTTTATTTTTTTTTGCTTTTTCTATTAATTTTCCTTTTTGAGAAAAATTATCAAATAAATTAAATGGAATCTGTATAACATCAATTAACTTATCTTCTATCAATTCCTCAATCTCGTCATTAGTATAAACAGAAACACCAATATTATTGATTTTTTTATTTTTTTTTAATACAGCTAATTCATTAAATGAATTTTTATTTTTCTTATAAGATTCAAAAGAATGAAACAATAAACATTCTAAATGATTAACTTTTAAATCTGATAAATAATTTTCAATTTTTTGATTAATATTGTTAATTTCTTTTTTAGTTGGGATTTTAGTTATTATGTTAAATATACAATTCGGGTAAAGTATATGGAATTCACCTATTATTTGATGAGCATCACCATATTTTTCAGATGAATCCAGAGATTTTATTCCTAAATCATAAGCTTTTTTTAAAATTTTAAAACTTTCTTCTTTTTTTATTTTCCCTAAAGTGTTATTAATTCCATAATCTAAGCCCATTTGAACAGTACCTAAAATTAGTTTACTAATTTTCATAATTAAAATTCAAATTAAATAGCGCCATAATACAACTATCATAGTAGGATTTATTATGAAATTCTTGATCTTTTCTCAATCCTTCTTCAACAAAACCAAGTTTTTTGTATAATTGATAAGCAGAATTATTATCAACTATTACTTCCAATGTTATTTTACGTAGATTCAATGTATTAAAACAATAATTTATAACAGCCAATGATGATTCCTTGGCGTAACCTTTGTTCCATTCTGATCTATCTCCCATCATTATTCCATATTGGCCCAAGCCGTGTTTTGTATTTATCGGATCTATTTTAATATTTCCAATATGTTTATTATCATTAATTAAATGAATTGCCCAGAAATAAATGTCTTTGTTTTCAATATCTTTTAGAAAGCTTTTAAGTTTTTTAAGAGTGTAATTTCCAGAGTTAGTTATATATTCATTAACTATAGGATCGTTCAACCAATTTAAATAGTTGTTTGATACATGTAATAAACTCAAAGGTTTTAAAATTAATCTCTCAGTTTTTATTATACTAGCTTTCATTTATAATTGTAAAAATTGAACATTTAAAACTTAATTTTATTCATACTTAAAACTTATTATTATATTTTTTAAATAGTTTGTCATTAGCCATTTTTTTAACAACTCTTAATAAATCACTCGGAATATCTACTGAGTCTACCTCAAAGTTTGTAATAACACTAAAAATTTTAATTCCATTTTCGAGAAATCTGTTCATGTCTACAGATTCTATGATCTCTAATTTTGTTGTTTCTAAGGAAATAAAATTTTTCAGAGCTTCTGATTTAAATGCTATAAGTCCTAGTTGTCTGTAAGAATCAATTTTTCCTGAAAAAATTTTTTTTGATGGAACCGCTTCTCTACTTAAATAAAGTATATTATTACTTTTAGACAAAACCACTTTTACATTATTTGGATTATCCCTATCCTTATCAGTTGATAATTTAGATATTAAATTTGAAACCAAATGGTTTCCATCTTTCAATGGATTTAGAACTTCTGAAATCATTTCTGGGAAAACTAATGGTTCATCTCCCTGAATCATTACAACGGAGTCAAAAAACTCTTTTGATTCATTTTCTATGGTTAATAGAGCTTCAGCGACTCTTTCTGTAGCTCTTTCGTGATTATTTGAAGTCATTACGACTTTTCCTCCAATTCTTTTTACATAGTCATAAATTTCTTTGTCACATGTAGCGACATAAACCTCATCTAATTCATTACATAAAACACTTCGAAAATAACAATGTCCAATCATTGGAATACCATGAATTAAAGCCATTGGTTTATTCGGGAACCTACTGGATCCCATTCTTGCTGGAATTATTCCAATAGATTTCATTAG
>ENA-OSJC01003108-OSJC01003108.1-marine-metagenome-genome-assembly--contig:-NODE-3108-length-12059-cov-5.911284_pt1 | contig 12059 bp, 8 predicted proteins | sample MGYA00237885_ERZ534234 | MGnify/ENA primary metagenome ERZ534234 (study PRJEB26413, sample SAMN06343907) | marine metagenome | isolation source: coastal waters | place: Atlantic Ocean: West Antarctic... | reverse complement strand
TGAAAAAATTATTATTTATACTAGGCTGCCTTTTGCCTATTAGTGTTGTAGCCGACGACCATGTGCCAGCCGAACCGATTATCTCCGCATTATATGAATGCACGCTAAATGATGGCGTTTCGGTTGCCGATGTTGTTGCATTTGGCAGTGGCGCTGTCAAAAAATTCGCGACAAAAAACGAACTCGCAATGAACAGCTACCTATGGGAGGCTGTTTCAGTAAATGAGCCTTATAATGAAGCCGACGTTCGATGGATTAATTATTTTCCTACATGGACTGACTACTATGCTACTGATGCAACCTTTGCCGATAAAGGCAGTAATTTAGTCCGCAAATTCAACGAGCTATTATCATGCGAAAAGCCGGTAATAATGGCTTCTCAAAACCTTATGAGTGACCTGATCGTTGCCCAGCAGAAGCCGCTTGTTGGTTCTGTTTGCAACCTTAACGAAGGTAAAACGATGCAAGATGCAATGATGGCATCCTCACAGTTGATCGGCGTGATGAACGAAAGTACCGGTGCCAACATTGGCGGGAGCATATTAACGCCAGCTTTTGGCATCTCTGGCTTTGATTACGTTGCCACGTTCTATGGTGAGCTTAAGGATATGGCCACGCTGATGGATAGCGTCAGAGATCGTTCGCTGCCCACAGCATTGGCGGAAGCAGGCTTTCAGCCCGCAGCTACCTGTGTTAACGACTTGCACATGTCACATTTGATGGTCCATCAAGGACAGTAAAATTCGAAGTGACGTGAAAATTAAACCGGCCCTGTGGTCGGTTTTTTTTTGCCCGTTGCTTTTGACGCGCTAAAAAATGCACGCTATTGGCTTGCCCAATTTTAGCTGTCACAGCGATGGTTATGATGATGTCGTGTTACTACTAAAGATATTCCGATTGATGGTCATTACGTTGGCGCTAGGTGGATCAGCGGTGACGAAGCTCAATTTGTAAGACTGATGGCAACAAGCCTCATGAATCAAACGTAAGTTTTTCCGCGACCCCATTTCCCCCTTTTTATGAATCCAAGTACCAGCTCAAAATTAGCGTAAGATAAAAAGTGTTTAAGAAAAGAATGTAATCGTCCCGATGAATGTGAATCTGAATTTTTTGATGTTTTTTTCTGCTAGCATTTTGCTGTCATCTTGCGGGGGCGGGGGCGGATCCTCTGCGTCAGTAACGCCGACGCCTTCAAGTTTTATCGTCACAGCTGCCGCAGGATCCAATGGGGCAATCACGCCTGCAAGCGCGACCGTTGCTGTAAATCAAACAACAACATTCACAGTGACGCCTGATGCAGGATATGTCGTTGCTTCAGTTTCCGGCTGTGATGGCTCTCTGATAGGTGCAACCTACACGACGGGCGCTGTTTTAGCGGCATGCTCGGTGACCGTTGAATATGCAACGTACATGAGCACGGTGTTTGAGGCGGCGGCTTATGAATTGCCCTATCCAGGTGATACGTTGAATAACCTCTGTGTCGAGGATCCTACATCGGTCGGTGTGCAGACCTCCATCCTTCTGCCCGTCGATCTAAATCTTGATACTTTTAACGACCTCGTCGTCAGCTATTTTTGTGGTCCGAAGGTACAAGGCCAGTATCTTGATACGCCTACGCCAGATGCGATTGTGGCTTTTAAAAATAACGGCGATAAGACCTTCTCACTTGCCAATACCGAAGTCTTTGATGCTGACAGTATTAAGCTAGGCGGCGCGACCAGAAAAGGTGTGCTGGCTGATTTTAATGGTGATAACTATCTTGATATTTTATACGCCCTGAACAGAGAAGACGGCAGGGCGCAGGGCTGCGATGGTTGCGGTGCTACCAATGAAGCGCCGCAAAAGATTATTTTATCTGATGGCGATGGCACGTATACCGTTACTGATCTTGGCTTTAGTGAGTGGTCACATGCAGTTGATGCCGCGCAGCTTGCCTCTGGTCGTTATGATGCGGTCATCTCTGGTTTTCGTAACAGCTCTGTGACGGGTTTCAGGTACATCGATGGCTTGATGCAAGAAGTAACAGACTATGCGGATCCTGGCGGGCCTGTTAACCGTTTTGGTGCCAGTACGCTTCGATTTTTTCCAGAACTAACACCCGCAGCTGGAAGCACGCTTGCTGTATCAGACAGTGGCGACTGTGGCATTCAAGTTAATTTAAGCAGCTTTTCAAAATCAAGTGGCGAATGGCGCTTTGTAAATAAAACCGATTTTAATTGTCGCTCTATCGTCAATGCCTATGAGGCATACACCAATGAAATTACGGACCTGCCTTTGGTCACCATCGATGGTCAGGATTATACGGGTGGTGGCTTTGGTAACGAGGAGTCATGCACGCTTGAACTATCGCCGGGTGACGCGCCAGTGGCTGTGATTCAATTCTCAGCTCAACCTATTGAAGGTAACTATGTAAATGGCATTGTATACACGCAAAATGATCTGCCCGTTCAAAATCGACTGAACGTCTTTGATGTAAGCAATGCTGGTCTCGTGTTAAAAACAGATGTTTTTGTTGATGAAAAAATTGATGCCCTCTACAGAATAGATGCCTGTAGAGACATTAATAACGATGGTTATGATGATGTCGTGTTACTACAAAATGCAGGATCCGGTGGCGAGCCAACAAACACCCGAGCAGAACCGATTGTTTATTTGAATGATCAGGAAAATCATTTGGTGCGACTTGATCTTACGGGCATACCGTTGGTTGATAAGCGCGATGATTACCTTGTGCATGGATTTTTGGCAGACATGAATGGCGATGCGATAGAAGATTTAATCTGGTTTAGGCAGAGCCGACCGCGCATCAACGCAACGGATCTAGATCCGAACACGAGAAACTTTATTCGCGTGCATTTTGGTTTGAAAAACCTGCAAGAATTGGGGTCGCAGTAAAGGACAGATTGCTGTTTAGAATAAGTAGAAGTAGTGATATCAAGTTTATTGTCTAATAGTTACTAGCCTCTCCTCGTAGTCACAACACTTAAACGCATTGCGCGCAGGTGTCGCAGCGAACGCATGCACATAATCTTAGACTGCCCCACCCCACGTAAGCGGTTATCTCTTAATAGCTTGTAAGATATCGTTACCTCCGAAAAAAACCAACCAATAACAGATGGCGCATCGTTGATTATCGACGGCGTATCGTTGATTTAAGTTATGTTGTAATCAAAAAAAATTGTTATCGTGGCTTGAAAATTAGGAGGCAATTGTTGCTCGGCTGCGGTGTCTATGTGGTCAAACAAATACAGCTTAATTTTTCAGTAAAAAAGTATTGTTTCGACGGAGCGAAATGAAGAAAGGAAAAGGATTTCCGCTTTTATAAATAAATGGGGTCGGAGTAAAATTTACATCATGCTTTATGAGATTTGATGTTATTGGCATCGGTGAACGTTTGTCGCTGTGATGTTATAGGCTTGGCTGCGTTAGCAACACGGTGAGCTGACCGTCAGTTGATCGATAAATGTAAATTTTACCCTGACCCCATTTGTTCCCATTTGTTCGCTACTCGCCTTGAATAGCTGCTGGCATTTCTTCTAATAGAAAATCAACTAGGGCGCGTGTTTTTGCAGGTATAAATTCTTTTTCGGGGTAAACGACGTACATAGGTAAGTTCTGGATAGATCGGTATCCTGGCAGTATGGGGACCAACTGCCCATCTTGAATGGTGTCACCCAGCAAACCCTTGTCTATAAGTAAAACACCGGCGTGTGCAAGCGCAGCTGATATCAATGCACCGGGGTCGTTGATCGACAATGGTCCCGAAACTGTCACACTCTCTTCACCCTCATCGCTGATAAACGACCAGGCATTCATTGCCAGTTTCGAATTTCGATAAAACAAACAACGGTGGTGCAGTAGATCGGCGGGTGTTTGTAGCGGGGGTGCATTGCTTAAATACTTCGGACTGGCGCAAAGCACGCCTGATAAGTCACCGAGTTTCCGAGCGATCAACGTGGAATCTGGCAAATAGCCAATACGAATGGAAACATCCAGGTTCGCAGCAACCATATCGACGAATCGGTCATCTAACTGCAGGTTCACATTGACCTTGGGGTAGTGCGCCAAAAACTTAGTGATTAACGGGACGAGATGAACGCGCCCCTGCGCGCTGGCACATGTAACATTCAGATCCCCTGCTATTACCGACTGAGAATCTTCACTAATGTGTTCAATGGTTTGAAGCGCCAGTTCAACTTTATACGCCTCCTGAAGAACCTGCCGACCCACTTCCGTAAGTACGATTTTACGGGTAGTCCGATTGAATAACCTTGAACCGATTTTTCCTTCTAAGGCTGCTAATTGTTTACTGACCGACGATCGACTTATGCCAAGCAACTGCGCTGCAGCCGATAAACTGCCTAGCCTATTTATATGGGAAAAGAGGACCAATCCATGCATATTTTGACTTTCAAGGGCCATTTTTAGTCTATTGTTTCGAATTTGGAAACAATATAGTGCGTATTCTATGGCTAATCAAGCTGGGTATCGAGGCGTATCCTAGGCCTGCATTTTCGATCAACTGACTAACTGACCGTGGTGCAATCCAATTTTTTTGGAGACCGACGCGTATTGGCGCTGAAGAACATCGCCCTTGCGAAGACATCCTTTTCTTTCATCTTATGGCCATTTAAAGAACATCGATATGTTAAAAAAATTGTTAGGAATTGCACCAAATCTAGAGTCGGACGGGTCTTACTCTCCATCTAAACTTGCGTTGAAATTGGCAACGGTTGATAAAACTGATTTTGAAAGTATTTCATACACGAAATACGAGGGAAACAAGTCGAAGATTTTGGTGATCTTCACTGAACAAAAAAACATGGAAATGCAGAATGGCAAATTGTTTTCTACAGGCAATCACCCCGTAGAAACATTAGTGCCGATGTTGCATCTTAAAAATGCAGGCTTTGACTTTGAGATAGCGACACCAACGGGTAAACCTGTTGTGCTTGAAATGTGGGCGTTTCCGGAAAAAGATGAACAGGTAAAATCACTTTATAACGAGTACAAATCAAGTTTTGAGCAACCGAAAAACCTGCAAGATTTCGTTGATACTTCGCTATCAGCCCCGGAATCTTATGCGGCAGTATTTGTGCCCGGTGGTCATGGCGCAATGCTCGGTATTCCGGAAGATCAAAATGTACGGAAAATACTGAACTGGGCACATGAAAACGAATTGTTTACTGTCAGCCTTTGTCACGGACCTGCAGCATTGCTCGCCACCACACTCAATGATCAGGCATTTCTTTACGCGGGTTACAATATGGCGGTGTTCCCTCATTCAGTCGATAAGATGACGCCGAAGATTGGATATTTACCCGGTCAAGTTCCCTGGGAACTAAGCGAAAAACTCGCTAGCCTGGGCGCTACGATCGTCAATACCAAGGCAGACAAAACTGTCTGTTTGGATAGAAAACTGATTACAGGCGCAAGTCCTTTGGCAGCTAACGAATTAGGAAAGCTGGTAGCCGAAACCTTATTGAAAGAGCTGAAATAAAAACAACCGTGGCTCAGTGAGCAAGACCCAACGCCCATATCAAACCAGCAGAGAATCGTAATGAACACAGCAGCGCCAAAACTGTTTCAACCACTCACGTTTCCCAACGGTAAAACCGTACCCAACCGGCTTTGCAAAGCAGCGATGGAAGAGAATCTTAGCGATGAAGGTCAGATCCCGGGGGATCGCCTGCATCGGCTATACAGACGTTGGGTAGAAGGCGGCGTCGGACTGATACTCACTGGAAATGTGATGGTAGCCCCTGATGCTCTGACGGGTCCTGGCGGTGTGGTACTGCAGGAGAGTACCGATATTGAACCGTTCAAGCGGTGGGCAGAAGCCGGTAAGTCGGAAGATGGCCAATTCTGGATGCAGATAAATCATCCGGGGCGTCAGGTGTACGCCGCAATGGGTGAAACCGCGCTTTCGCCATCAGACAAAACAATGGATATGGGCAATTTTTCTAAAATGTTTGCCCAACCCCGGGCCATGACAGAGGAAGAAATAGAAGTCTTGATTCAACGCTTCACGGCTACCAGTAAACAGGCTGAATTGGCAGGATTTACAGGGGTTCAGGTTCATGCCGCGCATGGCTATCTGATCAGCCAGTTTTTATCACCACTGACTAATCTGCGCTCCGACCAATGGGGCGGCGACATCAATAATCGCGCCCGTGTATTAATCGAGATCGTAAAGCGAATACGCCAGTCTGTTAAGCCGGAATTCTGCGTTTCAGTAAAATTGAATTCGGCTGATTTTCAAAGAGGCGGATTCGAGCTGCACGATGCCAAAGCCGTCATTCAACTGTTAAATGAGCTGAATGTCGATTTGGTGGAGCTATCTGGCGGCAGTTATGAAAGCCCCGCCATGCAAGGCCGAGTCACAGAGAAAGACGCGGAAAAACCCGAAACAACTTTGAGAAGAGAAGCCTATTTTGTTGATTTCGCAAGGGAAATAGCCTCAGTTGCGAAAATGCCCATTATGGTGACCGGTGGAATTTTGCGCCGCGTTGTAGCTGAGCAAGCGCTGGAAAAAGATAGCGCAGGTTTCGGCGTAGAAATGTTAGGGCTAGCACAAGCTATGGCCTTCCGGCCAGATCTGCCCAATCAATGGCGGGAACATGAACTGGAAATAAAACTGCCGCAGGTTAATTGGAAAAACAAAACATTTGCCGCACTCGCCGTTATGTCCGTTACCAAGGTTCAATTGAAAAGACTTGCTCAGGGTAAATCACCCAAGGCCAATGTAAGCCCTTTTTTCTCGCTTATAGGTGATCAGATCGAAACCAATAAACGGACTAAGCGCTACAGACGTTGGCGTGAAAATACTGCGCAGGCCGTGTAATTTTCAACAGGGGAATGAGGCCAGGTCTTGAATGATGAATTGGCCGCAACGCAATCATGCAGATCGCTCCGACATATGGCTTCTCACAGGGAGATGAATAGATGAAAGAACACTTTGGCCGGCGCGCGTGGTTCGTCGCGATATTGCTTACGATCATGACGGGCTGCACCGATGATCGGATTTCGATCATTGAGGATTCGGATGCGCGGCGCATCGTTCGACTCGACGTCGAGTCGGCAAACGTCTACGTGATAGAAGAGAACGAACGTCGCCTGATGATCGATGCCGGGAACCCGGGCGACGAAGACCGCTACGAAGCGCTTATGCACGAAGCGGGCATTGATCCCGCCACGATCGATTATGCGATTCTGACCCACGGTCACATCGACCATGCCGGAACAGCGGCATCTTTCCAAGAACGTCATGGCATCCAGGTGATCGGCGGTGCCGACGATCAGACGATGATCGCAGCAGGCGGTGAAGTCGACCTTTGCCCAACTTCGATGACAGCGCGCTTCCTCAAAATGACGCTCGAAGGTTCGCGCTATCCGGTGTTCAAACTGGACCGTGCGATCGAGATGGACGGGCCGGTAATCGATCTGGCTGAACTCGGTATGTCGGGGAGGATTCTGCCACACTCGGGCCACACGCCAGGATCAATGGTGATCCTGATCGGTAGACACGCGTTTGTCGGGGACTTGATCCGAGGTGGGACTATCGCGAACGAGACGCCAACGACACATTTCTTCATGTGCGATCTGCAAGAGAACCAGCGAAGGATCGGGGAAATTCTTGCGCTGAATGGGATTGAATACTGGCACCCGGGACACTTCGGGCCGTTTCCAGCAGAGGCTGTGGGCGTGTATCTGGCGAAGGAGATCGGCGACTAGGTAGGGGACAAATAAAAGGGCTGTCCTGAGAAAAAATCAGCACATACAAAGTAACGTAGCAAAGGAACGGTCCGGTACTCACTAGGGCCTTGCTACTAAGCATGAGAAGCTCAAGCGGCATATTGCCCATCATCTCAGTGGGCATCGCCGAAAAGATAAAGAAGGTCTTAACGATCAGTGCGCCAGACATCAACAAGCGATAGCCACCTTAACCAAGACTGCTGAGCCCCATGGCGTTTATGGGGCGCCGGGCTGCATTAGTGTTGACGCCAAGCGTGAACCTCATGCGGCTTAACGGGGATTTATCTCGGGGCGGCTCTTCTGCCGCGGTGCAGATTGCGAGGGCATGTTGTACTCGCTACACGCGTCATACGCGACAACAAAGCGATACGCATCTAGCAGAGAAAAACGAAGGGTATAGAAGCCTGGAAAAGGCTATAACTTTACAAGACGATAGATGTGGTACCGAGGGCCTCTTCATGACTGGAGGTGTGGCGTATTGATATAAAAAGATATTTTTTGAGCTATTTTTTAATATACCCCCAAAAAAGCCCCTTCCTATTTTGTTTCAGCACTGCTGCTAACAAAGTAAAAAGGCACTTTAATCGGAGGTGATAAGTCGATTCTGGCACACATAGATTGCACGAGTTCCCGCCAGTAGGGCCAAACGTGATAGCCGACATTCTCTTCTGAGAAAGCAGCAAGCTCATCTTCAGTGACTTCTTGTTTCGAATAATACACAGCAGTAAATACACCCATGATTTCAATAAGCGGAACGAAGTCTTCTTCTTGGCTCTTAGGCTCATCCTGTGCTTGAATTATTCGAGCGCCAGCAGCATAAATGAAGCGGTACTCTCTTGAGTCATCCCCTTCCAGCGTTTGGCTTTCTTCTACTTTTACAATTTGTCTAAAATTCTGCGCTTTTGTTTCTGATCTGTCTAATGTTGCGACATCAAGATGATCGGCTACGTAAGTTTTACATTCCTTCAAATTTACGCATTGGATGTTTAAGTGGCTTTTTGCGCGTTCTAAATGTTCCATAACTAAGCGGCATTTTTGTAGGGTGTAATGGGCCGAATCGATTTCACAATCAACTCAGTAGCCTTTTTGGGTCTAAGTGGTTTTGTGTCGTCTATTTCGGTCCAGATAGCATCGATTTTCGCAAGAGTAGACTCACGACTGATCGCAATAGAAGGCTTAGCACCTATAGCGAAACAAACATCCGAGAGCGTGCCTAGCGTCATATTGCGCGCACCACTCAATATTTGAGTAACAAAAGAAGGTGATTTACCCAGCTTATTAGCTAAATCCTTTTTGTTAACTCCCATATCTTCAAGTAGGACTAAAATATCCTCAGTTACGTTGTATACAAGTTTCTCTCTAGCAAACGCACGTTTCTCGGCTTTTGTGAACTCTTTGTCCTTGGGATAAAACATATCATTAACGCTCATCGCCATTCTCCTCAATTCTCTTCCAATTGTTCTCAACTCTCGTTGAGTCTCTCTCTTTCAATCTCTTATAGTCTTTGTGTACATAGTGACTTATGTAATACGTATTGCTGTGTTTCTCTGATAACCAGCAATACCCTCTTATAGGTATCTTTTTTAGAGCATTGAATTTTTTAGTATTATGCTGCCCTGGTCGTTTAGGCAAGTTACCTTCCTGTGGAAAGTTTTCCTTGGTCATTCTTTCGCCGTTTGCGAGGCGCTTAATTTGATGGATTATTGAATTGGCGAAACTCTTCCGCCTTTTAGCATCTACACTTTTCATTGCATTATGGAAACTATCCAAGGCTCCTTTGCAGTGAATTATGGTGAATTTGCTTCCCTTGTGTTCTGTTTCCAATTCAGTTTTGATCAATGGTGTTAAAAACCTTGGTTAATATATATGTTAACTTTGATGGTTTGCAACCCTGATAACCATTAGGAATTTAGGTATCATGACTATTGTTATATAAATCATGTGTTTAAGTGCTTGGACTATTTGGTAATAGATAAAGATGTTTTTGGAACCCAACGAAAATCCCTCGAATTTCGGCCGGAGGACCTAGTTCGGCTGCTGCGTCGCTGATAGTGTTGTACTTCAGAGCAAGCAAGCTTTGTAATTTGGCGACGGATAGCTCCGTTACCCCATCCTCCACGTATTTACTCAACACAAAGTCGATAAAATCCTGTTGTTTGTAGTCGGTGAACTGACTATGGATGGAAGGTAGGGCTAGTTTTTTTCGTACATCTCGCGTCATGACGTCACGAGCATAGGCGACGTAAGCCAACACGTCATAAACATCGCTGTGTTTGGCGTCGATTAGGTCTTTCATGCTTTCGAGTTTTTCTTCGTCGTAGCCCGCTTCTGCGAGGTCTTCAAGTAGCTTTTCGCGTGTGCTTGGGTTGCTCCAGATGTCACGAAGCTGTTCTTCATCTTCAAAGAAGCTCGGTAGATCATCAAACATTCGTTCTACGAATTCTCTCGCTGTGATTGGGGTGCCGTCGGGGCTCCAGTACATAACAGATGATATGTGCCTAATTTCTCGGGTTTTGCCGTCGGTCAGTTTGATGACGATTTTTTCATTACAGCTGCAAGGTGTATTGCCGCAGTCAACACATGGCTGTGCTTCGCAAATACAGGGGTTTGATTCGCAGTTAAGGCAGACTGCTATCTCGCATGAGCAAGGTTCATTACCACATTCTGCACAGGTTTTTGTGCATGTGCAGGGATGAAAACCACAGTCAGCACATGGCGTACCATCACAGCTACAAGGCGTGTCTCCGCAAGTGCTGCAAGTGTCGGCTGGCAATGGTTCACCATCCCACTCGGGGTCTGCGAAGTTGTAGTGCGCTTTTACAAAGTCGAAGACCGTGAAGAAGTCTTTGCCCTCATACACCCGAGTGCCACGACCAATGATCTGCTTAAACTCAATCATATTGTTGCAGGGGCGCATCAAGACAATGTTGCGCACATTCCGGGCATCAACCCCTGTCGAGAGTTTGCGAGAGGTGGTGAGGATCGTCGGAATGGTCTTTTCGTTATCTTTGAAAATATCGAGGTCTTTCTCACCGGCTTTACCGTCGTTGGCAGTCACCCGAACGCAGTAGTCAGAATTGGTTGTCCAGCCACGTTTAACCGCATACTGATTGATATAGTCTCGAACCTTGCCTGCGTGCTCTTGGGTCGCGCAGAAAACAATGGTCTTCTCTTTTGGGTTAATTTTATCCATCCAGTACTGCACGCGCTTCTCTTCGCGTTCTGGGATGGTGATGGTTCTGTTGAAGTCGCCTTCCTTGTATAACTTGCCTGGCTCCGGGTTACCTTGCACGACCACTCCGTCACCTGGCGTGTAGATGTACTCATCCATGGTGCCGACAATAGGGTGAACCTTAAATGGCGTGAGGAAGCCATCGTTAACGCCTTCCTTGAGCGTGTAGCTATAAACAGGCTCACCAAAGTAGCTATAGGTGTCCACATTATCTTTGCGCTTAGGTGTTGCGGTTAAGCCCAGTTGCACGGCAGGTGAAAAGTAGTTAAGCACTTCACGCCAGCTACTCTCATCATTAGCACCACCTCGGTGACACTCATCGATAATGATTAAGTCAAAGAAGTCCTCAGGGTACTCACCAAAGTAGGGGGCATCATTTCCCTCGTCATCCTTACCACTCATGAATGTCTGGAATATTGTGAAGAAGACACTGGCATTCTTAGGCACTCTGCCTTTCTTTCGGATTTCGCTGGGGTCTATTCTAGCAAGTGCATTCTCACCAAAAGCACCAAAGTCATTGAAGGCTTGGTCGGCCAATATGTTGCGGTCAGCAAGGAACAATATGCGCGGTCTTCTGCCTCCCTCATCGGGCGTTTTCTGAGAGGACAGACTCCAGCGGCTATTGAATAACTTCCATGCAATCTGGAAGGAAATAGCTGTCTTTCCTGTACCTGTGGCAAGGGTTAGAAGGATTCTATTGCCACCCTGTGCAACCACCTCTAGGGCCGCATTAATGGCGTTCTCCTGGTAGTAACGAGGCGTCCAGCTGCCACTCTTAGTATCGAAGGGAATGCCCGCAAAACGCTTTCTCCACACGCTAGCGAAGCCTGGTTCTATGGTGCTACCAGAGTCTCCAAAGGTGTAGTCCCAGAGTTGCTCTGGAGTCATATAATCATCGACTAAAGACTCATCACCAGTGACCATATCTATTTGGTAAATCTCATGACCATTGGTGGCATAGGCAATGCGACACTTGAGACGAGTAGCATAATCTTTGGCTTGTCTGACGCCTTCGGTATAAGATAAATCTTCCTTCTTGGCTTCTACTGCCGCTAGCTTACGACCCTGGTAG
>ENA-OSJC01003100-OSJC01003100.1-marine-metagenome-genome-assembly--contig:-NODE-3100-length-12070-cov-5.564663_pt1 | contig 12070 bp, 10 predicted proteins | sample MGYA00237885_ERZ534234 | MGnify/ENA primary metagenome ERZ534234 (study PRJEB26413, sample SAMN06343907) | marine metagenome | isolation source: coastal waters | place: Atlantic Ocean: West Antarctic... | reverse complement strand
AAATAACCAAAAATTTATAGCATATGACACAAGAAAAAATCTTATTTTTACTGATGAAATAAAAAAATATATTAAGATAGAGGATGTAGTTTTAGGAGAAATAAAAAATAATTTTATACTTCAACATGATAATTTTATTATAAGTCCTGGAGTTAATTTAGATAAAAAAATAATAGAAGAAATAAAAAATAATAATAAGAATATACAGACTGATATAGACATATTCAATGAAAGTGGTGATAAGAAAGTTATATGTATCACAGGATCTAATGGTAAAACAACAGTAACATCAATAGTAGAACATATTCTAAATATGATAGGAAAAAAATCTAAAGCTGGTGGAAATATAGGCCTGCCTGCTCTTGAATTGTTATACGAAGATTACGAATACTATATCTTAGAATTATCTAGTTTTCAGCTAGATATGACAAAAAAAATCAAAGCAGTTTCATCAGTGATTACGAATATAACACCAGACCACTTAGATAGGCATAAGACATTTAAAAATTATATTAATATTAAACATAAAATATTTGATAATACTAAAAATATTATAATGAATAGGTCTGATAAAAATATAAAAAAAAGTAATTATAGTTTTAAGTATACATTTGGGGCAGATAGCCCACAAGATGAAAATAGCTTTGGAATAAATAACTTGAATGGCGTAAATTATATATATCAAGGAAGTAAAAAAATTCTTAATGAACACGATACTAAGTTAATAGGTTACCATAATCTTGTAAATATTTGCTCTGCATTAGCAATAATCAAGTCTTTGGGACTTAATATCAAGAAGTCTATTGAAAGTATAAAATATTTTGAAATTCTTGAGCACAGAATGGAGAATTTTCATAATGAAAATAATATAAGATGGATTAACGATTCAAAAGCCACAAATGTAGAGGCGACAATATCAGCTGTTAACTCCTTAAAAAATAACGTTATTTTGCTAATGGGAGGAAGGTCTAAGACAGATGATTATGCTGAGTTAAATAAAGCAATATCTGGAAAAGTTAATTACCTAATCTTATTTGGGGAGAGCAATGATTTGCTTTTTAAGAAGATAAATTCTGTAGAAAATACTATTAGGGTTAAGGATATTAATAGCGCAGTGATAAAAGCAAAATATTTATCAAAAATTATCTCAGAAAAATCTGAAAATAACATAAGCATTATTTTATCCCCTGCATGCTCTAGCTATGATAGTTTTTCATCTTATGAAGAGAGAGGAAATTTTTTTATGAAGTGTGTACTGAATTCAAATGGTATAATTAATGATAAATAGAAAAAATAATAACTTAAATAATATTATTAAGCCATTTTTTGACTTAAAATTACTTTTTCTAGTTGTTTCAATAATTTTATTTGGTTTGTTGGTTTTATCTACTGCTTCAATCGAGTTATCATCAAAAAACTTTCAAGTGCCATTCCATTATTTATTTAGGCAGATCTCTTACCTTTTATTTAGTATTTTTGTGTGCTCAATTTTTTTATATTTAAGTACGGAAAATTTGAAGAAATTTTCTAAATTACTCTATTTAATGTCTTTCTTATTACTTTGTTTAGTACTAATACCTGGCCTTGGTCACACTGCTAATGGAAGTATGCGCTGGTTAAGTTATGGTGGTTTTAATATTCAGCCTTCAGAATTTTTTAAATTATTTTATATAATTTGGCTTTGTGCGTATCTTGATAAAAATAAAAAAAATATAGGTAATTTTAGTGTATTTATTTTTCCATTCATTGCCCTTTCCTTTGCTGTTGTCGTTCTTGATAGGCAACCTGATCTGGGTAGTATTTTTGTATTATTTATAATGACTTTACTAATTCTTTTTTTCACTAAGGCTCGGTATATTCATATTATTTCTATTGGTTCTGTAGGCTCTATTGGGGCTGTTTTGCTAATTTTCAGCAGTGCTGAAAGGCTTGCTAGATTTGATATCTTAAATCCATGCCAAAGATATTTACAAGATAGTTATAATCTTTGTCATTCTTTGCTAGCTATATCAAGTGGTGGAATTTCTGGAAGTGGATTAGGCGCTGGAACATCTAAATTATTTTATTTATTTGGTTCACACACTGACTTTATATTTGCTGTTCTCGCAGAAGAGCTTGGTATATTTGGAGTATTATTGATAGTAATACTTTTTTACTTATTTATACGTAAGTGTTTTTTTATTGGCGATAGAGCTATTCGAGTAGGACTAACATTCCAAGGGTATTTATCTTATGCAATTGGTATATATATCACACTGCAAGCTTATTTGAATATTTCTGTTAACTTAGGTTTGGTACCTACTAAAGGTCTTGCGTTACCTTTTTTTAGCTACGGTGGAAGTAATTATTTGGCATCAATGATTGCTGTAACAATAATATTTAGAATATACAGAGATGTATATAAGAAAAGTTTAAATAGTTCTATAAGGTAGCTTTAAAATTTATGAAAAAACAAGATAAAAAGATTGTAATTTTTGCTGCTGGTACAGGAGGTCATGTATACCCTGGATTATCAATTTCCAATATGCTTTTATCGAAAAATATATCTGTATCCTGGATAGGCACAAAAAATGGTATTGAGAATAAAATAATTACTGATTCAAAAATAAAGATTCATCATGTTTCCTTTTCAGGCGTAAGAGGTAAAGGAATATTATCCTATATTAAACTTCCAGTGAAATTATTTATAGCTACTATTCAGTCAATATCAATATTAAGAAAAATTAAGCCAGACGTTGTCCTTTCTATGGGAGGATATATAAGCTTTCCATGTACGCTAGGATCTTTTATTTTACGAATTCCAATTATTACGCATGAACAAAATATCGTTTTTGGGTTAACTAATAATATATTAAGATTTTTATCAGACATAGTCATATTAGGGTTCCCTATGAATATCAAAAATAAAAAGTATAAGTTTTTAGGAAACCCGTCTCGGTACGAAAAATCTAACATTAAAAAAATAAATAAAATAAATAAAATCAATAAAAAAATTAATATATTGATAGTTGGTGGAAGCTTAGGCGCGAAAGTATTTAATGAAATAGTTCCTCAAGCTATATATGGCTTAAGTAAAATAAAAAATTATGATATAAATGTAATTCATCAAACAGGAAAAACATATAAAGCTGCAGAGATACAGTATAAAAAAATAAATGTAAATGTTGACCTAAGAGAATATATAGCTTCTATGAAAGAAGCCTATGAGTGGTGCGATATCATATTATGCAGAGGCGGCGCTATTACCATAACAGAGATTATGAATTTAGGTGTCCCAGCAATAATAATACCCTATCCTTATGCTGTTGATGATCATCAAATGAAAAATAGTAAATATTTAGAAGAAAATAATGCTGCTATAGTAATTAATCAGAATAATTTTACCTCAGATTACCTGATAAGTATTTTCAAATCACTAATGGATAATGTAGAGCTTAGAGAAAGTTTGTCTAACAATATAAGAGTCTTAAATAAGAATGACTCTACAAAAAATATATGTGAAGAAATTATTAAAAAAATAAGTGATAATTGACTTTATGAAAAGTGATCTAAAAAATAAAATTATGATGAGGGTAAAAAATATCCACTTTATTGGGATTGGTGGAAGCGGTATGTCTGGAATCGCTTCAATTTTAAATGATCTAGGCTATATAGTTTCAGGGTCAGATATTAATCAGTCAAAAAATACAGATATTCTAAAAAAAAATAATATTAAAATATCTATAGGTCACGACAAAGTTAATGTTCTGTTAAAAGACGTGATAGTAGTTTCGAGTGCTATAAAAGAAGATAATGTAGAATACATATATGCAAAAGAGCTAAATATTCCGATTATACAGAGAGCTGAGATGTTAGCGGAATTAATGAGATTTAGTTTCGGAATAGCTATAGCTGGGACTCATGGAAAAACATCAACCACATCGATATTATCACATATTTTAAATGTAGCTAATTATGACCCAACATACATTATAGGTGGAAAAATAATAAATACAGGAAATTTCAGACTAGGATCAAGCGATTATTTAATAGCAGAAGCTGATGAAAGTGATGCATCATTTTTACACTTGCAGCCGCTAATGTCAGTCATTACGAATATAGATAAAGATCACATGGAGAATCATGAAAATAGCTTTGATATTTTGAAAAAAAATTTTTTAGAATTTATAAATAACCTACCATTTTATGGGCTTTGTTTATTAAATGTAGATGATATTAATACAAAATCTATAATTAATAAGATATCTAGACCAATCAAAACTTTCGGTGAAGATGAGAAAGCTGACTATCAAGCAAAATCAATTCGTGTTGATACAATACCAGCAAAATACAGCTATGAAGAAAAAGGTAATATCTATGAGATAAAATTGAACATGCCTGGAAAACATAATGTAATGAATTCTCTGGCTGCTCTTTCCGTAGCCAGAGAATTAAATATTCCTATTAATGTAATTCAAGAAGCTCTAGAAAATTTTCCAGGTATCAGCAGAAGATTTGAAATTATAGGTAAGTTTAAAATCAATAAAAAAAACTTTATGTGGGTAGATGATTATGGGCATCACCCAACAGAAATGAAGGAAGTTCTAGAAACCATTAAAAATGTTTGGGTTAATGAAAAACTAGTGATGGTTTTCCAACCACACAGATACTCTCGAACAGCAGAGCATTTTAACCAATTTATAGATATATTAAAAAATGTCGATCAGCTTGTCTTGATGGATATATACGCCGCAAGTGAAAAGCCCCTGGATAATATAAACTCTGAAGCAATAGTAGGGGAGATAAAAAAATATAATAAAAATGTTGTGTTAATAAACAAAGAAGAAGAATTGTCTAAATATTTAGATAATACTATTGAAAATAAAAATATTTTATTAACAATGGGGGCTGGAAATATTTCAAAATTTGTAAATTATTATAAAAAACATTTAAAACAATAAATATGTCAAATATAAAAAATATCCAGAAAATGTTAAAAGGAAGATTGAGAGAAAATATATCTCTGAAAGACTACAACACCTGGAAAGTAGGCGGGAAAGCAGAATATTTCTATGAGCCATTTGATCTAGAAGATTTGAAATTATTTTTTAAGTTACTGGAAAATACCCCTATAATTTTTCTAGGGAATGGAAGTAATGTTCTAATAAGAGATGGAGGTATCGAAGGGTGTATAGTATGCCTCAAAAAAACTTTAAATAATTATCATTTTAAAAATGAAGAATATATTTTTGAAGCTGGCTTATCGTGTATGAAAATGGCACAAATAACAGCTAGAGAAAATTATACCGGACTAGAGTTTTTATGTGGAATTCCTGGTTCATTAGGTGGAGCATTAGCAATGAATGCAGGTTGTTATGGAGGAAATATATGGGACCATGTGTCAACAGTGAGCTTGATAAATAATAATGGTAAAATAATTAAAAAAAATAAAAATGATTTTATTGTTGGTTATAGAAATACGAATCTCGAGGAAAATAATTTTTTTATAAGTGCTGTTTTTAAGCTTAAGAAAAACAAGCTAGAAAATTCTCTAGATAAAATAAAAAATTTTTTGCAGGATAGAAGGTCGAAACAACCCACAGGATTACTAAGCTGTGGTTCGGTTTTTAAAAACCCAAGTAATATGCATGCTGCTAAACTTATTGATTCAATAGGGTTGAAAGGTTATAAAATAGGAGGCGCGTATATTTCTGAAAAGCACGCTAATTTTATTATTTCTGATAAATTTACTAAATCAAGCGATATAGAGAAACTAATTAATTTTATAAAAAAAGAAGTTTTTAAAAAAAAAGAAGTTGTGTTGGAAACAGAAGTTAAATTTATTGGAAATAAATTATGATGCATAATTACGGGAAAGTTCTTGTTTTGATGGGAGGATGGTCAAATGAAAGAGATGTTTCCTTAGTCTCAGGTCGATGTGTATTTAACTCACTTAAATTTTCTGGAATTGATGTTGTAAAGCTTGATCTGAAAAAATTTAATTTTAAAGAAATAAATAAAATCTTGCCAGACAGAGTATTTATCATACTGCATGGAAAAGGAGGTGAGGACGGAGAGATACAGTCATACCTAGATACTCTTGGTATTCCTTACACAGGAAGCAATAAGAACTCTTCTAAAATATGTATGAATAAAAGGTATGCAAAAAAACTATTATTAGATAATAATATTGCCACACCTAAATTTAAAAGAATAGATAAGAAAACCTCGGTAGAGGACATAGAGGGTTTATTTAATTACCCTATTGTTATAAAACCTACATCTGAAGGGTCTAGCATAGGAGTCTATATAGTAGAAAATAGAGAAGATCTTGAAAACGCTATTTTGAATAATAAGAAGATAAGTGATGATATTATAGCTGAGCAATATATTGAAGGAATAGAATATACTGTTGGTATACTAAACAAAATGGCTTTGCCAGTTATTAAACTAATACCACCTGGGCAGTTTTATGATTATGAAGCAAAATATAATTCAGTGAATACCGAGTACATTTGTCCATCAGGTTTAGATGAAAATACCGAGGAAAAAGTAAAAAATATTTCTCTTAATAGTTTTAACGTATTAAATTGTAATGGCTGGGGGAGAGTAGATATTATTTTAGATAAAAATAATAAGCCATGGGTGATAGAGCTTAATACAGTACCTGGAATGACAGAGCATAGTTTAGTTCCTATGGCTTCAGAAGCAAAAAATATAGGATTTAACGATTTGGTTCTAAAAATACTAGACACTTCGTTTAAATAAAAATATGCTGCTAAAAAACAAAATTTTTTTTATATTATCAATCTCCATACTTGCCGCAATATATTTTAATATAAAAATCATTGATGATATAAATAAAAATTTTCCAATAAAAAATGTTTCCATAGAGTCAAAAACAATTAATCTTAATAGAGATGATGTTATTGAAAAATCTAAAAATTTTTTATATTCAAAATATTTTTTTAATTTTAAAATAAATACTTTAAAAAAAGAAATTGAGAAAGTACCTTGGGTCAAGTCTGCAAATATTAGAAGAGTTTATCCAGGTGAGATAAAAATTTATATAGAAGAACACGTGCCTATTGCAATATGGAATAATGAAAGCTATATGAATAATATAGGTGATATATTTATTACTCACAATATGAATAAAAATTTACCATTTATTAATTCTAACCAAAGTAGAAATAAAATAATGTTCGAATATTTTACTTTATTATTAAAATATATATCTGATGATAATTTTGATATTAAAATTAAGAAAATTGAAGAAAATGACATAAGGTCTTTATCAGCTTATCTTTCCTCTGGGATTATTGTCAAATTTGGCTCAACAGATATCAAGGATAAAATACATACCTTTATTAAGGTATACAAGACACTAAATAGTAGCGATTTGGATAAAATCCGGTATATTGACATGAGGTATTCAAACGGTTTTTCTATTGGTTGGAAGGGTGTAAAGTAGGTATATTATGATTAAGAATGATAAAAATATAATAGTTGGTTTAGATGTTGGGACATCATATGTCAAAGCAATAGTTGGTTTTATTAATGAAGATAATAAAATTGATTATCTTGGTGTTGGAAAATCTAAGTCTTTAGGTATGAAAAGAGGGGTTATAATAGATATTAGCTCTACAGTGCAGTCCATACAAAAGTGCATTGAGAGCGCAGAGCTATTAAGTGATCATAAAATTAAATCTGCATACGTCAGCATGTCTGGAAAACATATTCAAAGTTTGCAGGCGGTTGGAAGAGCAGCAATATCTGATCACAAAGAAGTCTCAAAGCAGGATTTAAAGTCTGTAGAGGAGTCAGCAAAAGCTATAACCCTTTCAAATGATCAGGAAATACTGCACTTGCTTGCAAAAGATTATGAGATAGATAGCCAGGATGGAATCAAGGTTCCGCTAGGAATGTCTGGTATAGCGCTTGATGGAAGATATCATTTGGTTACAGGTGCAAAAAATGCGAGAGATAATATAGAGAAATGTGTAAAGAAATGTAACGTGGAGCCGGATGGTGTTGTACTTGAGCAATACGCATCTAGCATGTCAGTTCTCACTGAGGATGAAAAAGAGTTAGGAGTTTGCTTAGTAGACATTGGAGGGGGCACAACTGATATTGCTATTTTTAGCAATGGTGCTATTGAATATACCTCGTCCGTTTCATTAGGGGGAGATCAAGTGACAAATGATTTGGCTCAAGCACTCCAGACTTCGACTCGTAATGCGGAAGATTTAAAAATCATACATGGGTGCATAATTAATGATTTATCCAATGACGACAAAATAGAGGTTCCAGGGGTAGGACAAAGACCCCCAAGATCAGTCGCAAGATATACATTAGTTGAAGTTATGAGCCTGCGCTACCAAGAAATTTTTAATTTTGTTAATGAGAAAATTCAAAAAAGTGGATTCGAGGAAAAAATTCCTGCAGGGATAGTCCTTACTGGAGGAGCGTCAAAATCTCAAGGACTTGTTGATTTGGCAGAAGAAGTATTTCATAAGCAGGTTCGGATTGGTTCACCTCAATATATTCACGGAGGATCTGCAGAAGTCGTGAAGAATCCAGAGTATGCTGCTAGTGTTGGATTGTTACTATATGCTCAAAAACAAATAACCCCTAAGCAAGAATCGTTAGATGAAGACTTTTTACATGCTGTCAAGAGCTTCTTCCGAAGCTATTTCTTAAATAAATAGGCTATATTTAAAAAAAACTATACATATCATAAAATTAGACTATGATGTGAATTAATTTTATGAGGTTGTTATTTTTTGTTAATAGCTCGTAAAACATATATAATCAATAGAAAATAAAAAAATGATTAATCAAAGAACAGTAAAGAATACTATAAAAGCCACGGGTATTGGTTTACATACCGGTAAGAAAATTACGCTAACACTAATTCCAGCGCCTGAAGAAACAGGTGTAATATTCATTAGAACTGATATAGATCCTCATGTATCTATAAAAGCATGTCCTGAGAATGTAGGGGACACAACACTTTCCACAACACTTATATCTAATAATGTAAGAGTATCAACAGTGGAGCATCTACTGTCTGCAATTGCAGGATTAGGTATTGATAATTTATATGTGCATCTTGATGGACCAGAAGTTCCAATAATGGATGGGAGCGCCAGTCCCTTCGTTTTTCTACTGCAGTCAGCTGGAATAAAAGAGCAAACTAAATCAAAGAAATTTATTAGGATTTTAAAACCCATAGAAGTTAGAGATGATGAGTCTGGAAAATGGGTTAAATTTGTACCATTTGAAGGTTTTAAAGTAGCATTCACAATTAGCTTTGATCACCCAGCATTTAACGACAAAACCCATAGTGCGGTTTTAGATTTTTCAAGCGTATCATATGTAAAAGAAGTTAGTAGAGCGCGAACATTTGGTTTTATGAGAGATGTTGAATTATTAAGGTCAAAAAACCTAGCATTAGGCGGAAGCTTAGACAATGCGGTAGTTGTAGATGATCACAGGGTGTTAAATAAGGATGGGCTAAGGTACGAAGATGAGTTTGTTAAGCATAAAATTCTTGATGCGGTTGGAGATCTATACCTACTAGGAAGAAGCTTAATTGGCTCTTTTGAGGGTCATAAATCTGGGCATGACTTAAATAATAAGCTGTTAAGAAAGCTATTAAAAAATAAAGATTCATGGGAAGAAGTGGGTTATAAAACACCCGAAGACTTGCCAATTAATTATATGGATGCATACAGTACGGCCGAGAATTAAATTATAGGATTTCGTATAATTTTAAATATTATTTTTTTTATCTTTTTCTTCAAAAAACCATTAAATTCACAATTAATATCTTTTAAAATATCATATTGATAATTTCTCATTAAGTTCAAATGAGAGCTATTTGTGGCCCCTAAGACTAAAATATTGTCAACAACATTGCATGCATAGCAAAGCTTTTGAGAGTGGGTGTATTTTACTAAATATTCTGTAATCATCCCAAGCATTTTAGCTTTTTCTAATATACTAATATCAATTTGGTTGCTAAGTTTTTTCATATATATAATATTATTCATTCAAATTAGTTGTATAATAACCATCTTTAATAAAATTTTAAAAAAATGCAAATAGTAATTTTCAAGTCTAATAAAAATAAGTCATCTTCATATAAAATAAATGGGTTATTTTTTGCATTCATTATAGGTTTATCCGTAATATCTTTATCATTTGTGTTCACAACCGCTTCTTACTTATATGGTTTTAAAAAAGGATATGCTGTATTAAATGAAGATAGAATAGAGGATGTTAGTAGTTACCAGCATGATATTAGGCTCATAAAAAATCAAAACAAACAAAAAATGAAATTCTTTTCACAAAAATTAATTACAATTTCAGCGGAGTTAGAAAACCTCAATTCTCTGGGAAATAGAATAAGTATTATTGCAAGACTAGATAAGAAAAATTTTGATTTTAAGAGCCCAAAGTATATTGGAGGAAAAAATAAAATAAATATTGAGTTTGAGTATGGCTCAGAATTTGATAAATTTTTAGATACTATGCTAGTAGACTTGGAGACTAAGCAAGAAGATCTTCATAGTATATATAAGATAGTGAATAATATGGAGATGAAAGAACAGTTTTTTCCTTCTGGTTTCCCATCAAGTAAAGGGTACATATCATCTCAGTACGGAAAACGTGTGAATCCCATAACAAAAAAAACTAATTTGCACAAAGGTATTGATATAGCTCACAAGCTAGAAACTAATATAAAATCTTTAGCTGGAGGTAAGGTGACATATTCTGGTAAGAAATATGGTTACGGGAACTTCATTGAAATTAGTCATCTAAATAGCTATACAACAAGGTATGCGCATAATAATAGAAATCTCGTGAAAGAAGGTGACATTGTGAAGAAAGGACAGATTATAGCCAAAATGGGATCCACAGGGCACTCCACAGGGCCACATGTTCATCTCGAGGTATTAAAAAATAATATCCATATTAATCCTAACAAGTTTATCCATTACAAAGAAAAATTTTCTAAAAAAAATTAGAGAGCTTTATAGGAATATATTATGAATATCATAAAAAAAATAGTTGGTAGTAGAAATGATAGGATTTTAAAAAACTATCATAAGATCTTAAAGGAAATTAATGTCTTCTCAGAAGAAATGAAGGCTCTTTCTGACGGAGATTTTCCAGACATTACCACTAAATTAAAAAAAGATTATGTGGGCGGAAAGACTCTAGAAGATATTCTTCCATACGCATACTCCCTTACCAGAGAAGCTTCAAGTAGGATAATGAAGATGAGGCATTTTGATGAGCAAATACTGGGAGGGATAGCTCTGCATCATGGGAAGATAGCAGAGATGAAGACAGGCGAAGGCAAGACCTTGGTGGCTACACTTCCAGCTTACTTAAATGCAATAACTGGCAAGGGAGTGCATATAATCACTGTAAATGATTATTTAGCAAAAAGGGATTGCGATTGGATGGCTGACTTATATAGTTTTTTAGGCTTGTCAACTGGGGTAATACTATCTGGGCAGACATTAGAAGAAAAAAAGGAAGCATATAAATCAGATATTATATACGGAACAAATAATGAATTTGGCTTCGACTACCTAAGAGATAATATGGTTTATTCGGTAAATGAAAAAGTTCAAAACGAATTAGTATATGCTGTAGTAGATGAGGTGGATTCAATACTCATAGATGAGGCTAGAACTCCTTTAATTATTTCTGGAGCCACAGATGAAAGTTCAAAACTATACAAGAAAATCAATAGTTTTGTAAGCCTCTTAAGCCAAGGTAGTGAAGAGGATGAGCATGGCGATTTCTTTTTAGATGAAAAATCAAAACAGGCCTTTTTAACAGAGAAAGGCCATGTAACTTTTGAAGAAATACTATTAAAAAATAAAGTTATTAAAATTGATGAGAGCTTATATGATGCAAATAATATAAGTCTATTGCACTATATAGGTACAGCATTAAGAGCTAATTTTTTATTTACACATGATGTTGATTATATTGTGGAAGAATCAAAAGTTGTAATAATTGATGAATTTACTGGAAGAAAGATGCCTGGAAGAAGATGGGGTGATGG